>Ga0126335_1000988_pt1 | contig 15083 bp, 16 predicted proteins | sample OlaspJWI45metaG_FD_108409 | JGI IMG/M metagenome (GOLD analysis project Ga0126335, IMG submission 108409) | Marine gutless worms symbiont microbial communities from Oahu, Hawaii - Olavius sp. 1 OAHU.JWI-45 metaG | ecosystem: Host-associated > Annelida > Digestive system > Unclassified | place... | reverse complement strand
GTACTAAAACAGAAGTTACTAAGGGCCTTATCATGTGTGTACAGTACATGTTCATACTTGTTTAGATATATAAAATTTTCATTTTCATGCTTACAACGTGTTTATTGTGCATATTTGATGTGCAGAATTTCCCCTCTTATTAGAGATTTAACTTGTGAGTTGTGGTACATTTATTTTGCAGTGATTGACATTGACAATGCAGGTAACAAACATGGGAAACAGAACTTTCCACTATGGGAGTGTACATGATGGAGCCTGAGGAATTATCTATGGTGAAAGCAGTAACTCTTTTGAGAGGATCTGTTGACTTCAATTATGCTTCACATTTGGCTGAACTAACATGACTTTTGCTGTGTGTGGTTTAGCTATTTCATCTTGTGGTGCATATGCTTGTGTGTGACAACAGGAACTGTCCAAGCAGCTGACGCAGTGCACTGATGCTGTGTCGGCTCAGAACCAAGATGGCGGTCGTTTGAGTGAACTTGTCAGCATAGAGGCTGCCAGTAAACTGAAGGACATGGTTACTAGTGACAGCCAGATGGTCAGCTCTGTTGAACAACGAATCAGAATGGAAACTGACCGCGTCAAACTCCAGCGATCAAAATCACTTGAGGTTCTTTAATATTCTTTGCTTTTGGCTGATGTTGTGATGAATATGTAGGTAAGTAAGCAAGCAAGTGTGATGGAAAGAACTGGCCATTGCCCTCATATGCTAGTACCATTGTAAACGGATGTGAATTATGCTGTCTGCAGTGCCATTGTTGGTCAGTAACTTAACAATGGCGATTTTTTTATAAGAATGCTGTACAAGAATTGTTATCGAATTTGCAACTATTTGAGTATCTTTTGTCTTTTATATTTTGGTATTTTATGTAGATTTATTTTTAACTCTGTGTTAGGCATACTATATTGTCATGAGTTGCGCTTGTCAGTGTTATAATAAAATAAATATTTAATGAGTATTTACCGTAATTTTATAAAAATTGTTTGAATTGTTTTACACAGTTTTCGACGATGCACAGTGGTCAGTGTCAAAGCAGCCATTGTCATATAAATGGATTCAATCATATTGTAACTGAGCTGTGGATGTGTTTGCTGTCAGCTGTTAGCGGACGTTGAGCAGTTGAAGAATGAATGCAAAGAGACTGAGCGGAAATTATCTCAGCCAGAACCACTCGGCACTGACCCACGAACATTGAAACTACAGCTTGCACAGCAGCGTGTATGCTGAACATTAATACCTTTGCTTGTTTTACTGTGAATGTATTATTTATTGTTATTTTTGATCATATTATTTTCTTTTTCTATTTGATAATGTTTAGTGGCTGTGGTTACTAAATTGTGCAGTAATATTTCTGACTTTTTTGCTATAGTTTCTGACATTCTGTAAATTTTTCATTAGCTTCATTTCTGCAAGATGAGAGAACACTGTGTTTTGTAAAAGTACATCTGGAACATTTGTGTACATTTTAGTATTTAACTTAAAGTGTAGCAAATCATGCTTAATGCTGTCAACCTGTACTGAATGATACAAATGGCTACATCAAGTAGTTAGTGGTAATAATTTTGCAAAACATATAGTTATTGTGTGAAGTGTTCTAAATGTGAAGGCATTGAACGAGGAAATAGTGACGCAAAAGTATCGTTCTCGTGAGCTGTACTCAGCTGCTCGTCGGCTGTCCCGCGAGTCGTCATTCAGTGAGGATCAGTTGGCTGTTGATGAGCTGGATACATTGAGACAGAGGACTGATAATCTTGCCAAGAGTTCTGCCCAGCAGCTCAGTTTACTGGAACAGACTCAGCCCCTCGTGGAGCTCTTCTGGGCGACCAGAGACAACCTTCTTGTGTTTTTTGATCAGTTCGAGAAGGAAATTGAGGTTGTGTCATTGCAGCCAACTGAGGATCTGGGTCAGGTCAAGCTGCTGCAAGATACCATTCAGGTTTGTTCGTTGTTTTTTCTAGCTTGCTGACAGACTTTCTTGTTGCGTCAAATGAAGTCATAAATGATATTTTGATTGACTGCTAGGTGATAAGTGTTGTTTCATGTAAAATGACTGTGCACATATTTATCAAATTTTGCTTTAATTGTTGTCAGTTCATCATGCGTTGTGAGAAAAAATACAATAGTTACTAGTTAGGATGTTGAGATCCACTATTAAGAGGTCGCATGTGTAATTTTTAGCCATTTCATATACATATCAGCTTTTGTCACCGAAATGACCTATTAAGTATTAAGTGGGACGTTAGCCTCTACTCACCCCTCACTCACTTTTGGCAAATTATTCTCACCTTTTTGTCTCTGTCACCAAATACTACATTTTTGTACTGTACCAAACAATGCAGAACCAATCCTTTTGGAGGATATTGGCTTAGTATAGCACTATGTGCTCATAATAGTGCTTGGTGTTGCGTGAACCTACAGGTCCAGTTGTGTCAACTGGCTGACATGCGAGTGGTTGTCGATCAACTGAAGCAGATCAGCTCGACCCTGTCAAGCCTCATTGGGTCTGACAGCATGACTGACATTCGCCGGCTGACGGACGTCGACATGGACAAGTACCTGACTCTGACGCAGACATTCACTGACAAGTCGTCTGAGCTTGAAGCCATCTACCAACAAGCCAACGACGTAATGCTGATGTCTTTCTTTATTTGTAGATCATCGATGATTGTACTTGTAGTTTTCTCTATGCTACATTTTTAGGTTGCTTCGAATGCATGATATGCAGACTATTTTTACCGATGTGCGTGGTATCTGTCAGTCAGTTTGTCTGTTGGTCAGTCTGTCACACGGCTCAACTCTGCTTCACTTTGCGGGGGTCATTTGGTGCAGCCTTTACCAAATCACTTTGGCCTCTTGTGTTTCTTGTATTAGTGATGAGTGAATAACTTTCATTTCTTATTTTGTTCACTTGAACTGTTATCATAGATTAAAGAAGTTTACATTTGATTCAGTATTTGTCATTTTTAATTTTTGCAGTATGCATATATATTTGGGAGTACAGTTCGATTGTGAGTTAAGCGTGTCAGCTAGCTTACATTGCCAAGACTAGGGAAACATGTTGCTTTCACATTCAGCGTCTAACGTCAGATCCGTTGTGTACTTGGATGTTATATTGCTGCGAAACTTATCTTTGCATTTGTTATATCATGGCTAGATTACTGCAACGCAGTGCTCACAGGACTCTCTGAGTCAACGATTGCACCACTGCAGCATGTCTTGTACACTGCTGCTCATCTGGTGTCAGGTTTTCGGCCATGAGATCACGTCACTGCAGCATTATTTGAGCTTCACTGGCTAACAATTGCGGCATGAATTGACTTCAGACTCTGCATGCTGGTGTATTAGTCAGTTACTGGTAACACACTGCCATATATTAAAGATGTCCTGCATTCTGCCAGTCTCAGAATGAGAGCAACAGACTCAACTCCGGTCAGCTTCTAAGGGCGATCTGGTCATTACACGAACAAGATTGAAATTTGCTAAATCTATTATTATTTTATACCCTCGGGGACTGCTAGTCCCAAGGGTTAAAAACAAAAGTTAAAATCACTAAGCAAAGCTGGTGTGGTCACTCCTTGTCGCTAGGGAAACTGTTGTGAAGCAGAATAAAATTGAATCGCTGGATGATGACAGATATGAGCTGAAAAAGGAAGCTGGGCTCTCAGCTATTACTTGAAACAGCCGCGATCTTATGGCCCAGCTCAGCAAAAAATAAGATCGCTGACTCGTTCAAAAAACCAAACGTCTCTGCCGCAATCGGTTGGAACAAGCAACCTGACTGTAACAACTGGTCATATTTAGCTGATTTTTGATTGGCTGCTTGTGCAGCTGCTGCACTGCCTGAGCGAGCAGCCGCGCTTACATAAGAGTCCGCCAGTGTGTGGGCCGCTGTGATGTCCCAAGTCAGATGCTTTCTGTGCTGCCGTGGAATTAGCGTCAGGCCGTCGGGTCGCTTGCCATCCGGCTTTGCCAACCCGACGTTCTCCTTGGTGGCCGGGAGACCGGTGGACACAAATGCCCTTGCGACAATGTCGTTCAGAGCCTGATGTCTGGCGATTCAACGAGGAGCTTTCTTGCAGATGAAAGCATGCGAACTGTTGGCACCAACCTTATTATTATTATACCATGCTATGTAGCAGTAATCTGGGTATGACATTGTACAGAATTGGAACTGTGTGGTTTTTTTGTGCTGTCAAACACCTTGCATGGCAACGATGCCATTGATGCACTGTGCAGTTGGTCTCCAGTCTGGATGAAGTGGAGCAGTCACTGTCAGTGACACGTCAACAGATGTCAGCGACAGCTATGGCAAGTGACGGGACATCGTACGACATCAGTGAGCTACGGCAGCAGCTTGAAGCTCACGACATTCTAATGCACAATCTCGCTGCGATAGATACACAACTACAGCAGATCAGCTCACAGGCACAGGGCGTTGATACAAACATTGCTGGTGAGTTTATCGGTGTACTTATTTTCTGAATTTAGGATTATGATATCATAGGCTAATTGCTGTCTTACACAGACTCTCTTGTAAGCTCCTGCAGTAACAGGTCGAAAGATACAGTGATGCAGCTAGTAAATAGGTGCCTATTGGCATACATAGTTCACTGTCACTGCATGCATCAGTGATTGAGCATTTCTAGTGACTGGTAGCCCCACCTCTAAAACAGCCTGTCACATGACATCACCTCAGTTCAGTCTTCCATAGATGTCTCAAAACCCGTCTCCTGTTTCATTTACATTGTGCCTAACTGATTGCACACTGCATGCACTGGTTTAGCAGTGCTATGCAGCAGAGCTGTATAAATAGCTTTAGGATAATGCAGGGTAGTAGTAGTGATAGGTCATAGTTGTCATGCAGTCATTCTGCGACAGCTACAGCATGAATCTGCATATCTGTGTATGTTAACAGAGGTGATAGGGCACATGGACAGGACCAAGCAGCTGGCGAGTGAAGTCTGTGAGCAGGCGGAGTCTCGCCGTGACACTCTACAGACTATGATTGATCTCGCCGTCAGGATCTCTGCATCTCGGACAGCGTTGTTATCTGGTCTCCGAGATGCCAAGCATGTGTTTGGTCAGCTGGATGAGCCGGTTGCTGATGACTCTCTGAGTCTGCAGGACCGTCGTGATGCACTTCAGGTTGATGTTGTTGTGAGCTTTGACAGATCGTGAAGAAGCTGTTGAGATATGTACTACATTTCTAGGCTGTATCGAATGCATGAAATGCAGACTATTGCAATCAATGCCTGTCTGTCTGTCGGGTGGGCGACTGTTCTTACTCATTTGCCAGATGGCGCCACTTCGATGTGGCCATTATTACATTACTGTTGCCAGTTGTTTTGCTTGGTAAGGTTAGCAGTTTTGTCGTAAAATGTGCTAGAGATTGCCATCCATTCAGATGCAGTGTTGTTTTTGCAAAATGTTTTCTGATTGATTGACTGACTTACTGATTTGATTTGTTACGTTTGTTTTATTTGTCTGCGAGATTTGTTTGTTTGTCTGCTTGTTTATTTACTTTATATATTTATTTTTTGTTTGTCGCCAAGAATATTCTCCGCCAAGTGGTAGTTATTGTGCACTGTGACATATAGATGCTGAGTGGAGAGCTGGAGTCACTGAGGTCTGAGCTGGACATACTCAATGAACTGAGTGGTCAGTTGGTCAGTCTGAGTGGTGGACACGAGACTGGCCAGCTTGACCAGGTCATCAGTGATTTGACAACAGATTACCAGCAGACCTGTGATGAGTGTACTGCACATGCCCAGCATGTCGACAGTGCATTACAACAGACGAATGTCTTCAACGACCAGCTCGTGGTTTGTAACCCATCATGTACAGTTTTATTATGTCAGCTTTTGTGCATAGGAGCAGCTGCCTGCAAATTTCTGTAACCCTCACATTTTATTTTGCTACATTTTTATCCACTATTATGATTATTTATTTGTTATCATTGTAGCCGGCTTTAGTCCGACAGCATGTCAATGCTAGCATTTGCTTCACATTTGCCTGTGACCTTCATGTGACCTTCAGTGTGAAATGCAGTAACTGGTGTGATCACAAGTCTATGCAGATGTCACCCAAGCTTTTTCAGTTTGATTTCTTTTTGGTATATTTTCATTACAAAATTTCGTACTTTGTCACATTATATTTTTTCAAGTCGGTTAAATTTCTTCGGTTAAGTTTTTTGTTTTACTTGTGTTTCACATTCGTGTTTCATGTTGTATTCTTTTTTTCCACCTGAGTTGAGTTTTCGTATGTGTGCTGTTATCAGAAGACATTGGTGTGGCTGCACGAAGCAGAAGAGAAATTATCTCAAGTTGGACAAGTCAGCACAGACTGTGACAGTATACGATGTCAGATTGACCTAGTTCAGGTCAGCATAGCATATGAACTGACCTAGTTTTGAGTTGTGTGTGGTGGCCTGGTTCTTCAGGCCATCCAATCAGGATGATATATGGGCAGCCATCTGAAATGATTGCTTTCTTAGTGTTGCTATGTTTTCTCTGTATAGGCATCGAGAAGAGAAGGTAAAGAAAGTTTTAGCCTGTGCTGGCTCCAGGATTGTGAAAGGCTACTGACTCAGCATTTTTTGTCAGTGTGTTTGTCTAAGGCAGTCATTTGTATTCTTTTTTTAAGTATTTGGTGTATGCAGTACGAATCTGGAGCAGTCTGCCTGTAAACATCATCTCAGCACCATCTCTGCAGTCTTTCCTTTGTTGACTAAAAACACTCTTCAGTTAGCCTACCTTGACCTCATGTTGTGATTAGCACTTTTAGTGAACTTAGTAACAGTGATTCATTATTCTGGCCACTCAGTACTCACTTTTGACTGTCAGTACCAGAGCAGTTGATTGGTGGAAAGACAGGTCTCTGTTCTTACTCATGCTGATACTGATGCTGACGGTTATCATGTTGATGATGATGCTGATGTGTAGAGCCTGTCAGTGACTGTTCAGCCTCACCAGCTTGACGTCGATGAACTGAGTGCACTGGCAAAGAACAGACAGTCACTGAGCAAGTCAGCTGCCTCACAGTTGGATGATGTCAACCAGCGTTGGAATGTCATGCTACAGCAGATCATTGACACCAAGGTTCGACTTAATGTCATCTTGCTGTGGTCACTTCATTTGTCACTTACAAGACACAAGATGTGACACAAGAATTTATTGACACTCTTGCAGCCGGTTTACGAGTGAAAATATTTGAACTTGATTTTTTTGTGCATATGTCAGTCATTTCCAGTGAATTTTCAAGCATCTTTAGATTTCACTGTTGACTAATATGCACCAGCCCACTTTGCCCAGAGGGGCGTTGGAAATTCTATTAAAAATTATGCCACACAGCTTTACAGATACCACATTTTCTATGATGTAAGGCACGGATGGGCAGTTTAGGTTGCAGGCTGCATGCAGCCCTCAACATTATTTTGTGTGGCCTGAAAACGTTCTTGTGCAGCTCCATTTATTTGTTTAATTACTTATAAAATATTTAATGTAGATAGAATACCATGCTCAGTGAAGCCACAGTATAATGAAATTTCACTGTTCCATAACAGTGTCAATAGTAATCAGAGCTGTAGTCTCAACGTCTTCATAACGTCTTGGTCTCGTCTCGGTCTTGAGAAATTGAGGGGAGGTCTCCATCTCAGTCTCATTCTAAAAGTCGAACGCCTCGGTCTCGTCTGTCTTGTGCCCTAATGTCTCGTTAGCAAGCCACTTTACGTTATTTTTTCCAGGTTTTTCCACTTATCGCAGCAGCTAATCGTTTCGAATTTCGATTGAAGTCGTCCAGTTTGTCTTTTTGAGCCTGTGCTGCAACAGTTTACTTATTTACTAGAAAGTCTTGGCTGTTTTGGCAACTAGCTATAGTAGCACAAGCCAGAAGGTCTCGAAAAGTGTCTCAGTCTCGGCCTAGCAAGGTCTCGGTCTTGGTCTCATCTTGGACAGAAAATCTAACGTCTCAGTCTCGTGGAATTGTGGGAAGGTCTCAGTCTTGATCTCGTCTTGGACTTAAAACCAGATGTCTCGGTCTCGTCTCGGTCTGGCACCCTAAGGTCTCGTTTCATCCCTGTATTGTATTTTGGCGTGGTGAAACTAAAGTTAAACGACTTCTGTCATCTGTATGTGCAGCTAGAACTGCAGCAGGCATTGCTGAGTGTCGGTGAGTTCCAATCCACCGTGGATGGGTTAATGTCGTGGATCAGTCAGACACTCGCAAGTTTCAGTCATCCTCCACCTCTCTACGCTGACACAAGAACCATTGATGCTGAACTGTCTAGACTTCAGGTACTTGTTTACTTGTCAAATGTAACTCTTTTCTGAGGCTGGTAACGAACTAACAATGACAGAAGTTTTGGCAGTTAACATCTCCTAATCTAACCATTAATTTCAGAGTTATTGTCCGTTAAAAACTGAACATTGTAACTGGGCAAAAAATTATTAATCTGTTAACGGCTTTTTCTGATAGTCTGTCAGGACTGAACAGTTTAGACAGTTTTAGGCATTATCTACCACTCACTTTTTAATGTTTTAAAACTGACGTATCATTATTCTACAATGTCTGGCGAGTCTATTTTTATTGTATGCTGGGCATTGAACTTGCCATTGCTATTGCTGTTGCTATTTTGCAGTACAACTTGATGCATGTAGTGAATGTTTGTTGCATCTAATCTCTTATTAAGCAAACTAAAATGTGATGCTCAAGTCATTAGTGATATGTATCGTTGTGTTGTGCCTGTGCAGATGCTGCAGTCGGACCTGGTAAGCCAACAGAAGACGGCCAGTGCAGTCCGTGAGGAAGGTAGACGCATTATAGGCAGTAAGACCAGCAGTGTCGAGGCCTCAAGTGCCACACGACACTCACTGCGGCAGCTTGATGATGGTCTTGCATTGTTGGAGTCTCAGCTGAGTCACCGAGTTGATGAGCTGACAATGGCTCTCTCTGAGGTCTGAGGCTGGATCTCATCAGCGTTATTTCACTGATGTTACTTTGTCTGGAAATGGAAACAGTTTTATTATGTGTGTTTCTTTTACAAAAGAAGTACAACTTAAATGTACATAGTATATATACGATGCAGCCTAAAGTGAGAACCTTTCTGCTGTAGGTATTTTATTGGAAAATATGATTAATGCATCCTATGGCACTGAAATGGCCTTCTATGTGCTGATGTGCCGTTGAGAAACAGCTCACTCACTTACTCAGTCCTGACGCTGATTACTTATACTCAGGCTTGACCTAGGTATTGTGGTGTGTTTGCACATCATAAATGAAGTTTCTATGTCAAGGCATTGACCAGTTGCAGCCCAAACAGATTGACAGATGCTGTAGAGTGTGTTACTATGCCACTGCACTGTTGGTAATGAAACCTTTTGACATCATGTCATGTACGTAGGCTCGGACATTCTATGATGAACTCAATGCTGTGGCAAAACAACTTGGCAAGATGGAGACATTCTTGTCAACGACTAAACAAGTCGGCCTGCTGCCAGAAACACTGCGAGCTCAGCAACGACAGTTCATGGTCAGTCAGCTTTGTGTTTGCATTAGGGCTGTACAGAATTTGTTTTTCCAAATTTGGCCTGAGCCAGATTCAGCTGGATTTCTAAGTGTAGATATAGCTGAAGCCACAGCCGGGGCCGAATTTGCAACTTTGTTAAAACATCACAAGTAACTAGATACCAGTCACCGGGAAGCTTTGCATCGGCTTGGCCTGAGCTAATAATAGCTTGTGACGTCAGGAGGCATGGCTTATTACAGAGACAGACAGACAGACAGACATCACAACCGGATTTCATATTGTGTCTTTCGCCTTTACAGGTGGCCTATGCAAAAAAACAGTGAAACATTAACGAGCACTCATATTTAGCAACCAATACAATGTTCACATCAGTTACAGACATCACAAACAGATGAACTGCTACTTAGTTAAGCTTGTTTTCTTGCTATCATTCATTTCTTACATAAAATTGCAGAAAGTATATTGAACTGAATCATGGTATGCTGAAACTTCACATCAGACTGAAATCCTGCTGAGTCTGGAAATCTGGTCAGAATTTTCCCTGACTCAAATTGCTGTTTGAATAGAGGCGTTGGGAGAAGTTTGCTGTTGACTTCAGTTTTATTTATCAGTAACATGAAGAAGGCATTTGGCCAAAGTTGCATTAGCATACGAGAAAAGTATACATTGTGGAAGCATATCTTAGTCGTTAAACATTGCTCAATTTATATAGGCATTATATATCTGTGTTTGCTAGCAGACTTTTCAAAATTTCACTGTTTGAAGGTTGAGTGATTAGGATTTGCAATCAACGCATTAAACCATTATGTGGAAGTACAAGGAGCTGAGTGCAGTCTGAGTTGGACATTGTGTTGTTTTTTCCGCTAATACATAACATTGTAAATAAATAAATAAATATTCCTTTATTAAGACATCCAACAAACCGCAGATGAATACAACGGCAACCACAGGTATTAGCGATGCTGGAGCGGCGCCAGTTGGCTACCAACTGCAGCGTCTGCCGATAGGCTGCCAGCCTACCAGATCCGCTCCTGTGGTGCACTATGTCCCAGCCGAAGCTGGTACCAACTTATACTGCTTGGTGGACAGAGACACGTGCATGTAAACAACTTGCCCAAGGTTGTTACGTGGTAGCGCATAGACCGGAGGGCGACCCGCTTAATTGAGTAACAACGCAGTATAATTTGTTACTGATCTACGAGCTGTGAGCACACACCACGTGATACTCTAACTCCATATCTGTGCTCTTGCAATGTAAACAGGTGTCTGGCTGAGAGCTACTGAAATGGAGAACAGCATCCAGAGGGCCATGAGCCTTGTGAAAGTTTGTACTTGTTAAATGTCAGTAATAGTCAGTTTGCTGCAGCGAGCAAAATTATTTTTGTTTTGTCCAGGAGATGTTTGAGTCCAATGACAGTCTGGATGCAAGAATTAAGTCGCTGCTGGAGCAAGGAGAACAGAGAATAGCAAACAGTTCTTCGAGTGACGCCACCACACAGCTTCGGCGTTCTCTCGACGACATTTCGACTCGCTGGGAAGCTCTCAAGCTGAGGTTTATTGACCACGGGAACCAGCTGACGGCCGCATGTGACGAGGCAAAACGACTGAATGATCAGCTGTCTGAGACGATGTCGTGGTTGAACGAAGTTGAACAGACGCTGAGCAGTCTGCAGCCTGTCAGTAGAGTTATGGACAGCTTGCACCACCAGATACAGCAGCATCATGTTATTATACCTTCTTCTTGCTTTCTAGGCTGCATCAAATGCACGAGATACAGACTGTTGTTACCGATGTTTGCCGTGTCTGTCTGTCTGTCACATGGCTTAATTCGGTGGCACGTGTAGTGTGTGCGGGGGTCATTCAGTGCAGCCTTTGCCAAATTACTTTGGCCTCTTGTTCTTCTTTTGAGTTGTAACTGCTCAGGTGGTTCAATCAGATATCCTCTGTTCTGTCTTTTGTGTATGTATGCCAGTCTTGCTGGCAATGCAGGTTTTGTTTTTGTCAGCATCTGTCAATTTGTCTGTCCATGCAAAAGAAACTAATGATCAGAAACTTGATGTCAGATTGTCTTCTTGATGTCATTGCTCAAAAACTACAAAATGCCCAACGTTAAACTGGCGCGGCTGCAGTTCAGTACATTAATGATATGGATATTGATTTTTCTATCCATTTCATATCAGTTCATTCAGGTATAAAAAGCAAACTGGGAGGTCTGAGAGATCGACTCACAGCAAGAAAATTGACAACATTGGGAGGCTAATTCAGCAGAACACGAAGCATTGTAGGCGCCAAGCAAATGCACAATATGCACATGTGAAGCTGTGTTGGTGTTGCGACCAGTCACATTACTTGTTGTATAATGTGAAACGTTTCATGATGTGGGTGATGACAGGAGTTACAACAAGACATTGACAGTCATCGTGAAGCCGTCACATCTTTATCATCAATGTCGGTGAAAACTGCTGTTTCCAACACAAGAGCCAAACAGGATGCTGTTCTAGTCCGTAATCTCATACAGAACATCAGCCGTCGTTTCGACCGTGTTTCCCAGCGCTGCGTTGAGAGAACACGACAACTGGATGTCGGATTTCGTGAAGCGAAGACTTTTGATGATGCCAGGAACCAGCTGCTGGCATGGATCGACAGCGCTGCCTCATCGTTGGCTGAGACTGAGCAGCTGAGTACTGCTACTGAGCCAGACAAGATCCGCAGTCAAATCTCGGCACATAAGGACTTTCAGAGAAGTCTTGGAACAAAACAGCTGGGTCAGTTAGAGTGCAGTTTTTATTTGTTGAAGTTACTTTATCCCGGGCGCAGCCCAGGCTGTGCCTTGTGCCCGGCCGGCTCGTGGCCATAGTAAACTCACCTGTGTGTGTGTGAGCATGCGTACTGTGTGACGGGCTGTAGGTTTCTGCTGACTAGGGGGGGAATTTATAAAAGTGACGAAAGTGTGTCACGAAAATGCGTCACAAAAAAGCGTAACGAAATTACCACAGAAATCGATGTTGCGCGAGTTTGCGAAGGCCTCTGAAGCTGAAATTTGGATACACGTTCGTCGTCGGTATTTGACGTCTTTTGCTGGTCTCCATTTTGAAAATGAGCCAGGATTGACAGAGTTAGATGCTGCCGAAGGTCGACGAAATAGACTGTCCAGTGACACCCGTATAAACTGGTGAGCAAAATTGACGATGAACGAGTACCGTAGATGCGTGCCTTGATAATGCGTGAGTGTCAGTGAGTGCACAACAGTGACTAAAGCAATGTACGGTCTAGCGTGCACGTGACAGTTTTATTGCACTAGTCGCAGAAGTCGTATGCCTAATGAAAGCTACAGTACATAATGTGACATTGTCATTCATGTCAGTGTTAGGCCTAGGCCTACTCAGCTTGTTCAAAGCCACTGAAGTTTCCTGATGCGCCCGAGTCGTCGCCAAACATAGCGCAAACTGTTCACTCGTCAGTTCAGTACAGTTGTCATACACTGAATGACGGCCTTGGCTGGTGGAATGGTGTCAAGTTACAATGACTGACTTAAATGCTATGCAGCAGCAGCAGTCTGCGTGTGGTTGACCCCGCGGGCCCACGGCTGCTCACTCTCCCACACATTAATAGTCCTAATGGCCTACTACTGGTCCATGCTGTGTAGGGCACACACAGAGTGAGCATCCCTGAGAAATAGCAGTGATGCTGAATGTTGACTCTGGCTGTGTGGCATGATCCACATATAAGCCGACCCCCACAGATTTAATGTCAAAATTCGGCCAAAAATTTTCAATTTATACGCGAGTATATATGGTAGGTCTGAAGTCGCTAGTATGGTAACGTGAGTATTTTGCATGATGAAGTCGGACTCTTATTCTGCTGTTCAGTTTCTGAGTGAACTTTTAATCATGTTGTTTTGTTTTTCTACCATGCAGCATTGGATGACGTCGTACGTATGGGACGATCTCTGAGAGACAAGGCTCCATTGTTGGACCATGAAGCCCTGCATGGTGGTCTTGTACAACTCAAGACCAAGTGGACATCACTCTGTAGCAGAGCTGTTGACAGGTCTGTCTGGTTTTCTGGCTCATTGGAAAACTCATGTAACCCTTTGTCTCGATCAAAACCGTGAAACTTCACCTGACTTTTGTTAGGAAAATACTGCACCCTTTTAGGCCAGGGAGTGAGATCTTACAGATTTCATTAGTAGTGCCAATTTATTATTTAGTAGGGCTTTTTACTCATTGGATGGGGTTATGTCTTGTGGGCAGTGGGTTTTCTTTCTCTTGAAGTGGAGAGGGATTCTTCTATTTTGTTGGGGTTCTGTATTGCGGAATTAAACTGCCTATGCTACTGTAATGTGTTTACAGTTGACACTTATTTTCTGATGGACAGGCAAAAGTCGTTGGAAGACAGTCTGCTGGTGGCGGGGCAGTTCAAGGACGCATTACAACTGCTGCTTGACTGGTTGTACAAAGTGGAGCCAAGCCTTAATGAAGACCAGCCAGTTCACGGAGACATTGATACTGTCAACAATCTTATCGACCAGCACAGGGCAAGCACGAAGTCTTTTTGTATCTATTGGTTATGTGTTCTTTTCACTGCTAAGACTATAGCTTCATTTTTTTACCATTTTATCATTGTAAGGCACTGAATAGTCTAAACTTGCTGATGTGCCATTAAAAAGCTACCCACTCACTGTTTTTAATGATATTTATTGTCTCTGGCTATTTATTGAATTCTTTAGTCACTTTCAGGAAATAGATAACTTGGCTTGGCTCTTTAAGCTGTCTGCGCGTATAGGCTAGGCCACACTATGAAATGTTTTCCATTTAGATCCATTATCTCTTGCTTGTAGTAGCTTTTCAGTTTTTGTGCAGTCTTTTGTGTTGCTTAACTGTGTTATTTTTTTTATCTTTCCTGGTTTCCGATAAAGTCCAGAATTGTGTCTTCTTTCAAGCAGTTGTGTCTCTGACATGGCCATAATATCATAGTTTTGTAATTTTATGTTTTACAACAGATCGGCTTAAATGTTTCTGTACTGTCATCATATTTAGTGTTTCAGTCGCAGATCTGGTGGCGACGTGTTGTGTCTGATGCTGTTTGTAGAGTTTTCAACGTGAGCTATCAAAGCGCTTGTCAAACATGTCATCAATCCGTGTCTCGGCCCGCCAGCTACTGGACCAATCAGATGCAGACGAGTCATTCGTCCAGGGTCGGCTGGTCGACTTGACCACAAAGTGGGACACAGTCTGCAGGCTGAGTGTCCGCAAGCAGGAACGACTTGATGCTGCTCGCAGTCTGGTACCATCACGTCTGTCGTGCATGTTTTGATGGGTTTGTCAGGCCTTAGGTTTTCATGTCGTTGATGTCACAGTAATTATGCAGTAGTTGAATGCAGTGTGCAAGCTGTTTGGCAAAAACTTTTTTTTCGGTTTTATGATAATGCTCTTGCCAGTTAAGTATTTGAGTCAGCATTTTCTTGACGAGAGACAAGTGTGTGTTTGTGGCGAGCCATGGCCAGTTAACTTTCAGATGGAAAGTTTTTTGTTGAAATGTTTATATGAGTGTGCT
>Ga0126335_1000987_pt1 | contig 15090 bp, 5 predicted proteins | sample OlaspJWI45metaG_FD_108409 | JGI IMG/M metagenome (GOLD analysis project Ga0126335, IMG submission 108409) | Marine gutless worms symbiont microbial communities from Oahu, Hawaii - Olavius sp. 1 OAHU.JWI-45 metaG | ecosystem: Host-associated > Annelida > Digestive system > Unclassified | place... | reverse complement strand
TGCAGTCCAAGGAAAGGTTAGACTACGGGGGGAAAGAGTTGGAGAAGAGGTAAGTTTTGAGGCGTGAGTGGAAGGAACTGTGAGAGAGATGAAGAGGAGGGTGCGAGTTGTTGCCAGCAGTTATCGCGCTATTGACCGGAGTGTCACAAGGTGGATCGTGGTGACCATGGTGGAATGGATCACCAGTGTTTTATTCAATGTGAGAACTTGGCAGCCAGTTCGAAGAGTCTGGGAAGTGAACGTCTCCAGTAATATTATTAAGATCCAGCAGCAAAGCTTTGACAAGAAATGTCCGTTTTCCTGAAGCCGAAACATTTTGTGAACGAAACACATGACTATTAAGAAGTTATAAAACATATGTTGACGACTTCGGTGAATTCGGTGAATATGTTTAAATATTATAAACTGTCATAATAATAATAATAATAATGGTTTTATTTGTATTGCAGCACGAATGCTGAATTACATAATATCTGCCACGCAGGACAGTGCATATAATGTAACACATGAACATAACACTATGAACATAACATAACATGCGCAGTTGAGCACAGTAATATACATAAAGGTTATTTTTTTCTTATACTTTTTGCTTGTCTGTACGTATGTTTGCTTATGAGCTACCATTTCACATGGTGAATAAAGATGAATGTACACAGTGCATGCTGCTATTAAATGTCGTTTCTATTTAAGCTGCACGTTGCGAGCGGTGGAGTTAGCGATAGCGAGCGGCGAGAGCAGCGCAGTGCAGTGTATGTGAAAACGACGCATGATGTGGGTTGTACGTGATTGCAGCATTTGACCGCTAAGAATCATAGCTCAGAGCAAAAGAGTATAAACAAAACACTAATTGGTGCCCGTGACTGCATACTACCATTTTCATGTCCAACAACAGCTAATGCCGTGAGTCCGAATTCATAGCTGTCGTTAAGCTTTTTCGTTGACATTGCTTCTATTTGCTAGCTGTACTAGGACACGTACTCAACGATGATGCCGCTACTGTATGTACGAATATGTACGTGTATATGCCGCGCTGCGAGAGAGAGAAAGAGATAGAGAGAGAGTGGGCGCCTCTGTGGTCCGTGGAAGCGAACCAGTGAAAGTCATAAACACTCGGATGACAGCCGCTGCAAGTGACAACCGGAACAGCGGGCCTTTGATGTGGAGCAGCAATTAAGGCCGTATTGTCGGGAACTTCATTGTACGACAGTTGGTCATCCTGCCGTCCCATACGACACCGTGCCTAACGTCCGCTTTCATGCCGGCACGTGCTTTGCTCCCGGCGAATCCCGCCCCGTACCGCGACATATAAATTTCAACTTGTGGGGTTTTCGATCTTGGCTGCTGTTCAGATGATGACGCCCTCATGTCGAGAGAGTTGTTGATTTAACAAGTGTAGCTACATCGGCGCCCGACAGGTACGATAGGCAACTTTAGCACGAATGTAACAAAGTCAGTGAATGTATTTTCAATGACAAACTAACACGGAATTATTTTTCATGTCTTCAGTTGCTAAAGCCTGAACTATACTATGAAAAACAATCCGAAAATGTGAAAAACGAGAATCATTTAGCGTTATAGTTACAGATATAATGAGGTATACTTTAATTGTGCAATGCGCTATCTACAGGGTTAGAACGTAAAGTGCGTTGGTCATCTGTTTGTTTGAACTTGAACTGTATCTTCGTTTTTTTATTTATTTCCTTCTTGTGTTTTTGTTTTTGTTTGTTATTATTTTTACCGGATGACGTATAAAAACGTCTCGAACTTTGGCGCCGAGCTATAAAACACTTAAGATGAAGTAAAGCAAACCAAAGCCAAGTAGTGTTACCTGTCAAAATCCGGACAAACCACAAAGTATTTAGTCAGTCATCAGCAGCCTTAATAAGCGTTCGACTAAAGACGTGATGAATTGGTCCCAATTCTGTTTTGTAACTGCTGCTAAACGCTTTTCCACTGCAAAATAGCCTTTGTAGTTTGGTTATTGATCCCCTTCCATTTTTTCCTATTGCCATTTTAAGTTCATGTACGTTTCATACTGTTCATGTCTCCCCTCACACATAAGTTCTTGCCAGATGTCCCAAATGAACAATTCTGGTAAATATGGTTGGTACCCATTCTTCAGTTTGGGCACTACACTCACCAAACTTAAACACGAAAGTTCAGCACGGAAGAAATCAGGAACAACGTTTCGAAGAAAATTCCGAGATGCTTTTGCTCAATGCGATAGCATTGTCTTGCGTGACTAGAAAATCACTGGTTAGATAAATGCGGTTGTATTCTGGCTGCAAAAAAGTCTGTAGAAAGTTTATGCAGGTCTTCTTGTTCGTTTTAGTCTTCTGCGTTTATCATCAGCTTTGTAGAAAACCGATTTCTTTAGCGTCAAGACAATTGTCAGGTTTTATCCTTTTTCGCATGAAAGCATTATCCAAGTCAGCTTGCATTAAATTTGTAAGACCACTAATGACGTCAATGAAACTTGCATTGAAATTACTGACAAAACGAATTTATTCTCCACTTATGATACGCAGTATAGCAATGAAGCAAACTCGGTACGTTTTAGGCGCCACCCGGCATTTCGTCTGTGTGCTGAATTATCCTGCCACCTCGTCAGATTTCTGAGCACAAGTTGACGTGTTGATGTGGTAGAATGGTGGCGAGACTTGTACTGATGAGTATCGTTACCGGACTGTGGTTACTCGACGGCGACGTCATGGCAGCCGGTCTCACCCAGCAACAAAAGCAGTTTCTACGTCAGTGGAAACTCAGGAACCACGATGCCAGTCAAGTACAAGCCGTCTGGCAGCCGGCTGTGGTCTCTAGCGGCGAGGTACCCAGTCAGCTTCCTCGGCATACATCGCGCTGGCGGAGAAGGCCAAGATTCTCTAACAATCTCGGAGTTCTGAAGCGTGGATACCCCATGCCGCAAGCAATGATGCCAGCTGCCCCAGCTGCAGCAGCTCCTCCCCCGCCGCCGCAGGTTTTCGTCGTCAGCGCACCTGCACCGTCGACGTCTGATACCAGCAAACCGAAGCCTGCCCCACAACCTCATCCAATGCCAGCAATGATGAAATACCCACCAGCAATGCCAGCTGCAGCGGCCGACCCTCATGCGATGCCAATGCCGCAATCAGAAATGTCATCTCAGTCACAGCCGGTCCGAGTCATCCTCATCCAGCCGCCCCCACAACCAGCTGCTGCAGACAAACCTACAAGTCCACCGGCCATGCCCAAACCAATTATGATGAAATATCCGCCAGCACCAGTAGTTGCTCCCCCTCCGCATCAAATGCAAGCTGCGCCATCGAAACCCCAGAGTTCTTCCAAGCCGCAGCCAGCTGCAATGTCATCTCAACCGCAACCGTTCCGCGTCATCTACATTCAGCCACCTCCGCAGCCAGCTGCTCCAGCAAAACCTCCAACTCCACCGGCCAAGCCGCCCACTTCATCCGGTTACCCTGGCCACATGCCTGCCGCTGCTCCGGCCCCGGCAGCGAAACCTGCGGCTGCAGCAGCTGAGTCTGAGAACATCATCATCGTCGTACCGTCGCCAGCAATGATGGGGATGAAGTCGAAGTCTGATCAGCCAATATTACCTGCCTGCTCACCTGCGCCAAGTAAGCTCTAATGTCTAGCAAGTAGGGTATACAGGTGTACTGAATATAACTGAGTTATGATAACTTATAGTGACAGATGCAACACAGTGTCTGGCTCAGACTTACAGCCCGAGGAGGATATATTTAAATCCACAATGAGTCAGTCGCAGCAGCTTTTGAATCACACGGATAGGTTAAGTGTTTGGGTTTTAGTTGTCGTGTTGTAAACGGTTCTATTATCTTCGTTCATTTTCCCTATCCCCGTTTGTTGGTAAACAGAGTTGATCATACAACATCATACGTACTGGTTGACTGGCAGCCTTCGTATAGCAGACTGTGTCATAAAGCGACGTTTATCGCGGGGGAAGCTTGGAGCTATAAACAATGTTAGCTAGTTAGATACGCGTAGTCCTATCTTTAAACTGACTCTGTCTGTCGTAAGTTTTTTTTTGTTTTTAAACGTTTCCATTTGTATTCGTATTCTCTACAGTAATGTAGACAAACGGGCGGCTGCTTTCGCGCGATGGTTGTGCATGTAGTGGACTTCTGCGAGAACAAGTACGCCGGATATTACGAAGACCTAAGCGACGAGACCTGCTACATCGTCTGTAACGACTTCAAACGTGGCTTTTCACAAAGATGCGCGCTTGGAACCAAGTGGAAAAAAGACGGCGATCCCGACTCCCCATCCGGATATAACCGATGTGCTTAAAAGACAACTGTTAGTTAAGACCAGATTGATTGACAACTCGTATTTTCTATTATTTGCGGCGGCTGCACTAAGTGTTAAAAGTGTACGTGCCATAAATAACTGCTGTCTTAACACTGCAGTGGTGTCAAGCTATCAACAGCTTCCGAATCTAGGGAACAAGAAGTCTATGAGTGGTCAATAACGCATGGGCACCAAACATTCATTTTATTTGGGCACACACAAAGTGTGTAATAACCCATAGGTCTAGATGCCATCACAAATAGATGGTGCGAAATAAAGAAAATTAAAAACAGTTAATTTTGAGCGAAACTTTGTCTTGCAACTTCGGCGAACTTTAGCGAAAACGCGACACTTCGTTCCCGGCTGACCGAATATCGGAGACCCATCAGCGGTGGCATCCACGCCTCTGCAATGCAGCAACACGTCAAGTTAACAATTTTCGCTCTGTTATAGCTACGGGAGATCTGCACGAATATGCTGTACTGTATGCATGCAAAATGTAATGTCGTCGTCGTCGTTAACCGTCCTCGCTTCGACGGGTTGGTCGCGCTATGAACAATCATTCTCTATTCTTTCAAATACTGGGGTAGTGATAGACCAGTCCACGATGTAATGTTGTCGATACAAGCCGTCTTTGGTCTGCCACGTGTGCGTGAACCTGGAATGGTGCATTGAAGAAGTTTTTTCCCAAACATATTTGGCAACGTGTGGGACAAGAGTCCGCGAGGGACAAGTATGCCCAATGATAAGTATGTTTTGTTGCCTATGACGTACCAGTTCATCAAAGCAGCAGAGTAAGCGTTATTTAGCCTAATAGTAAAGACGACAAACTGACGGTCTGTCATGCTCCGTGTAGGACCCAAAGTATAGAGTACTAGCCATTCTGCCCGCCCAATCGGGCATTACGCAGGCATCCCCGTCCCCCTTTCGCCCGCCCAAGGTCCCCGCTTCTCGTACCCGTGTGTAGTATGCGTGCCGGACCGTCACCGCCAACGCCTTCCATGCCCAGGCCTGCCACTTGTGCCTACTGTATAGCGGCAAGCCTCTGCCACGCGGGTGTGACCGTTCGACTACATAGCGGGTTTGGTCACATGGCACGGTTTTATATCGTTAATTTTTATTTTTGTGTTTGTCTTAAAAGAGCAGTTGTTTATGTTCTGCTGATACATGTTTTATGCAGTGACTCAGTTTAATTACCAGTACCAGTACAATCGATTTTCTGAAAAGACTTGTCTCCAATGTGACCGGTTATGTGTTGAGTGGGAAGTAAAACCCTACTTACTTACTGAATATTATTCATCGTTAACGCTGTGTCGGGTAAAGTTTTGACAATTGTTGTTTAACAATATTGAGCGTAACTGATGTTAAATCTGCAAGGTTGTTCACATTTTTTCTATATATGTTATACAAACAGTATGCCGTTTATTGGCGCGTGTTGCACTAAGTTGCATAAAACTTCAAAGCATTTTATGATAGAACTACATTTGTTGATGTACAACTTATCTGTAATGATATACGACAAAGGTGGTGGACCAAGACGATCGTTTAATAGCGAACATTATAACTCGTTTTACCGTAAAGCTTTATTTTGCACATTACTGAGCTAGAACAAAGACGAATTTGTTGTTATCTTCGTGTTGTTGCAATAAATGTTAGTATATAAGCTTATTCGTATATACGTAGTAAACGAATTGCTTCGTGTTGTTATGTTTATTTTTATTTGATACATGCGATTCAGCTTAGTGATAAAGCAGTTCAGTTCACAAGTAATGACGCCTTCAATTTATCTTTTAGTATTATTTAGCCTTGTGACCTGGATTATGATTTTGGTTTATTGGTTATTTATGACACACGCCACTTTCCAGGTTCGGACTGTGTGAAGATTGTTTCTTTGATTATAGGCAATGAAAGAGACCGATAAAAGGAAGAATGCTCACTGCAGTAAGCAATGCGGTTCAACAAGAGGAATTCTGCATTGTAAGTAAGAGATGCAGGCAGGTGACTGACCTGGAGCGCAGTTGGGCCATGAACGGCAAGCAAACCGACCCACGAGTAGCGGTCAAATACTGATGTAACCGTGTCGTTCACGGTGATGCTCGATATACCAGCAGGAGACGTCACAATAGCTGCAGCTTTAGCAGTCATGACGATGACGATGACGATGACAACGACGACTGTGGATAGCAGAAATGACCGCTGGTTTCAGATTGCAGTCACTAGGCGAAGTTGGCGGAGAGAAATCTACGTACCGGTACCCATGCTGGCTCAGCTACGTCGATACTTCAGCATGACATCATGGAAGAGTTTGGTGCTCAGTACAACTGCAATACAAACCACCAGCTGCGACAGTCATCATCTTAAGTACTCGGTGAAATGGAATCTGCAAATCGGCAAAACGATCACGGCAATACGAGCTTCATACAACTGGTAGTAATATGTTCCGCAAACACGGCCGACTTACATATCAAATTCAACGACCAAAAATGCCAAATGATTAACATTTATATCATTTTAAAGTGCATCTTGCAGACTTCCTCCTTCTTTTTGTAAGGATACGAAAACTCTAGGTCCTGTCAAGTAGTCATTACTGAGAGGTGATAGTTGTCAAAGAGTTGGGTTTTGGTTTTTTTATTTATTTCAGAACTTATAAGAATTTTGCCTTTGTTCGTCTTCCAGAAATATCCAACTGCTTATCGAATTTCAATGTTGACTAGTTTCTGGAACCGTCGTCGTTAAGATCTCAAACCGAAATCAGTCGTTATGCTAGCGTTAAGGTCGCTCACTGTCGTCGACATCGATTGGGTTTAAAGTTAAACTCAAGTATTTTAAAGTTAAAATGTGCATGTAATAGCAGACTATAGGCCTATATAATTAAACAGCAGCGTTTAAGTTAAATAGCGTCGTCAAAATAGCCAGCTAAAGTTGCAGCAGCATTAGAAACTTTTCTAGTTACAAATAAACCACTGGTGAGTGCTGAAGTGATGGCTGTAATATTATCAAACACAGAAACAAAACCGATGACACACGATCGTGAAACTGCACAGAAAGTGTGCAACAATAAACCGACGCCGGTATCTTTCCAGTCTAAGTGCCACATGCATATTTTTTATACGAGTTTCTGACGCCGAATAGAACAGCGTAATTCGATGTACAAAACATCAGTAGTTGCTGCAGATTTCTGCTCCGTGCGTCATCGGCTTAAGACTGCTGCAGTTATTCGTTATCCAGCACTGTTGCAGTATGTAATTTCATTGCACCGGCCGTCTACACTGGCGGCGTCTCACGACATAGTATCTAAGCGAATCTCAGATTTCTGCAGCCAGCTGCGACTTGAGTTAATTTGTCAACTGTCGACGCTGACTTCAACAGCGTCTCTGATAATTTAACGCTTCCAAAAGAGACGTGCACTCACAAATTACAACTTCTACCGAGCTAATCATAATCACACGATTTGCGTTTATTGTTTTGCGAAGTTTAACACACAGCCTATAAACAAATATTTTTTACTTTTTTGTTTTAATCAACTCAAAATTGGCAGCCGTAGACACGAAACGATTATCCGCCATACGTTATATCTTATTACATCTTTACGCAAACAACTTGCACCTATTGTTTTCATAGTCTCAGAGAAATAAAAGCAGATCTTGTCACGTTGCTCAAGGTAACTTATGATTGTTTTTTTTAATTTTTAATTTCGTGTCATTTCATCTCTTTTAAGGTTGTAGGCCTACATTTGTATTGACACTAAGCTATACGTGCATGTACATACTGAACGCAGTTGTTGTTATTTTTTATCACTTAAAATGTTTAAACTGGTCTAATTCTTATCCACCTAAATCTAGCTGACAAAGCATAGTCAAACAATCACTAAGCGTTAAAATTAAAAAAACAACAACCAGAAATATCAAACTACACTGTCAACCACAATATCAATAGCAGCAGAAAGGCCTGCACACATACAGAACACTACAAAGAAATTGACTAACCCCAAAGTTTAAAATTCAATAGACCACTAGTCTTCCTGGCATAGTCGACATTCGCAAAAACTGCATGCACTAGCTTCAAATGATATTTGTTAGTCTAAGCCTACTTGCAGATCTAAAAGTGATCAACCTGTAGAACGAATATACGGTATACCGAACATTTTTTGACAGTCGGACTCCCACGAAGCGTTTACGACAGCTTAGGTCTACGATGAAAAACGTCAGCGTAAATATAATTTTCGGCGCCGAATATGAAAGATCCCGAATGCATGAGATGCTATGCGGCGGACTTGAGATAAAGCGCGAATGTGCAAGACTGACGCTGAATCTGTGAGACGGAACAGTTGGCCGAGTTCTAATAGCATCACATGTATCATCATCCACGGCATATCGACGTAACCGTTTCTATACGACGTGCCACCACGACCATCGGTGATATGGTACCTGACACCAGTCTAAGGTTAAAAGAGTTTACAGCACCATTCATCGTTCATTGCGTTAAACTGGCCAAGGGTAAGCATAGTCAAACAATCACTAAGCGACAAAATTTAATAAAAAAAAACAACAACCGGAAATATCAAACTACACTGTCAACCATAATATCAATAGCATCATAAGGGGCTGCACACATACAGAACACTACAAAGAAATTGACAAACCCCAAAGCGTAGGCCTACCACTGACATATAAAACTAAGGACAGCATATCCAACATGTATTTTCTGTTCCGGTATTCACTTCGTTAGCCTACAGTCATTGTTTGCCGTGTCACGAGTTTATACCGGGCGCAGCCCGGTAGGCCGCAGGCCTACGGGCGTAGCCCATAGTAAGATCGCGCGCGTGCGCGCGTACTATTTGTATTGCATGTGCTTGGCCGTGCTTACTAGTCTGCAGATTTTGACTGTGACGAAGTACTGAGTGACCCGTAACGAAAGTCAGCCAGATAAGTAGAGGTTTAACGTCCCACTCGACACTTTATACATGCACACCTTACATAACACAAATCGCCATATAGAAGCAACGAGAAACAAGGCCCCAAAGTAATTTAGAGATAGCCGCCTCGAATATGAGCTGCAGTGAGGCGCTTCTAATGAGCTTCGCTCACGGGCTGCGCCCGGATTTTAGGTTTCCTAATGGGTTATAATAATAATAATAATAATAATTATTATTATTATTATTATTATTATATTTATATTTATATTTCGTTCCAATGGCAATTTATAGTCCATCACCAATTTTGTTTCGAATGTAAAAAACCGATAACGTTGGCCAAAAGCACATATGGAATGGATGTGAAATGTTTTAATACATGACTAAAGAACCAACTACATGTACTCTGTTTTTGAACAAGCTTGAGTGTTCGTGATCGCTATTTGTTCAGTAAAGTGAACCTATGGTATAATTCTAAAAATCAACAGCCCCGGCTGTCTAGAACTTCAAGCTTTCTGTATTGTCATCTTAACACCAGCGTTCCCGACACATTTACCGCCCTACAGCATCTTCACGATAGTGTCACCCTGAGACCGTAATCGTGTTGAGTCGCGGCTAAACCGGATAATATCGCTCTTGTCCAGAAGCCTTTCTGCCGATCATAACGAAATCCGAAAGGTTGGCTATTAACTATCGGCTGGCATTTATTGAGTCAGCTATTCTACTTACTTGTGTGGCGAGACAACCAACTGACAGACTAACAAACAAGCTGGCAAAAGAAATATAAAAGATATGTGTCATTTTGTGGCGATAAAAATACTGCTTTTGCACGTAATAATTTCGATACAAAACACGTTATTGTAAAATTATGGGCCTATGTGTTTTTTTGTTTTTTTTATATGCTTAGTTTGGGTTTCGGATTTTGTGAACTAAAATTTGCTGTGACATAGTTTAGCACAAAGTAGTGCACATTTTGATTAGGTCTTTGTTGGCAAAAAACGCCGCAAGTGTTTGTGTCTAAGATTTAACCCTCAAACAGCACTAGCTACACCCGTAAATGTTTGGTGCTGAAAGAACTCGCTTCAGCAATCTTCGAAGATTTTTAATGATGCCTTTGGACCTGACCGAACCCATGAAGAGCGCGGCTTTGCCAACAACCCAGGAGTAGGCTACTAAATCCAGACGTTAACATATTCCTGGGCAACTGTAAGCTCCAAATATTACTAGCAAGCGATGTAACCCTAGCAATTTCTTAACCGGTCGACGAAATCGAATTCTTACAAAAACACGTCGATGCATTTGAAAAAAATGACAACAGCTGCCGCACTCCGTGGTAAGTGAGATAACAAGATCAATGGTCAACAAAGCATCCTACATCTCTCTGCATCTGCAACTGAGTGCATATCAATTACCGCTCAGAGAGCTAAGATGCATTGTATGTTTTGTCGGACGCCCGTAAACATTTTAGCGGTGATGTCAAATTGTGCAAATCTCTTAATGCCAGAATACCGTGACCGACCGCATTTAAACGAAGTATACGAAAGCATCGTAAAACTCCAATGTCACTATTTCCATTTGCTAACTAACTAAAGACACAACGGGAGGGCATTTAGAGACAGTTGAATACAGTTTATTCGGACATGAATTAGATTACGAATACACAGCCGCATATTTCAGGGAACTTTGCCAAGAAGAAGAAAAAATGGAAGACTACGAACGACGTGGTAAAATAACGTCACGACCTCGAGAGGAGTGAACGTGCGACTTCTCGCTAAAATGACCTATCATGTGCGGTGCCGAGTAGGACGTAAAAGCTTTACTCACTCATTCGCTCACTCACGCCACTTCAAACTATAGTACCAGTCTTTCACGTGCGTCAGCTCGGCTTGGTGACGGGTGTGAGTGACAGACAAACGTGCCGTCTGCATCTCGGACCAAGATTCAATTACGTGCCTCTGCAGCGTGATCTATCTGTCCCTCCGGCTGACATAGCTCCCGTTGTCTCGGACATAAACTTCTATTGACACAATCGATCTTCTCTCTGACCTGCCCTCTTTGTCGTTAATATCCGGGATCATGTCGCGGCTTACTAGGACATGGATGCAATCAATCACCGCAGCTCATTGTCCGATGTCTGATTATCTGTCAGGGTTAGGTCATAGGCACGAGTCGGTCTGGAACGGCACAAGTTGACACGGGTAGACTACAGTATATGTCTCAACTGGCAGCTGTTAAAATAAATGACAAACGAACTCACGAACTTCAGTTGTCTCTCTATGTTAAATACAACATATTATTATCGTCGTGTGGTCATCATCCATGTTCAGCCTGTTTGGTTTAGTAAAAAACAAGTTTATTAAAAAACATAAACTATTATTAGTAACAAATTAGAGGTGTTAATAAGTGTTTTATTACTTAAAAATTTTGGAACAAATTTAGTTAGTGGAGGTAGCCCTTCTAGTGGTAGTAATAGGACAGAGATTATTACAACTACTTTCGTTTTAGATATGTTGCAAAACGTCGTCAATTTGCGGAAACAGGAATCGAACAAATCATCGAAAGAACAAAGAATGAAGGCGTGCAAACAACACAAAAAGCTTATAATAAAACAGATAAACAGCGAAAACAGCGCCACATAGTCTGCGGTCTGAGTCTACAGTCGGCGATGACATTATTCTGTTTAAGTAACATGCAGTTCGTAGAAGCATGAGAAGACTATTGAGTTTGATCACGCCAGCGACAGATAAAGCCACGTAGTGGCCGGCACTTATTCACCTTCGTTATCACGAAAAGAAGTAACATTGAAACCTCACCGTCCATAAAATTACTCTCTGAGCAACAAGGGTGTTTTACGCTGGAAAACAACGTCACACAATATTGTATAGGACTCATACACATCGTTACAGTGTGCAGCCAAAACACCCCGCTACAAGAATTGTGCTTTCTAAACAATGCATCAGTGTTTCTTCACGAAATTTTGTCAATTGTTCACTAAGTTTGTCTACGTTAATTATGCAAAGTTCACGCAATTGTATAAAAGTGTGTAGAAATGTAATGACTTAAATTTAAAAAGTTCGACTTTTCCAAGTCGCCTGCAAGCTATGCAAAGCGTTCGGATAAAAAAGAGCATAGAAAAAAAACTAAAACTGCAATTCGTCAAAAAATAGCAAACATTTTGTGTAACATTTTTAGCAACAATAAAGGCTATTAAATGCGTCGAAAATTACCAGTTATAAAAAATTACTATTAGACAATTTAGCGACATTTATACCTAGTATTAGCCTGACAGTTGTCATAAAAACGCTGAATTGTCTGCAGCTACATTCAGAAAAAAACATTTCTTCTGAATTGACATTTAGTGAAAGTGAATCTTTATACTGACTCTCGTTTTAAGCCTTAGATGTACGTTTTAGTGCGTGTCCTTTATTTCCGCATTCGTTGATGCTGACCATTTCGTTAATGGCAGGGTGGTCTGAGCACATAACGACCTTCAACAAACTTTATTAGCGGTCTGTTTATGACGTTACGAAATGTCGCTGGCATAATGCAATTTTCAGGCGAAAAGTCAAATATGGACAAAATTCTACACTCTACAGAAGTCGGCAAATTAATTACTCAAGTTCGGTAAATTATCCAATAAGAAAACATAGCGGGAAAATTGCAAGGATTGGATGGGTATGGTAGCGTGCTTTAGGCTAGCCTGTTACAAAATTGAGATGATTGGATTAGCATTTTGATGACATTTCTACGCAGATGCAGAGCCAGTAATGACGATATTAGCATGGCAATGCCATGATATCAGTAATTATTAGAAGGCGAATTTTGCGCGTCGTGCGTGACTCAGCGAGTGAGTGAGTAGTGAGTACTTAATATGGATGGTGGGCATTAGTTCTGACAGACTGAGCAACAGTATGGAAAGATCGAATTATTGCCCACTGCATTCGGCCAGCACCTTGGTCCGCAAACCTGTCAGGAAATCCGGTAGGTGACTAGGCTAAATTAAGCTTATTTTGCATAAACGAAATATGAATTGAACCAAATCAGCGCAAAATGAATCCTAGCAATTGACTGTGCTATATCGTTACACCTCATAGCTTCTATTTCGACATTTCTGATACAAACGTGCTGCGGACGCTCGCGTTATTGATTGCGTCACGCATCGTAGGATGCCGATAATTAATTGGACATTGTAGGCCACGTAAATACGCCATTGTGAATGGTCAAACGCAAGGTGAAACTATGCCGAAGATATACGGTGCTGGGATGGCGGTCATGGGAATGAACGCCGTAGCACCTTTTCAGTCTAGAGATCAGAATATTGTCTCCCCAGAAAAATTACCACTTATCGGTAAAATCTAGCTTTTGTTGCATTGGGCCTATGTTAAGCTGAAAGCCCCTCTCAATTAATTGTGGTATTATCGTGATGGCCTACATGGGCATGATGGCCTATAATATACTAATAAGGTAAGTACCGTAGGTTGATACTCTTTGTGTAAATATTAATGTGCAAGATCTACTACAAAAATCTTGCACGAATACAGGGTGGCCCAAAAAACTGCACATTTCCACGCTTGATGTTAAATTGATATAGCTTTGTGAAATCTCAACCAAATTTTATAACTTTTGGCAGACTTACACCTGAATAGATTCCCAACAAAACAATGCATATACTGTCCACGGCACCTATTGCGCGTTTCTATACTACCTTGTAAAAATAATATTGTCCGTTTTCTGTGCTGTCAAGATAAAATTTGCTCAAGAATTATGTTGGCAAACAACTAAATGGTGCCAATCACACAAAATTGTACCGATCAGTTTACAGGCAATGTTCAGTACGTCCTTATCTCAGCCAAAAATTATAAAATTCGGTTGATATTTCACAAAGCCATATCAATTTAACATCAAGCAAATGGAAATGTGCAGTTTTTTGGGCCACCCTGTATATATGCATAAACCGCGTAAGAGATGTGTAGAAAGGATTTTAGCTAGTGCTTCAATAACGGTGATCACATTAGTTGTCACTTGTCAGACGCTGGACCGAGATCACCGAGATGCGACTAAAATTACCACAACATCCAAATTTTAAACTAAAAACGCGACATTAGTTGTCATTTTTAGCTTTAAAACGCATTGTTAAAGGTTTTCGGCGCTAAAAACAAAACTCCTATATATCGTCGACTTCGCCGCTCGCCGCAGTCTGACGCCGACTATGAATCAGAGCTTCGATCTATAGACTGTCGAAAGAATTATGCGCTTTTACATCAAATTGGTCGTCGACCGATAAAAGCTTAGGGAAATAAATCTTCATGATATACAACCAGTACAAACTGTTATTGTTATCGGACAAAAGTCTTCCAGTCATTTCCAGGGTTTACCATAACATATCGAGTTAATCAATTTCTGACCAGTAGCTTTTGATTTTTTATGCACGGAAGGCATGTACGCAGACTGACAGACACCAGAAAACAATACCCAATTGTCAGCACAGCTGGTGTGCAGGTAATAACTTAATAGTAATTTGCGAAACGCGATTTTCGATGCTCTGCACCAGCTGTCTGGAACTTACTACCAAAAACTGTTCTCAATAGTGACTCTTTAGCAGCTTTTAAGTCCAGGCTAAAGACTTTCCTCTTCTCCCAGGCTTTCCCTTCTTTCTCCGCTCACTAACACGTTGCCTGCTCCCAGCGCCTCTGAAGTTACGACTTTATGGCGCTATACAAATCTGTTTATTATTATTATTATTATTATTTTTTTTAAAGCCCACCAGCACAAAGCCGCAGGCAGAAAAACTAGGCTAGACATACAAAATTATGGTTGCAACGGCAATTTACTCTGTTACCATGGTGTTGTGGAAAGAAACCGCATTTCCT
>Ga0126335_1000986_pt1 | contig 15096 bp, 10 predicted proteins | sample OlaspJWI45metaG_FD_108409 | JGI IMG/M metagenome (GOLD analysis project Ga0126335, IMG submission 108409) | Marine gutless worms symbiont microbial communities from Oahu, Hawaii - Olavius sp. 1 OAHU.JWI-45 metaG | ecosystem: Host-associated > Annelida > Digestive system > Unclassified | place... | reverse complement strand
GGGCACGGTGTGAAGCTTTAGCGCTATCCAGTAATTTCAATGTCTTATGGATGCCGGATCCGTCATCCCGGACTTGATCCGGGACCGGCATGACGAAATCGGACTTTTTACGGTTTTATCAAATTTGTCATTTGGAATTTAAGCATTTCCGAAAAAACAGCAGGATTAGCGAAAGTCAGCCGGTTGCGTTAAATAAGCTATTTCCGGGAAACAACACTAGTATGCCGCTCCGGTCTGTTTATCAAAAAGATGTAAATTCCGGGTGTCGACAATCAAATCGAATGTCTCGCGAACCCGGGCCTGGGTGGTCGAATCGACACTGGCCAGGATCAGATCCGAACCGCTCCTGGCCCGCAGCAGCACCTCTGAACCCAGCGGTTCAAAGACCTCGATCTTTACCCGCAGGACCTGGCCTCCGGGAAAATCCCCCTTGATGGATCGATCATAAATGTCATCGGGGCGAATGCCTAATATGACCTCCCCATCTTTTATGTCCCCCAAACGCTTCTGAAGATGCGCGGGAATGCGCATCCTATATTCATCTCCTTTCAGAAGCATTTGTCCGGATTCCGTCGATAGCCGGGCAGCCAGCAGGTTCATGCCCGGACTGCCGATAAAACCGGCAACAAAAAGATTTGCCGGATTTTTGTAAACCTCGAGCGGTGGCCCGGTCTGCATGATGTTGCCCTGGTACATGACGACAATCCGATCGGCGAGCGTCATGGCCTCGACCTGGTCATGGGTCACATATATGCTCGTTGTCTCGAGACGATCATGCAAGGTCGCCAGCTCACCGCGCATCTGCACGCGCAGCTTGGCATCCAGATTGCTCAGGGGCTCGTCAAATAAAAAGGCCACCGGCTTTCTGACGATTGCCCGGCCGATGGCCACCCGCTGCCGCTGTCCACCGGAAAGCGCCTTGGGTTTTCGTTCAAGCAACTCTTCAATGCCGAGAATTCTGGCTGCCTCAACGACCCGCTGCTCGATCTGCGGTTTGGGTAATTTCTTGTTCTGCAAACCGAAGCTCATATTTTTGTAGACATTCATATGCGGGTACAGGGCATAATCTTGAAAAACCATGGCAATGTCCCGGTCTTTCGGGGCCAGGTCGGTGACGTTTTGTCCATCGATATGAATTTCGCCCGCGCTGGGATCGTCCAGACCGGCGATCATTCGCAGACAGGTTGATTTTCCGCAACCCGATGGTCCGACCAGAACCAGGAACTCTTTGTCTCTGACCGCAAGGTTGATATTGTTGACGGCCGTGACATCTCCAAAGTTCTTAATCAAATTGACCAGTTTGATGTCTGCCACCAGAGACCTCCGATCGGGTCAGGCCATTTGAACCGGTTAGACTGCTTTTCATGCCGGGGCTGCGGAAGGAGTAGATCCGCATTTTATCCGATTTAGAGCGGTCTAAAGCTTCAGATCCGTTACTGTCGTTCGACTATAATTTGCTGAAATTTCCGCAAGTGTCAAACAGAAAAATACCATCGTAAATTATGTAATTGTTTTCACAGTCTGTGGGGAATTGTTCCAATGGTTCCAAACATAGACTGCCATATATGCCATTTTGGCCGGAAATACATGCATGCGATTCGTTTTTTAAAATTGTAGGGGTATCAATGCAACCTGCTGAAAATAAATATTTTTATGGTGTATGCAGCCATGCTCTGGCACGTTGATTGCCGGAGCCGGGTATACTTGCCAACAATTGGCACAAACGATGCACAAGTCATGGTATCGATGCTTGCCGCTGGGCACCCAAAGCACTGAGGTGAAGCATTTATTCCAAAATTCTGGTGAACAGCATGCCTTCAGGAATATACGGGTTCGGTCCCCGGAAAGGATAGGCCGGTAGTTTTCACAGATGCCCCCGGAAAGGGCATTCTCTGAAAGTTTCTGGAGTGAGGTTATGAATCTTTACACCGAGGATTGAATAACTGATGATAGGGGGTGGTGGCCCCGTTGCAGGTATGTTCGAAATTTAGGAAAGTCAGCCATTGACGAATGGCTGACTTTTTTTTATAGATAGGGTATCGTATTTTGTCTGAATAAATGCATAAAAAGATATTATTCAAATATAATGGAGTTTGAAACCGATAAAAACCTGAAAGGGATGAAGGTCAACACGATTTATTCGAATCCGTTGGCGTGGTCCAAAGGACAGCCCGGATGGGTAACGCTCCATAAGTATGAACTCGATACGCTGAAAATCCTCATGCAGTCCCTGAAAAATCCCGATCTGCAGCAAGTCGACATCGCAACTTACAAAGACGGACGCAAGCAGACCTATCATCAATTGTACGTGAAGGACCTGTTAATGGCATATGAGATTATCAATATGGCCCGATTGACAGGTACCGGACGCGCAGGCAGCCCTTATCTCCCATTGCCATAAATCTTTTCTTATTTTTCTGTGCAGGTACCGTTGTGATGCATGTTAGCGGTGCATCACCGGATGGTCGGTTATGCCTGTGGCTTCTCATCGGTTCGCGGAAATGACATACTAAAAACCGATCCGACATCTAGCTGGGAGACCACGGTAAAACCGCCCCCCTGGCTTTCCACGAATTTTTGAATCATCGCGAGCCCGATTCCGGTGCCATTGGTCCCCTTTGTCGTATAGAATAACTCGAATATTTTAGCACGCGCGTCTTTGGGGATTCCACAGCCGTTGTCTGAGACCCGAATGATCAATTGCCGATCGTCTTCCAGCTCCGTTGAAATCTTGATGCAGGCTTCATCAACCCCTTTCAGGGCATCCTTCGCGTTGACAACCAGATTGAGAATGGCCCGTTGCAAATGTTTTTTGTCCACTATCCACTCCGGCAGGTCGGGTCGCAGGTTCAGTTCGAGCCCGATACCTTCGGTGGTTAGATTTTTTTGAAGCATCTCACATTCGGCCCGGATGACTGCATTAATATCGATTGGCCGCGCTTTGATAGAATCGACCTCGGTGTATTCCAGCATCTCCGAAGTGAGGCCGGCGATCTTTTCCAGGCTTTCCCGGACCAGGCTCCAGCAGCTGATGATACGATCATGTTTGATGGTTTGTATTTCGGCATCCAGTAAAACAACCGAATTCAGCTGTACGCTATACAGATTCCTGATATTGTGGGCCAGGTTGGTAATCGTAAGACCGATGGCGGCCATCTTTTCGTTGTTGATCACTTTTTTCTGCAAATTCACGTTGGCGATGGAAAGCGCCAGCTCGTTCGAAACTGCTGCCGTAAACTCCATATCGTCCCGGGTAAACGGATTCAGACAGTCGCTGTTGTCAAGGTGCAGCGCCCCGATAACCGCATCGCGGTTCATCAAAGGCACACATATGATGGATTTGATGTCATGGCTGACGATGGAGTCCGCTTGACAGAAGTGCGGATCATCCTGAAGATTGCGATTAACAATGGCAACCTGTTCCCGCAGGACACGATCCAGGATGCTGCTGCTGACCGGAATGCCGGTTTGATCGGGATCCGGATTGCGATATTTGACCGTCCTGGCTTCAAGGGTGCCTGTGCTTCCCGATCGCAGCATTGCCACGGCCCTTTGCGCCGATGGCAGGGCGTTGAAAAGGAATGCGAGGCCCTCTTCCAGAATCTCATCCGGATCAACGGCCGTGCGCAGGTTTTCGCTAAGATGGTACAGGCCTGAAATTCGAGCATGCACCAATTCGGCGTATTCGGCCTGCTCGAGGTCGGTTGCGGGACGCTCAAAAAAATTCTGCGCGGCTGTATGCGCATTGTGCATAAGCAGCTTGGATTGTTCGAGTTCTTCGGTACTGATGGATACCGTCTCCTCGAATGCCGGAGAGAATTCCAGGTCACTGTTCGGATCCTCGATACCTTCGACCAGAAATACGAAAACCCGTTTGCCGATAATGATCTTGTCACCGTTTTGCAACACCGCCCGGTCGACCTTTTTATTGTTGACATACGTTCCATTTCGCGACCCCAGGTCATTCACAACGTATTGGTTGTTTTCAAACGCAATCGCTGCGTGGACCCTGGAAACGCCGGCATGGGTCAACTGAACCAAATTGGTCGGAGAACGACCGATGGTTGTCTGCCCTTTTTCGAGCAGGATCGATTCTGACGCATCCCCGGTAGGAAGCGGGACCAGGCTGGCTTGCTGTGGCAAACTCACATCATCGTCCATTTTCACCTCATTAAACCCGATATCTTACAAAATATCCGCTAAACCCACTTTTGAGTTTGCCGCAGCTGTAGAGAATTTTAAACGCACAAATCAGATTTTTTGGTCCGGGCCGGCAACAGCCGGCAGGCTGTCGGATACATATGCGCTGGACAGATCAATCAATCTGGATTAGGTTAATCCTTGGCGTCAGGCCGCAACCGCTGAATGTGGCAACTCAAGTCGGTTATCGGCTCAAATCGAATCGAACTTTAGCGCAGCCTGTGCGGCAGTCCTCCGGAGACGGAAGGTGAATGCGCTCGCTATCACGGTTCAAACCAATTCCACCCAAACATACCGTATTAAATTTGAAACAATCGGGGAAACGACTTCACATAAATAGTTCTTGAAACAGTTTCGAGGATCATCTACTTGTACCGAACAGTGGGTTGAATCGGTTAACCGGGTGGTCCGGGAGATTTGCCCCTGAAATGAAAAAACAGACGCTAAAGGAGGTTGAAGAATGAAAAGAACCGCCAATATCATGATACTGGTTGTCGCGGCAACCCTGTTTATTACGGGAATTTCACAGGCCGCCAGCTACACCATCGGTCTGAGCAACGGGTGGGTCGGCAGCGAATGGCGCACCCAGATGATCGACGAGGCCAAAGCGATGGCCGCTAAATGGAAGGACCAGGGCGTCGATGTGAAGGTGATCGTCCAGAGTGCCAACGTCGACGTCCAGGGTCAGATTGCCCATGTGCGCAACTTCATCAACCAGGGCGTGGACGCGATTATTATCAATCCCAACAGTCCCACCGCCTTTGACCCGGTTTTTCGTAAAGCCAAACAACAGAAAATCATCGTGGTCTCCACCGATGCCGAGGTTTCCTCCAAAGATGCCATTTACGTGGGAATCGACCAGAAGGGCTGGGCCATGATGTCGGCTCGATGGCTGGCCGATACCCTCGATGGTAATGGCAATGTGGTTGCCATCAACGGTGTGGCCGGCCACCCGGCCAACCAGATGCGCATGGAAGGCTACCGGGAGGTGTTTGCCAACTACATGGGTATCAAGATCCTGAATGAAGTCAACGCCAACTGGGACCAGGCCCAGGGCCAGCAGGCCATGCAAAACCTGCTGGCAACCTATCCGGACATCAACGGCGTCTGGGTTCAGGACGGCATGGCCGCCGGCGCATGGCGGGCAATCCTGGCCGAGGGCCGCACCAATATCGCCGCCACCGGGGAAATCCGCAAAGACTTTCTGGAGACCTGGAAAGCCAAACAACTCAACTCCGGCGCATCGGTGAATCCACCGGGATGCATGGCCAGTGCGCTCAACGTGACCGTGTACATGCTGATGGGCAAAAAATTCAAAAAACCGGTCAGTGACGGCAAATATGGCAATGCCCTCTATATTCCCATCCCCTTCATCGATAAAGGCAATTTTGACAAAGCCTATCGCCAGGTCCAGGGCAAACCGGGGCACTATTCAGTCTCCGAATCCCTGACGATTGAACAAGCGGCCGCGTATTTCAAATAGGGCTCAAAGAATGGCCGGGGCGAGGTGCTGCAACGTCCTCGACCCTGGCGTTCGCGTGCGCATGCAGCCGCCGTAAAGCAACGCTGGATTGTTATGCCTGTTCTGGAAGTCAGAGGCATCGTAAAGCGCTTCGGAGCCGTGACAGCGCTGGAAGAAGCCGAACTTGAAATCGAAAGCGGCGAAGTGCACGTGCTCATCGGATCGAACGGGTCCGGCAAGAGCACCCTGTGCAAGATTATCGCCGGTTCGGTCATACCGGATGCCGGGCAAGTTCTCATCGCCGGATCCGTCACGGTTATCAACCGGCCGCAGGACGCGAATCGGGCCGGCATCGGTGTTTTCTACCAGGAACTCAGTCTCGTACCCCAGCTTTCCGTGCAGGAAAACCTGTTGTTGTCGGCTTTGCCGCGCCGGGGCCCGGGCTTTTTAGACCGTGCCGGCTTGCGGCGCCGGGCTGGCGCGCTGGTGGATCGTTTTTCAGGCGTGACCGGTAGAGGATTCACCATCGACGCGCTCGTACAGGATCTACGCAACGATCAGCGCCAGATAGTCGAAATCCTCAAGGTGCTGGCCGCCGAGGCCCGGATCATCATATTTGATGAACCGACTTCCTCCCTCGACAAAAGCCAGGTAACCGTTTTCTTCAAACTGGTGCGCGAGTTGCGGGACCAGGGGCGGGCTGTGATATTCATTTCCCATCGCATGGATGAAATATTCGAGATTGGTGACCGGGTAACCGTTTTGAGAGACGGCCGAACCGTAAAATGTCTGCGCCTGGCCGAGACGGACCGTGACACGCTGGTGGAACACATGGTCGGCGGGCGCATCAATCCGGTATCAGCAAACAGCCAAACACACCGGCCCAAAATCGAAGAAACGGTTCTGACAGTCGAAAACCTAACCGGAAGCCGACTGGAACGCATATCCTTTAAGCTGGGACGGGGCGAAATTCTCGGCTTCGGGGGGCTGCATGGCCAGGGCCAGTCATTGGTTTTGCGCACTATCTTTGGCGCGAGTCCGGCGCAGGGGGGTCGGATTTACCTGACCGGGGGCGGCAACCGACCGACCAGACCGGCCGAAGCCATTCGCCAGGGCATGGCCTTTCTATCCGGGGATCGTGGCCGGGACGGGGTATTTCTGCTTCGACCGATTCTGGAAAATCTGGCAGCCGCTGATCTTACGAAACAAAAAACCTTCTTTTTATCCGCCCCGGGCCTGGTGCGCAAAGTCGCCCCCATCGTGGAGCGCCTGAAGATGCGCTTTTCCGGGTATGCCGCCCCCATTTCTTCTCTATCGGGCGGGAATCAGCAAAAAGCGGTCATCGGGCGCTGGTTGACGATCCAACCGCGCATCCTGCTGATGGACGATCCTACCAAGGGCATCGATCTGCAGGCCAAAGCCGATCTGTTTGCAATCATGCGCGAACTGGCCGCCGAGGGCGTGTCGATCATCCTGTACTCCTCCGAGGATACCGAACTGCTGGACATTGCAGACCGCATTCTGGTTTTCAACGGCGGCCGCATTGTAAAGGCCCTGCAAGGCGAGCAGATGACCGCGTTTAAGCTCTATCAGGCTGCTTACGAGGCAACGACATGAACAAGGCCGCCGGTTTTGCGCCCCTGAATACCCTTGTGCGACGCCTGGATTTTACTCGCAGACCCTATCTGCCGGCCATCCTGGTGAGCATTCTGCTGTTCACCATAAACGGGTATCTGCAGCCCAATACCCTGCGCCCGGGAGCCATCGTGGCAGATATCAGCACGTTTCTGCCCATGATACTTCTGGCGGTCGGTCAAACCTATGTGGTCCTGGCCAGCGATATCGACCTGTCCGTAGGCAGTATTATTTCACTGGTTAACGTTGTTACGGTCACGATCATTGCGTATCTGGGAGGCGGACCCGGTGCCATCTTTGGCGGGATTGCCGCCGGGCTTCTGACCGGCATGCTGTGCGGCGTTCTAAATGGCGTGTGCGTGGCCATACTGCGGTTCCAGCCGATCGTTGCCACATTTGCCACCGGTATCGTTTTTGCCGGTTTTGCGCTGTGGGTTCTGCCCCAGGCAGGCCTTCCGACGCCCGACGCTTACTGGGAAACCTATGGCGAAAATCTGGCCGGAATGCCATTCGTTTTATGGATCCTGGCAGCTACCGCCATAGCGGTGGTGCTGATAGCAAACCTGGTATTCTACCGTTCGCTTATGGCCGTAGGGGGAGATATGCCGTCCGCCTACCAGACCGGTCTGCCGGTCACGCGGCTGCGCGTTTGGGCCTACACGCTTTGCGGATTGTTTGCCGCTATCGCGGCGCTTTGCCTGACCGGTGACACGGCCAGCGGCGACCCGCTCCTGGGAGCAAAATCCACATTGGGATCGGTGGCTGCGGTGGTTCTGGGCGGGACCGCGCTGAGCGGGGGACGGGGCAGCCCGCTGGGTTCGATTTTCGGCGCGATTATTCTGGGGTTAATCGGCAGCGTGGTTTTTTTTGCCGGCGTACCCTTCGAGTTCCAGAACCTGGTTCAGGGATTGATTGTACTGGCCGCTCTGGCAGGCGGCGTGACAGTGGCCCGGCGATAAGGGGTAGCCATGACAGGCCCGACATCTAATGGCACGCATATCATTTCAAAATACAAACACAGCCTGACCGGTTTGGTGCGCCAACCCATGGTTGTGCCCTGCCTGCTGATCGTTGTGCTTCTGTCCCTGGGTGAAGCGGTGTCACCGGGTTTTGCCGCCCCTGGCCAGATTGTAAAACTGCTGACCATCGCAGCCCTTCTGGGAATCGTGGCGGCCGGACAAAATCTGGTCATCCTCGGCGGCCGCGAGGGTATCGACCTTTCGGTCGGTGCGGTAATCAGTCTGGGTGCGGTGATCGCGGGCAATATAATGCACGGTGACAATTTCATGCTTGCACCGGCCATCCTGGGCGCTACGGGCGCCGGTCTGGGCATTGGGATTCTCAACGGGATCGGTGTCACCATACTGCGCATACCACCCCTGGTGATGACGCTGGGAATGCTGGGGGTTGTGCAGGGCGCCCTGGTGGCGCTGACACGCGGTATTCCCTCCGGTAATGCCGCGCCGGCCCTGTCTGACTTTATTACCCGGTCCGTTTTGTTCGGTATTCCGGGCATCCTGTTTGTCTGGATGGGCGTGGGATTATTTATGGCCTGGCTCTTGCGGCGCACCGCCTTCGGTTATCGCATCTATGCCATCGGTACCAATGAACGGGCGGCCGCACTCACGGGGATATCGATCTGGCGCATGCGGATCGCTCTGTTCGGGCTGTCCGGATTCTTTGCCGGCCTGACCAGCGTATTTGTGCTTGGTTATACCGGCAACTCTTTTATCGGGGTGGGAGAACAGTATATGCTGCCCTCGATCATTGCGGTCGTGTTGGGCGGAACCCCATTGTCCGGCGGTCAGGGCAATTACAGCGGCACCATGGTCGGCGCCTTCCTTCTGGTGGTCCTGCAAAGCATCCTGATCACCCTGCAAATGGAAGAATTCGGCCGGCAGATTATTTTCGGAATGACGCTTCTGGTGCTCATGCTGTTTTACGGCCGACAGCGGAAGTTGAGAGTTTAGAAGTTAATATTACTACCAGGATTATCAATTTTAAACAATAGTTCACCGCAGAGACGCTGAGGACGCAGAGATAATTTTTCTTTTCATTTGCCGCTGAGAAGGCGGCAGTTGAAAAACACATCTGTGACATTGCAGGTCGCGTCTGGATCACAGATAGAAACAGGCGTAAACTATAAGCAGCACACCTGTTAATTCTGCCGTAGGCAGATTATATTTAAAGATTGCCCACCTCTCAGGGGCAATCTTAAAAGCACATTTACTCTGCGTACTCTGTGCCTCGAATGAGCTTAGCGAATGGGCGGTGAAAGACATATTCACCATGAAGTAAGGAGAACCAAATTATGGCACCTACATTTCCTCTCGAAAAACTGCGTTTGGGCTTTATCGGCAGCGGTTTCATCGGCCATTTTCACCTGCAGGCCATGCTCGGTGTCCGCAATGTGGAAATTAACGGGGTGTACAGCCCCACCCCGGACCATCGGGCAAAGCTGGCCGATGCGGTAACCGAAGCTGAAATGGGACAATGCACGGCCCACCAATCCCTCGAGTCCCTTATAAAGGCCACTGATGTGGACGCAATCTGGATTCTGTCCCCCAACTTCACCCGCCTGGATGTCATGCGCACCATCACCCGACTGGTCAAGGGCGGTGAGAGCGGTGTGTTTGCCGTGGCCTGCGAAAAGCCCCTGGCCCGCACCCTGACCGAGGCACGCACAATGCTCGCGCTGGCCGAGGAGGCCGGGCTCAACCACGGTTATCTTGAAAACCAGGTTTTCTGTACACCGGTCCAGCGCGGCAAGGATATCGTGTGGCGCCGCGGCGCGGCAACCACCGGCCGCCCGTACCTGGCCCGCGCGGCCGAAGAACACAGCGGTCCGCATGAACCCTGGTTCTGGCGCGGCGATCTACAGGGCGGTGGGGTTCTATCGGACATGATGTGCCACAGTGTGGAAGTGGCGCGCTACATGTTGACCGAACCGGGTCAGCCGCGCGATTCACTGCGTCTCAAATCCGCCAACGGCACCGTGGCTTCCCTCAAGTGGACCCGCCCGGCCTATATCGAGCGCCTCAAAGGCATGATGGGGCCGGAAGTCGATTATGCCAAACGCCCGGCAGAGGACTTTGCGCGCGCCCTTTTGACGCTGGAGGACCCGGACGGCACCGAACTGATTGTTGAATCGACCACTTCCTGGGCCTATGTCGGTCCCGGCCTGCGCATCCAGCTGGAACTTCTGGGTCCCGAATATGCCATGGAATTCAGCTCCCTGAATACGGGACTGAAAATATTTATGTCCCGCGCAGTCAAAGGCGCACAGGGTGAAGACCTGGTGGAAAAACAGAACGCCGAACAGGGATTGATGCCTGTTCTGGAAGACGAGCCGGGCGTTTACGGCTATGTCAACGAAAACCGCCACATGGTGGAATGTTTTCGGAAAGGCCAGACGCCGATCGAAACATTCCACGATGGCGTGGCCGTCATGGAAATCCTGATGGCCCTTTACCGCTCGGCAGAACTGGGTGAAGTGGTCAAGCTGCCCTGCCCGGAACTGGAAAACTACGTGCCGCCCGTGGCGCGAACGGATTGACAACAAGGAGTGAGGATCAGGTGGCTGGTAAATCCAGCGCAGGCGCATTTACCCTAACGTTGCAAAAATCTGAGACGTTCAGCATCAAGACGTCAAGGTTGAAGCCGTAATCACCTACTGCGAACCCTTGACAACGCAGAGGATGAGCGTCTCAGGTTTTCCTTTGGGAAAAAAGATGGTATAAAAATGACTCAATCCTCAAGTATACTATGGGTTGATTGTAGCACCGATTTCCAAAGGAAGCTTAAATTCAATGTGCATTATGGTTTACACACCATTTGCCATCTTTTTTATGCAACATTGGGGTTTATTCTCCCACTCACCCTGTCCCCCGGTCGCCCTGTCTTCCAATCACCCCGTCTCCCGGTCTTGCTTCTTTAAATGGAGGAAAAATGACAGACCAAAGATCGACCAGGCTCCGCGACATCGTAGTAATCAGCGCCGGAATCATCGTTATCTTCACTGCGGTCAAGTATGCTTCGGACATTACGGTCCCATTTCTGCTGTCGCTGTTTATTGCCGTGCTGGCGGCCGCACCGGTAGCATGGCTCAAAAAGAAGGGGCTCTCGCCGCCAATTGCCATAGCGGCGGTCCTGATCGTAGTAGTGGCTGTGGAAATATTGCTCGGATTGATGATAGGGGCCACGGTCGACAGTTTTACGGAGGCCTTGCCCGGGTACCAGGAACGACTCAACGGACTCAGCCAGGGGGCCGTGACATGGCTGGCGGGACGCGGAATCGATCTGAAAGAGACAGGCATCATGAGTGTTCTGGATCCGGGAGCGGTCATGAAATTCGCGAATTCATTTGTCGCCAGCCTGGGAAAGGTCCTCAGCAACGCCGCGCTCATCATGTTCACCGTGCTCTTTATGCTGATCGAAGCATCCAGTATTCCCGCCAAGCTGGTCGCTATGTCTACCGACGGCAGCGGCTCTGCCGCCCGATACCTGTCCAAAGTGGCCGACAGCGTCAATCACTATATGGGTATCAAGGCGCTCATGAGCCTGGCGACCGGATTAATTGTGGGGATCGGCGTAGCCATCGTCGGCCTGGACTTTGCCGCGCTATGGGGCTTCATCGCCTTTCTGCTCAACTTTGTGCCAACCATCGGCTCGATCCTGGCCGCCGTACCGGCCGTGCTGCTTTCCCTGGTGCAACTCGGCCTTTTCCCGACGTTGATCGTCATCGCCATCTATCTGGGGGCCAACCTGCTGATCGGCAATGTGATCGAACCGGCAATCATGGGCCGTCAGATCGGGTTATCCACGCTGGTTGTGTTCCTGTCGCTGGTGTTCTGGGGCTGGCTGCTGGGTCCGGTCGGAATGTTTTTGTCGGTGCCGCTGACCATGGCGGTTAAGTTTGCCGTGGATGCAAGCGATCAGACGCGCTGGCTGGCAATCCTGTTGTCACCGGCGCCGGACGACAACGGAGCAACCCGTGCGACTGTTGCAAATGAAAACCGCTCACGGGACCAGGGCTGACTCCTATGGGGTTAAAATAATGTTAGTAGCGTACCCTGCGCCCGCCCTTGAGGCGGAAATCACCACATCGCTCTGTCAAGAACTACGGAATGCCCCAAGAAAAATGAACATCGAACATCGAACGTCCAACATCGAATTTTGAATCGCAAAATCGGTAATTGTAATTAATACGAGCAGTCGGGGAGTTTTTCCAGCAAAGCTTTGCTAATAGCGGAATGAATAGTCGGCAGCGTAAGGGTGCACTGTTTGAATGTATTAGGGATCGTTAAGAAAGAACAGCGCTGTGACTGGGTTGTTCATGATTGCGCTAAGTGGCCGATTTTCACCGAAACCCTTGTAATAAAAGGGAATTCTCTGTTCTTTCGTTACGAGCCCTTATGCATGAGTTTGCACGCTGAAGTCGCCGATTATTCATGCAGCGGCTAATCGCAGAAAACTCCCCGACCCCTGAATTAATACAACTTAGCGCTAATGGTCATAAGCACCGCTTCTCAGATCGATAACTTTTTTTACCCGGAAGATGGCAGAGAACAGTTCCGAGACACCTTACAAATTCCAACAACGACAAAATGAGGTTTCCTTGCCCGCCGCACCCTTGCGCTATTTTTTAGGATTGTCGTCGTTTGAAATGCTGGCCATGTTTCGGCGGGGCCTCTTTTATGCCTATCTTTCCATTTATCTGCGACACTTTCTCGGTTTGAGCGTCACGGAGACGACCCTGTTTGCCTCCCTGCCCATGGTCGTCAACGTGCTGGCCCAAAGTTTTGTGTGGGGCAAAATATCCGACCGCCTGCAGCTGCGCCGCACCTTGATTATTGTCGGCGAACTGCTTGCCGCTGCCGCCACGGTATTTATCTGGTATCTGCATCGCCGCTTCATGGTACCGGCCGCGGCCGGCTATACGATCATTGTCGGCCTGACCGTCATCGAAATTTTCTGGTCCATGTCCAACGTGAGCTGGAGCGCCCTGGTTTCCGACATATATGCTGAAAACGAGCGCAGCCGCATTCAGGGACGCCTGCCCAGCATGGGCGGTTTGGGGCGCATCGCCGGTATCTGGATTGGCGGCCTGCTCTATGACGGCATGGGGATGGCGTATGCGGGATGGGGATTTTTTGAAGGCCCCCTGTTCTTTGTGGCCGCAGGGGTTATGTTCATCTCCACGTTGCCGCTCTTTTTCCTTCCCGAAGGCGGCATCGGGCTCAATACAGCATCGACTGATTCCGACTCGCCACCGGTGGTTGCGCAAACACCCCTCAAGATTTACATATTCTTTCTGGTGGGAATGACGTTTATCCATTTCGGACGCAATTCCATTGCGATTATATTTTCACAGTATCTATCTCTGGATTCGGGCCTGGCCCTGGACAGCCGGACGCTGTCTTATGTCATCAATACCCAATCCGCGGCCATATTTGTGTTGGGGTGGGGCGCCGGTTGGATCTGCCGACGATTGGGCAACGAGACCGCGTTATTGGCCGCAACGGCAGTCAATATCGCGGCACTGTTGATCCTGTTCTACACGGCTGCCTTGCCCCTGATCTATTTCAGCTCCTTTTTGCGCGGCGTGGCCGATGCGGTCATCATGACCGCCGCCTATACCATTGCATCCATATTGATACCGCCCCGGATGCGCGGCCGGTTGTTTGCCTGGTTCAACGGCACTTTATTTCTGAGCTTCGGTATGGCCGGCACGTTGATCGCGGGCCCGGTGGTCGATGCATTGATTGCCGCCGGTTATGTGCACAGCCGGGCCTATCAGGTGTCATTCGCCGTGGCTGCCGGTTTGACCATGATCGGGCTCTGTCTCCAGGCCGTCCTGTTGGTATATTGGAAAAGACGTACTTGACCTGGGTTCACAGCTCATAGCTGGAATAGCTCATAGCTCATGGCTGATAGCTCGTAGCTTGTAGCTGATTGCTCATAGCTGATAGCTGATAGGAAAAGGCATGATTGCGGGATGTTGTGTAATGGTTTTAAGGTGTATGGTATAGGGTGTAAGGCGAAGATGTTGGATGACACGCCTGTGGCGTGAGCTCATTGCTGGAATAGCGCATAGCTCATGGCTCGTAGCTCATAGGAAAAAACGGAAAGACCGAACAATAAGATCGAGGAATCCTTTAATTCTGGATGCTGGCGCCTTGATACTGGACTCTGGATGACACGCCTGTGGCGTGAGCTCATTGCTCATAGCTGATAGCAGATAGCTCATGGGAAAAGACAGGAAGGACGAACAATAAGATCAGGGAAGCCTGTCTAATTTTGTATTGGAAACAAGCTGCAGAAAGCTGTACCAAGATACCGGATACCTGATTTCAGACACGAAATATATGAAAATCGACAAAGCGATGCGATACATTATCTTTAGCTCACGTCGCATATTCTTGTGCGGCGTCTTGTCGGGTCGTCTTGTCCCGCCGTCTTGTGGGGTCGAAGCCTTTAGGCGAAGCCCCAAGCTCGCAGAGCGAAGTCGGAAGCTCGCAGAGCGAAGCTTGAAGCTTCAGCGAAGACGTAAGATCACTTCGAACTTATATGGACTGCCCGAGTAAGGTTTCTCCTCCCCTGGCGGGAGGAGATCAAGAGGAGGGGGATATAAATAAAATGAAATCCTTTCCCAATTTCTAATTTCCAGTTTCAAGTTTGATAAAACCGTAAAAAGTCCGATTTCGTCATGCCGGTCCCGGATCAAGTCCGGGATGACGGATCCGGCATCCATAAGACATTGAAATTACTGGATAGCGCTAAAGCTTCACACCGTGCCC
>Ga0126335_1000985_pt1 | contig 15100 bp, 10 predicted proteins | sample OlaspJWI45metaG_FD_108409 | JGI IMG/M metagenome (GOLD analysis project Ga0126335, IMG submission 108409) | Marine gutless worms symbiont microbial communities from Oahu, Hawaii - Olavius sp. 1 OAHU.JWI-45 metaG | ecosystem: Host-associated > Annelida > Digestive system > Unclassified | place... | reverse complement strand
TGACCTAATTAGGCAGTTTGAAGTCCTGGAAGAAACGACATGGCCTTCTGATGTCCCGTGTGGCTTTGGTGAAGATGAAGTGACAAAACTCTGCAGAAGATTCAGGTTGCTGTGCGTATTAACTGTCGATGCATTCCGTGATTACGTTGATGCTGGCGGCCGAAGAATGCCGGCTGATTTACAAATAAAAACTGCACCCATGTTATTCCGTCAAGCACAGCCTACTGTGAACGCGGCTTTAGCCACATGACATCATTGTTAGTAACACACGGAGCATGCTTCTCGTGTCTCACGTATCGTCTCTGTCATTCATTAAACTGCACGGTGCTCCACTGAAGTCCTGGAACCTGACCAGGTATACGAAAACGTGGCTGCGAAAACATCGATCTGCTACAGACACTCAAACACGAGTAGCTGTATCGCAGGACAAGACCAATGATCCGCTGTGGCAATTTTTCTGACGTATATGTAGGCCTAAATTGTTTAAAAAATCTTTGTCTAAGTCTTGTTTCAGGCGTCCCCCACTTCTTTTTTTAGGACTACACCCCTGGGCGTAGCCTAGTTTTAACTACTTCCTGATGTCGTGACGTGTGCAGATATTTTTTGTTCTAGTAGAGACAGATTTTACTATTGACCTATACTGAGACCAGATGTTATCATTATCCCAGTGTAACTTTACTGTGTCCCAAAAAAATCGCGCCATTTTTTGCAGTAACTTTGTTAAACCAAGTTCTTTTTCAATAATTTTTGGCAAGTGCACACCTGAATAAATTTTCTATCACATGCATATTTCATATTCTTTGTAAATCAGAAAATCGAATACCAGCTTAAGATTTGTTTTTGTTTACTGGTTAGAAGACGAACAGCTATGGTGTTACGTGATAAAGATAAAATTTTGATCAAAAACTTGTACCTATTTAAGAACTATAGTGCCAGAAAGTTAACTAAAAAAATTTCCTGAAAACGGCTGGAAACTGAAAATTTTTAATTATTTCCTGAAGAAGCTGCGTGAATCTGGCAGTATCGGTCGCAAACCTGGGAGTGGCATGCAGCAGACGATCATTGACGAGTGGCGTGCTAGGCTGAGGGCGTGTGTTCGGGCCACAGGCGGGCACTTTGAACAGCCTAAAGTTTTGTAGTCGCTGGTTTATGTTTTTTTTTATTTTGGTTTTCATATGCACGTAAAAACTGGCAATAATGATGTTTTCACTGCTTACCTAAACGTGACGTTTAACAGGCGTTGTTTACAAGTTTTTGTATTCTACGTTTGATAAGGCATTGTACAGATACCCTTCGAGAGAAATTTATGAATTCGCGTTGCTTTGTTACAAATTTATTGAGGTATAGGCCTATGTGTGCCAAAATTTATCTCAATGTCAAAAGTTTTGGCAAAGTTATTGCAAAAAAAACAAAATGGTGCAATTTTTTAGGACACAGTATATGAATTGTTTTATCTTTGTTGTCGCTGATCATGTAGGCAATGTTAAGCGACGTTAAACCGTAGTAACTGTAACTGTTAACGCTTGGAGATGGAGAGTAGACGTCGAACAGAACACATCGATTCTTTTGGACGGACCGGACGGACGTGACGAATGTAAGGCCCCGGACTAATTGTTTCTCTTCCCCGGTTTATAGCTGCGTATTGCTTCATATTGAGCAAAGTCCTCCTATAGCTCAATATTAGTCAACGTCCTCCTATTGCTTTATATAGACCGACGTCCCCCTATTACTCCCGACTATTTACTCAAACTTCTAGCGTCACTAACGTGTCTCTTTTCCCCAGCATCCGTTGAATATAGTTGCTGTTAGGAATCCGGAAACTATTTAGTTTGAAGTGTTGACTCAAACTGTTCGAGTTATTGAATTGCTCTGTGTTGAATTACTGCTAATAAATACTTGACATTTCTATCACTATTCTCATTTGTATAATGGAGTATAGCAGGCCTGTAGAGTCCAGAGTTGAGATTCAGCCTTATGAGGAGATAGTAGGCCGCTTAGATTACAGTACTCCACAAGCTAGCAGGTCCGATAGTCCAGTTTGCGATATAGAGGAGGAAAGACTAGACTCCACGACTCTTAACGGACAATTAAATTCAACCAGTGAAGCTCGAGTAGTTGAAACTGGTGTGCTGCGTGGCCCGATCCGAGAAGCTATATAGCCGACAATCAAGAGCCACGACCAGTAATGGTAAGACCGTAAGAGAGGCAGAATTCGCGACACTGATTGCCAGAGATCAGCTCTTGCTGACTATGGCAGTACATTTGCTTTTCCTGTTTGACGTTGACTCTCACATGGTAACTTGGTAAGATTACCTCGTTATATCTGCAGAACTAATTGTGAGTAATTATGAGTAGTATGCGTCAAACTACGCGGAGTAAGCTTACTATCCAGGTTGTTTTGAATCCTTGAACAGTTCATGAACTTCGTTTTTGTTTTGTGTATGAAACATGCGAGATGATGTTTCCGAACAGTGTAACTGGAGATGTGATTGTTGCGATGTACAGTTACGAGCGTTCTTGTCGTTGTCGATCAACACCTGAACGTCGTCTTCACCCACTCGACAGCAGTCCATCATCAGTTAGCTGTCCGCCGCCTCCGCCGCCGCCCGTCACTGCAGCTGCTGTATCGAGCGATGACGCTCCACTGACGTCGACAGTTCCGGAACCTCCGTTGTACGGCAGCGCGGCGCTACTACATCGCGGCATCTACGCGTCAGTTCGCATCCGAGCATCACGTGACCCACGCTCTGCAGCCGGGCCTACCGCCACTCCGGAGCTCGTCACGGTGCTTCCGGGCAGCGCCAAGTGCAAGTGCGCCAGCGACGACGAGCGACGAACTTTACCTGCTCGTTATCGATGTTGTCGAGATGATTATGTCCACGACAAGCGGTCTCGTCACGCGCTGCGGCCACCGTTCTGTTCCACGACTGTGCCAGCGGTGCCGCATAACCCTACTGACAGTGCAAGAACTCGGTCGTTGCTCGTCGTAGCTCGGCCCACCAACAACGCCTGCCCTGAATGTCATACTACCAGTCTCGTCCCAAACACCATTGGCCAAAATACCGAGCTACATCGAAACTACGGCACTGCTAGCACGACAGCGTAGACACCGTAGAAGCTTACTATATCGGCGTTTAACGTTTAACCTCAAGAACTAGGGTGCTGTTTTAACTCAGTTTGTTAATGGTCTACTATGGCCTTGGGTAATGCGTACTGCAGGCGTTGTTGAATTAAGCTCAATATTATAACTGCTCATTCTTACTGCAATCAGTGCACAGCCAAGAAGCAAGAAGAGGTCCCTTATAATTTGTCAGTTGGCGAATGGCCTACACCTTCAGTTGAAGAACTGAAATAGGCATGCTCGTTTCACGAAATTACATCTGAATGGCTACTCACAGCAGAAAACCGCGCTGAGAAGTTAATTAATAGCTCGATCTTCACACTTTAACTGAACTAGGAAATGAAGTTAAAAATGACTGTTGGTAGCTGATTGGTTATAGTTTTGCAAATAACACTGTTCGACAGATCTTCGCAAAAGGAACTTATTGACTTAAAATTGTTTTTGACTATGGCCCTAATTATTTCTTTGTGCGAAGTCGACTTTAGTAAATTTTGTAATGCGCCGCAGATACTGAGTTACAACCTGTTAAAGTGTGGAATTTCAGTTAGTCTGCTAATAATGTAGCCTCTGTTAAAAACTTTTTCTGTCATTTTTATCTTGTATGGTTTAGACACTGTGTGTCAAAAACAGACCCTTGCAAACATTTTAAACTAATCCGAACACGTAAAGCAATTAAATATTTTTTGGTAAAAAAATTGCCAGCATTTTTTTTAAAGTTTGCACGCAAAATAACCATTTTTATATACAAGTATTTTACCTTCGAGACAGGCAGCCTAGCAGCTGCCCAGCGTTGAGGCCACAGGTGTTTGGCCAATGCGCATAAGTAGTGGGCCAGATTTGTTGAAATTATTGCAAAACTAATCGGGGTCAAGTTTTTTGCGACACTGTTTAGTCCATATATTTATATTGTTATTAGTCTGACATAAGCGTGTAACTGCTTTATTTTTTATTAAACTTAGACTTACTAAACTGAATTTTTCACACAGCCACAATGCAGCCAAAAATATTGCTTTGCCTTTCAGCTGGTATGCTGAAAAGCATTGTTGTAATTAACTTTTTAGTACTGCAACATACAAATTAAAATTTAAGAAGTGATGCTTAGCTCTGAATAAATTACGCAATATATGTAAATGAATTAACATCCATTTGTCAACTGCTGATAAAAATAAACTAAAAGTTGAAACTATACTGTTTAACGCCTTATTATTTTAAATTCTGATTTTTTTAGATATTATACTCTACAACAACGTTTTAGATCTTAACTGTATCATTGAAAAAAAACAAAACGTTTCTGTTGATGCTCTTCAGTTTTATTAGTATCGATAGTTTGCGCTGACAATCACGTCGCGTCTTGCGTCCTGCGCACTTGAGTTCATTCGGTTCTATTGTTTCAATTTGTTTGTTGTTCGCTGTCAGTTTATATTAGTGGGAGTCGTTTGATCTGCAGTACTCCATCAGCTCGTAGATTCTACATCGATGTATGCAGCACTCACAGTGAATGCCGCGACGAATAGCGACTCCGGCATGACGCCGCGATCGTAACATCGACAACGCGACTCGACGTGGAACGAACACGTCTGGATCCAAAGCGTTAGCGTCAGCTATCTCTGAACCTGGCTGCAGTCTGCCATCCACCGTCAATTTTACAGGAGACGTCATCTTGTCTGCGTCAGTCGATGCAGCGAGCTTGTAGCGTAGAGAAAACAAAGCATCTAAATACAGACAGCAGTTCATCTGTGATTATTGACTTTCGCTCACGGCCTCAACTTAATTTCGTAATTTGCCAGCCAGTGTTCGCCATACTTGAATGACTACCACACTGATCAATTTTGAAAACCAAGTTTTTATGTCTTAAAATGTCAGTAATATTACTTGAAATCATGAAATTAAAGCAACTGTTCTCGACTTTGAGACTGTGTCTGCTTTGCCATGCAGTCGTCCGTGTGAGAAGCAGCTGTCCCGGTCGCTGTGGTACCACTTACCTGCTGGAAGGCCAGTGCGTTTATTGTATCCATTCGTGCAGATCTTCGCCAGAAGGTCAGATAGAGTGCGGCCGCAGATGCCGCGTGGAGTTTGATCGTACGAAGCAGACGAGCAGGTGCGATGTAGACCAGCGCGACATCGACTGATATGGAGCGCCACGAGGAAACAGACGACCAACAAGATAATCTCTTTGATTCGAAACAATCTGCGTCTTGCCATCGTCGTCTCACCGTTCTACTGCACTGCGCTCAACACGTCGATGCACAAATAATGAGATTAGTAGCTGAGAAGTGTTACTATGAGTACAAAATAGAGCGTCGTTATGTCAGTTATTATAGGTATTAAATGTTTTGATGCCAGAGTGCTCATGTGCAGTTAAGAAACTATTTATTTCACACTCATATTAATGCTAGATCTTCTTGTCTGGAATTCTTTATTTGAAAGCTAGCTTTCATATACTATTTACTTCAGTTTCATTTTAACCATATTTGACTTTGGCAATGTAAAGTGGCTCAGTATACATTGCAAATTTGGCAACATTTAAGTTGAACTTATCTGCACTTAAAACATATTTCAAAACGTCAGTGCATTACTTAACGACTGAACTTTTGGTAAGTTGCTGAAATTGTACATTTGTAATCTTAATTTTCCGAAAACGCAAATTGCTTAAAAAATCCAAAGTCTTCAAAACATACAGTTTGTACTTTCTTTTACGCCTATCCGGTTGACAGAAGGCCACACGCTTTAAATACAACTCAAATAGCAGCAAAAACCAAACCTGCAAGCAGCGGTAAGCTTCAGAACACACGCTGGTGTTTACTTACTGGCGATCGCGGTTGTCGAGTGATGACGGACAAATTTATATACGAACGAGCGATGTCCATCGTCGACGTCGTCGTTTTGATTAAATCGCGGAAAGCGGCGCGACGACGACGACGAGAGAATAACATCCGCTGATACAGCTCGTGATGACATAGGATGATACTAATTGCTACGGACCAGAGATGCCGGTAATTAAAACTTGCTGCTGTTATTACTTATGAAGCGTCAACTATTTTACGACGTCTTTGTCGACAGCATCGCGTATTGGCCTACAAGACCGGGGATTTAAGCCAACGTTATTGGCTTAGCTTCAGGTGAGTGAGTGCCAAATTTAGTTACTTGCTTACTCATTTCGTCTGTGTTTATTATCAGTTTGGTGATGAAATTGACGGCAGAAACTTATATGCAATGCTTTTAATTTGCCTTTATTCGCTATCATGGTAAACAACGATGATGAATAATCAGAATGAAATAAAACTAGAAACTGTGGCAATTAAGATGTATTGCCACTTATAGCTGCCGGTTCGGGGCGCCACGAAACATTCGACGTCCTAAATCGCAGTACGCCAGAACGGCAGCAACACGACGCTCTAATTGGCGACAATTATTCATAGTGAATGAATTCATAGCAGCAGGCATCAACAACTACTGCCTCGACTGCAGACGGCGAAACCACCTCCACTGCCTGAAGTCGCTCACAAGGTATCATATAAACATTAGGCACGTGCTCATGCGATATGACACGCGTTGAAGCGTGGCTCACTGATACGCCATAATATTATTTACTTAACTTGTGATGGATCTCGTTTTTGTGTCATTACCTTGACTTTTGACCTCATGACTTTCAACGTATGTAGTGCATCGACTGTCACGTGACCAAATCATGCACACGTCGCCAGCCCCCTAACTTTCTTTAAGTCATAACCGCCATAATCGCCAGACAGGTCACGTGACTCAGGTTACGCCCTTTCAACCTAGTTTTATAGCTGTAGATTGTACTCTTCGTAGAAAGTCAGCGCACCGAGTTTGAAGTTTCTAGCTTCAAATGTTGCAAAGAAAATGAAAAATTTGCAAAATTTCAAAGTAGGTCACGTGACCTAGATTATGTCCCCTTTTGACCTACTTTTCTTTTGCTTATTTTCTACTCCTTACAATCTGTCTACAAGTTAAATAAGAAGCCTGTAGCTTTAGCCGTTTCTGAGTTATTCACAGCGGTCTGCAAATTTAAAATGTAACCATGTGACATAGTTTTGCACGTTTTTATAGTACTCCTTATAGGCAATGTGCGCACCAAGTTTGAAGTCCGTAGCTATGGTCATCACAGATGCCAAAATTTAAATGTAGGTCATTGTGACCTATATTATGTCCCCTTTGACCTACTTTTGGACTGCTTATTTTCCACTCCTTACGGTAAACCTACTTGTTAAATTTACATCCTGTAGCTTCAGCCGTTCTAGAGACATTCACAGGGGTCCGTAAATTTAAAATCTAGGTCACCAAAAATGGGTCACGTCATCTTTGACGTAGTTTTTGTAAGCGGTCAAACTCTTCGTAGTCGATGCGCACACCAAATTTGAAGTCTCTGGCTTTTGCCATTCCAGAGATATAGGGGTCTGTATATCAAAAATTTGGGAGTTGTCCGCCATCTTGGATTCGGGTTTCCACAATTCTGCAGCTTTTAGAGAGCCGCAGAGTACCATTTTGTGAAATTTGAACGCAATCTGTCCTCCTGCGGCTGAGATACAGCGATGTAACCGTTTTTCCAATGGTCGCACTTTAGGGGCCCCAATTGGGCAAATGGATCTCAGAGTTGGGGGGCATAGCTGCACGGCGTCTGCGGCGGATGAGAGCCCAGATGTCGGCGCTATACGCTGTTGTTTTATATTTTTGATTTTTGCCCCATTTTGAAATTAGAGTGCTCGGAAGGCGAGTGGGATCGAAGATCGGGGCAAAATTTCGCACTTTTTAACCCTCTGTGAATAATAGGGGAGGGCTAGTGCAAAGGTCTGTAGGAATTATTGGTATCATTAAGTGCGGTTGACTAAAAAAGAAGAAGAAAAAAAAAGATTCACGGGTAAATTATATAGCCTCTGGCAACTTTGTTACCGTCGGCTAAAAGAAACGATAGACATAACTGACTCAATGTGGCCCACTGTACGATACCACAGCAGTACAGCTAAAGTACAAAATTAGCAAAGTGGTTATAAATAGCACCAATAATGTCACTTTTCGATAACTCACTGAAAGTGCCAAATTACCAAAAAATCATCATTTCATCCAACTGTTTTATATATTTGCACATAAACACTGTTTCAGACAAAACTAAATGGTTTTTCGCCGTAAAATAACACGACGCAAAATTTACTGTAAAATATTCCAAGGCCTATTTAGTACTTAAATAAATGTTGATCGATGATAGCTAACTTTTATCGGTTAGCTATATAAATGAATTAAAGGTTAGATTTAGGATTTATAACAAAAATTTGGTAAGAAAAGTGGCTCGCAGAAAAAAATGCTCAGAAACGATTGGAAGAACTTATTTGATTCGATTTCATTATTTGAGGCATTTTGACAAACAAGTCCAAACTCCACTTGTACGATTTGTTGTACAGCAAATCCACAACCAATCTACAACAAGTCCACAACGTTAACAAATGTTGTGGACTTGTTGTGGATTTGCTGTTGTTCGTCTTTTTGGCAGCTTTTGTGACCAACATTTCAATAATTTTGGCTATGCATGTTTAATTTTTAGTCGCTTGTTGTACTGTTGATGTAGCATCTGCTGTAGCTATGTTACATGTACAAAAATTTTACATACTGCAGGAACTGTGTGCTCATTCAAGCGTGTTTCCATTACCAAAACAAAATTTCTAGACCTCATTAGCTGTGTCGCTGATCATTATCGAAAAATAAATAAAATTTGATGCACAAAAGCGCATTTGATCTGATATGTGATTGGCTACACTACAACAAGTCCACAACAAATCGAAATCCAACCTCCACTTGTTTGATTTGCTGTGGATTTGTTGTAGAGCCGTAAAAGGTCATAGAAGGCCATGCAAGTTCTACAACATATAGAGATGTTGTGGATTTGGTGTAGGCTTTCGATTTGTTGTGGATTTGTTGTACGGCTTGCTGTACTACAAATCCACAACAAATCTTCGACAAATCGTACAAGTGGAATTTGGACTATAATGCACAGACCATCAGCAGTTATCTTTTAATTTTTTTGTCTTTGTAACTGACTTATTATGATGTTGGATGTTAGTACCCAAAGTTAGAACAATCACTGCACACTCTTTGTTGGAAGTAACGCCACGTCGACCGTTGAGCGGTTTTGGTAGACAGTAATTGCATTTTTATTACCGTACTCTAGTCTTTGTCGTAGGAATAACTATCTGTCATTGATAAAATGCTGTAGTTAATGTTACGGGTCACCCACTCCCCTTGTGGTCTACTCAGCTGTTAGCCTGTATGGAAATCTTGAAATTATCAACAGACAGCTTTGAAACCAGAATAGAACTTTAATAACACATGTAATACGGTAATTATGGCTCAATACAGTGTCTAGAGAAATACTAAGAGGTACAATAAGGAAAAATAAGTCTGTAGCATAGCATAAAACCGAGATGTAGCTAGCGGCTAGCAGCAAGCGCTGAGCAGAAGACGCGTTGGAACAACTGCGTAGTAAACGACACCGACGGAACGGGCTGCTGGCGTCGTAGGACGGGCGGCGGACAGTCGGTGACGGCCGGCGCCAGTCGTCATAGCAATCAGAACTCGAACTGAATGTGGTGAGCGTATCGTTCGTCAGACAGCTCTCGGCAGTGTCACAGTGTGGACTGTGGAGAACAGCACAGCAGATCGACTCACGGTCTTCGTCAGTCCTATCACCCTCAGCACACACTGCACGAGCTCCGAGCTCGGCGTCTTTCCAAGATTCATAGCACTGTCGATCTTTATTTAACAACGTCTGACTTGAAAAGTGTCGAGAAATTTTGAACACAGCGGTGGTCACGTGACATTTCGTCATACGTTAGCAAACAGGTGAAAATAGGTCAACATTGCCGGAAAACTGGGTCGGCGGCAACGCAGCAGGCCACAGCAACGCAGCCGCGGCGCTCAGCCTATGCATACACAGGTACAAACAGTGACTGGTACGAATACATATGCAAATATGTAAATAAACAACCTCACTGGACAGTACGATAAAATAGTACAGTAAGCAAGGACAGGCGAGGAGCCTATCATCACATTAATAATATAATATCGGTAATATCAAAGGCTTGTTCGATTCTTGTTGTGTTTCAGTGCTTGTCATTTTCACTGTCTCTGAAAATGCTGCTTATCTGCGTTTGGTTAAGTTGCCTCTTGACACGATGGACGAGTTTTTATATAATCTAAAAGAATACCTAGGTATCTTATCTGCAATTTTTAATAAAATTTAGTTAAGCCTAAATACATTAGTCTGTTTAGCTTTTTAATGATGACTTTTTAGTTTTAGTTAAATTTGTTACAGGCAAAGAATGGTGTTGCAGTTAACTGGTAATTGTGTAAAGTTAACTTAAATAACACTGCTTGTTAATAGTTAACTGTTCGTGTAACATGTTTATCCACACACGACGTTATCGGATATTACCTATCTTAATCGAAAACGCAGCCTACCAACTGTTCGATTGCAGCAATTAACAGTTTTCTCTGTCTATTTGCAAAACTAATCATGATTTTAACACTACAAACTCATGGTCTGTAACGCACACCGGTTCAAATTCATACGCTAGGTAACTTTTGATTTTGTTATCGGCTACGTTTATAGTTACTAAGTTCCTGTGTCGAAGAGCGAATTTAACAATGCCTGCAAAAGTTAAATCAACAAGCCAATATGTTTAAAAATTTAATTTAAGTGCTGTGTTGTGAGTTTGGATACAAACGATGTCAGACCAGCTTGCTAGAGTTACTGGTAGTTTTTTTCATAGTCGTGCCCATTTCCCTTTTCGTGCCCTTGGCGTCATCGTCTCTGAAATGGTTCATCTCCTAATACACATATCAACGACATCATCTTTAAATCTCATAAAAAAGCCAACTGTCATTGTTTTCCGCGCGTATTACCAATCTATTTGATCGTGATTTTGGATGAAACTAATAAAACTTGGTTAAGACCTCCCGTATTTACGGCCACTGGCCGTAAAAACGAATGGTGTAAGCTGCAGTCGAAATAGCAGCTAAGCAGCATGATACTGTGATAATGCTGTGTAGTGGAGTGGACATGTATTTCGCTGCCACGGTACACAACAACTGTACCGTATACGTTGTGATGCTGATGCTGTAATAACTGAACTGCGCTGGCGCATGTAAACCGCAATCATCGATCTCTGAAGCATTCGTTGCGCTGTTGCTATAGTAGTTCAAATGTTGTGAGCGATGCTGACCGGAGTCGCCGGTTAAGTAAGTCTTAGTGCTTAGTTTTTAGTATTTTGTAATGTATATTTAATCATAACGTAAAATTTATTTATACAGCGCATCATGGCTAAAACCTTTAGGCTTATTATAAACATTAAGATAAAAGTAAAAGTTAGTTAATGTTCGATACAAACATGTAATCCATCAGCTTTATCGTTCATTATTGATAAGCCTGCGGTTACTTTCCTGCCTGCAAAGCGTCATTGCCCTTTAGACGGTATTATATTACGCTGCTGGGTGACAGAGAATAACTTTCCCAGATTGTTACGTAAAAGTTACACAGAGGACAGCTGACGAAAGTCGAACCCGCGACTTTTTTCTTGCGAGACTGATGCCACCAGCTACACTTTTTTCTTACTGTTTGTCCTACTTTCTGAGCATACTCCTGCGTGTAGCTGTGCCCACGACGCGACACCACCCTTGCTTTTCGCTATGCAGTGTGGATACTGAAGTTCATCGGTTTGACGTCGTCAGCGACCACTCAGAGCCGCGTCAAGCTTGCTTTTCAGTGTGGTCGCTTCCAGGACGAATGTGGTTTTTGCATTAAATGTTCAACTGTACGGCCAACCCTTGCAGTCTAGTGATAGCAAGTTAGCAAGCTATACATGTACAAAGCCTCATAATTGTTCCGTAAGAACTATACAAACTTTACAATGGGGGAAAAGTTCCGGAATTAATGGAACTTTATAATGTGATGGAAGTTTACGTTTTTCGGAACGAACTTCTTATATTAAGTTACGAGCCCACAATTTCACCAAGCCGTCCACGGCTATAATTTCTTTCTGACGACTTTTCATTAAACTTTACGGAACTTTACGAACTTAATGGAACTTTGTTTGAGAAAAAATTTCTGACACTTTATGAAACTTGTAACGGGTATAACGGAACGGTTGCAAGGCCTTCCTTCGAGTGGCACAATAATTAATTCTTGGAAAAGGGTCATAGACAGAACACTTTGCAGCGCACTGTCTTGCTGTTTCGTTTGACTGGATGTGGTGAACTGACGTTGGTCAATTGATTTCTTCTGGTCCCGGCGTAACCGCATAGCCTACACAATCGCGCACCTGTCACTAACGGCCGGGAGATGCCGCCGCAGCAGCAGCCGGCTACAGTCACTGCGTATACGTACACTCTCGCCTACTTCGCCGACTAATCGATATTTGTATTTTTGCTGTGCATTTGTAATCGCCTACCACTTCGACAATAACCGTGTTTTCGAATGGATGCGAGAATATCGTGTTCATGTTGCAGCCAAGGATGGGTGAATTGTGCACATCAGACTATTATGATTAACGAGTATCGTACTCTGTGCGTCCACTGTGGTACTGAGGCGGATGGAGAGTAGATTGCAGCATGGTTCGGCTGCAGCAGCTAGCAGTGCAGTGCGGTGAAGCGTGACTGTCGATATGCATCATTGCCACTGATTATGGGTAACAAGCTGTGTGCTCTGAGGTGCCGTAACAGAAAGAGGCGCAACTCTCGTCAAAGGCTAGATGGAGACGTGCTATTGCTCAGGTGTGCTCATTGAAATGGCTTAGATGTAGAAACGTATTGCGTTTCTTTTTGCATCAAAAATTATTAAGCCATAGAGCATGCAGAAGTCACAAATATGCCATCATACAGGAGAGAGAATAAAATTAATTTTTGTTGCTGTTAGTTATCAGTCTAATTTCCGCTCTTTGCTCATGTGGCTAAAGTTAAACATATTGTGTTAAAATTATGCTGTCATTTTATGTTTAAAAAAAATAAAAAACAGAGCCACTGGCTTTAAATTTTAGGCTGCATTAATAACTATGCTATTTTATGTTTTATCACAGCCTCATGCTATCACAGACTGTTACTACAGTGTATTTTCAATATTTTTGATGTAACGAAACAAAAAAGGTAAAACGAAAAAAGTTTTTGATCAAAATTTCATTATTTAAAACCATAGCTGTTCGTCTGCTAACAAGTAAACAAAAACAAATCTAAAGCTGGCACTCGGTTTTCTGATTTACAAAGAATATGAAATATGCATGTGGTAGAAAATTTATTCAGGTGTATGTCTGCCAAAATTATAGAAAAAGAACCTGTTTTAACAAAGTTATTGCTAAAACAAAATGGTGCAATTTTTAGGGACACAATGATTACTGCAAAATTGACCTTTAACGCTTAAAAGCCATATGAGTCATTAAATTAACAATGAAAATCGATGCGTCATATACAATGTATAGGTAGTAGTGCAAATGTTGTAGGTTGTGGGGCGAGATATATCAGTTGTCAGAGTACAGCGGTAGCAGTAGTGATGAGAGATGCTCGTGGATGCGGATGTCTGACGGTGTGGCGCCTATCAACGTCACAAGCAGCAGCAGCAGCAGCAGTCGTGATGCCGGCAAGTCTGCTGCTGTGTTTCACGTCGCCGCTTACAGTTGTCACGTTGACAAGATTCTCGACGTCACCATCTCACAGCCAGGTGCGCTGCGTGCGACTGCGTAGCTAATCTGAGACAATGAAAATTCTAAAGGGAGGAGGGCTAACCAGGCCATCGCCCCTCAGCAGCGTCTGTAACTTTCAAAACGTGAATAAAACCATGTGCTTCGTTAGGCGATTTGTTATATGTGTCTGTGCATTGCATATAATTGACCCTTCGTTTCAGGAATTCTGTTTTTCTATTCTTTTTTGCATTAATGTTTTAAGCTTTTTAGCTCTTGATGACCCCAAATGTACTGTTCTCTTCATCATCATATAAAGTTAACACAAGCAGATGAAAACAGTCAGAGATATAAAACGAAAAATCAACTGCAAGTTGAATTTATATAGCATGCGAGTGTTAAAATAGTAATCATGTAAATCAACAGTTGTCGTAATTTGTAGCTTGACATATACTCCAAGACTTAAGACCATATTGCACTTTTTGCTGCTGAAGGTTACCCTAAGACTGCTCCTGAGTCTCGATTACATTGATCTATTAAGGTTTGTTGTTGCTTGCCATTATCGTTGTGCATCGTTATTTGTTGCGTTAAATTCTACTGCTGCGGCAATGCAGCAAAGAAGCAAAGCAAGCATAGTGCTGTAGCAGAAGGCTGTAGCAGAATACTGCGGTAGCTATATGCTGACGTTGTAGGAACATTTGTGAAGCAAGGAGCTGAATGTTTTGTCTACTGGGAAGATCCGAAGACGCGCCAGTTTTGGGGAATAAACTTTGTGAACGCGGTAGACGCGCGTCGTTTCAAAGACTGTTGCACGGTATAGTTGACAGGCTGCGTTCACGCTGCATTTGTATTGTACAGAACCGCTCTGATAAATAAGCTATCTGGTTAGTAATTAAAGTGTTTGTTTGCGTTATGCACACATTTCCCTGAAATAAGTAACACCAGAACAATTACTGCAGCAAGATTGTAACGTGTCTGTAGTAGAGACTCATTTGAGTATATAGGCGCTATATAAATAAGTTTATCTATCTATCTATCTATAAGAAAGAATATTATCGAAACTGTTTTATGCTGTATTATGTACCACAATATAAGAAAGCACGAAGTGTCATTTTGGGGGATTTAACGACCGAATGCAATGTTAGGGTTTGTTGCAGTAATTGAAGTATTGTAGTAGGCCTAAGGCTTGTAGTAAGACTTGTTGGTAGGTGCGCGCGCCGTGATGTAAACAGACATTGTAAACAAATGTTATGATTGGTTAGGCAACAAATATGTGATGTCACTTTATGTTTCTGATTGTCTA
>Ga0126335_1000984_pt1 | contig 15101 bp, 11 predicted proteins | sample OlaspJWI45metaG_FD_108409 | JGI IMG/M metagenome (GOLD analysis project Ga0126335, IMG submission 108409) | Marine gutless worms symbiont microbial communities from Oahu, Hawaii - Olavius sp. 1 OAHU.JWI-45 metaG | ecosystem: Host-associated > Annelida > Digestive system > Unclassified | place... | reverse complement strand
GGTATCAACGTATATTAGTACATGATACAATACGTTTTTGTACAACATACAGTAAGTTGATACAGTTCTGTGAAACAGCAGGCCCAGAACATCATAATGTACAACTCGAACCCCTATCTAACACAATGTTTATTGGCTCCCCGGGAGTATCCACCCCAAACAGGACGTCGATCCGTTCAGCCGTTTTTGCACAGCGAAGCCCGCGGATAACGGACAGACTAACAGACAGAGAGGAAGATTCAGTGAAGTGTTAGCAACCTTGAGGAGTCATGAAGTCGGCAAAATTCCAGACCATTTCACCGGCAAGGAAAGCATGGCGAAACTTGTCAAATACAACGTGGTAATGTTGCAGAAATTCCGCCTGAAAGTCTTCTGTGAAAGCCACGGCAGGCAGCTGGACATGACACCATCGGACAGACATATCAATGCACTGATACCAGTCACGCGGTTTTAAAATTCAAAACATTTTTGTTTATTAAAATTAAAACTTTCTCAAAAATACTGCTTTCATAATCGTGTACATTGTTATGCCACATTAATCTGTACATTCAGATATTGACAATAACAAGAGGCCAAAGTAATTTGGCAAAGAGGCAAAGACTGCACCGAGTGACCCCACACATACTGCACGGCCGCAAAGTGCCGCGTGACAGACGGACAGACCTACGGACAGACACCACGATCATCGGTAACAACAGTCTGCATCACATGCATTAGATGCAGCCTAATAATAAAAAAACGCCAAAGTGATTTGGCAAAGGCTGCATATAACGACCTCTTTCTTGCCGTTGAGGCGTCAGGCACCGATCTGCGCACCCTTGTAACGTCTTCGTCGTGTTACGGCGCGTTAGAAATAGTCTGACTACTATTATTATTATTATCTAATACAATGTGCTTTGGGTCTGCAAGGGTCTCCACCTCAAGCAGGATCTAGATCCATTCAGCCATTTTGCACAGCTCACACAGACAGACCATGTTACAGGATCATAAATTGCAATACAAGCAACAACAACAACTGCTACTGCTACTACTACAACTACTACCACTACCACTACCACTACTATACAACTACTATATCGTGGCACCTACTGAGTGCAGTCCAGGTACTGTGTCTGCGCCATACTCAGTAATGATAAGCGGCCGCTGATAACGCCGATACCAGTCCATCAGTTCACTTGTCAACTGGTACGCTATCGTATCAAGATGTCCTACGTCGTGATACCAGCCGTAATATCTGTTGATACACAGAATGTCCACCAACTCAGCCTAGACAAGTAACACGCAGAGCACCAAGAGCTTGTCAGCAAAGGTGAAGCTACAAACGCCATCAAATTCTTTTTGCGGGTCCAACCACGCCTCTTCTGACCTCAGACTGCCAACAGAGTTGGTAGCAGGGTCTTCTACGCAATACAACGGTGGATGCAAGCTGCATCCAAATCAAGGGGGGAAGCTCGGGGGAGGGTGGAATTTGGAAGATAACTATATGACACAACACCACACTATATAACCAACAAGATAATCACTAATAATAAACTATGGTCTTCCAAATCCCCCGAGTTTCCCCCTGAATTGTGGGATATTTACTGTCTAGTGATTCTAGTCTAACTTTGAAATGGAGAAGTTGCAAATTTGCAAACAAATGTGGACAAAACCGTATTTTAAAGTTAAGATTTTAAGGCTAAAATGCACCAAATTCGATTTCGGCTGGGGCTCCACCCCAGACCCAGCTGTGGGATCTTACAGTGCTCCCCCAGACCCCCCAGCTGGATTTAAGTGGGCCTAATTCTAAGAGTAGGGGAGAGGAAGAAAAAGAAGAGGGGAAGGGAGAGGAGGGAAGAGGGGGAGGGAGAAAGGGGGTAGCAACCGCTATTGAAGTATACAACTATGGCAAATTTGAAAATCTTTCTACTGTGGGTTGAGAGAAATCAGTGGGAAAAGAATGCCATAGTAACGGCATCAGTATTTGTTATTAAACATATTCGTTGGTTGGATTAACATGTATATAATGTTTACATCTTTGACATTTCCACGTCACATCACTACCATGGCAAGAATCGGAAGAAGAGCTAAAGAAGCTTCTTCTAACGAAGGTCACTGACAGAGACTGAAACGTCAAAGTTAAAAAATGTTCAGTTGTGACTGACGTACATTTTTTTATAAATCAGTATTTGTCACATTATTAGCTTATTTTTATTACTCAAGAAATTCACGCAGATGTCAGTGCCTCAAGTAACGAGTGTCTTACAACAGTGTCGGTGGACGGGGTAGAGCGACCAGACATTGCAAATGTGACTGGACGATGTGTCACGTCTAGACTGCGGGTCCAATCTATCACCGTCCTGCATACAGACATACTCGTAGATACACGAAGCATGCACGGTCACCGGGTCTCGGGTCTGTCCAATCTATCACAGTTCAGTATACAGATAGACTTAGTTCACACATGGCAAATGCACCGCACCTGTATTACAATAGTACAGACGACATGGTGCAAACCATATCGAAGAACCGCAGCTAGTAACAGTCATTTCAGAGATCACATATCGGTCCTTTTGGAATTGGCGGTCGCTTTGGAATTGGAGATCACATAGGCTATTGGTCATTTCAGACATAATGTATTGGTCATTTTGGAGACAATATTCCCAGCCAAACACTTGGCTGCCTACAGTTAGCCTAGTTCATATTGTAACACAGTGGAGTGGTTCTGGCGGGACTGAAGCCTATCTCAGTGGCCAACTGGCTTCCTTCAGTGCTTCGACGCTGTTGGTTGGGTCATCTGGCCTGTTAAAATCGCCCCCGAAATGACCTATAACGTGTCGAGTGGGACGTTACACCTCTGCTCACTCACGCCATTAAATACATTTATGCGGATTGTAACAAAAATAAAAACACAAAAACTTACACAACCGATTTAAATTTATTCATGAAAAATTTACTGTAAACTAATGAAAACTTGCAGTTAAAGACATGAAACAACAACAGTACAACCGTAGTAAAAAGTGAAGCAAATAGTGAAGCACGTATTGAAAAGAAAAAGGGAGAAATTTACTTACTTGAAGTAGTGTTGAGCTGCGTGTGTCGTACTATCAGGCTCATTGGCAACAGACCACACGATCACGGATGGATGATTCTTGTCCCTGGTGACTAGTTCAGACATTACTTCTAGGTGATGTGACAAGCTCGCATTGCTAAAGTTCTCTTCACTAACACAAACACCCCAATAATTTACATTAAATGCTATTAGTATTCTAACACAATGTAATGTTAACGTTTTAGGTGTTCATTTATTAGCTGGTGTCAATAATGTGGTCATTTCTGCAGGATTAGCTGATTTAAATCAATGATTTTAACTGCGATTAAAATGACATAATTTAATGTTAAAACACTGTTTGATTTTAATCACAAATATTGCCTTATTTCAGACTAATTTGTATAAAAAATTACAAAGCATGACAACTGCGAATTTAAATGAAAAATTCTATTTTCTATTATTTTTTAAATTATGACTTTTTCCAACACTGCATTTTTAACTCCCGTCATTCGTTAGAAATATGTTGCTGTCTAATCACGAAAAATCAATATACACGGTGACCAGAAAAAATGGAACCAACAGTATTTCAGGCATAACTTTGACAAACACAAATGTATAATTGTAATTTTTGCACAAAATGTCACTAAGGAAGGTGAAACCAAACTAACACAACAAATAGCCGCTTCACCCAAATAGTGTTGCTACTTTACCTTGTGAATTAAACGATTGTCATGCATTAAAACACACAACTGACAACTGTCATAAAATCAGACCGATCCGACTAGTGAACGAAGGCTTCAAAGGCCGCAGTTATCACAAAAACACAATGTCAGAATTAAAAGCAGTGCTCGAAATGATCACTGTTCACCCTAAGACAAACTGAAAGACGACGACGCCACTGACTCACAGATGCAGCAATGACGGCATGATCCAGCTTGGCCAACTCGGCTCTGATGTGATGTTTGAGGTCGTCGAGATCAGTGATGCATGTTTTGTACACCTTCTCTTGCAGTATGCTCCACACACTGTAGTCAACCGAATTTAAATCTGGCGAATTTGGAGGCCACAGTGGCATCAAAATAAGCTCTGGCGTTTTTCTTTGCAGGAACTTCATGGCAGCACGAGCATTTTGCTGATGTCAAACGTACGTCATCATTATGTAGTGTTATGCAAGTAGCGATTGTACTGTTTATATTTTTCAGTTACCTTAAACATCACGATGCATTGTGCCAAAAATTATGGAAATTTATTGAGTTTTGTCAAAGTTATGCCTAAAATACTACTGGTTCCATTTTTACGGACACGGCATAGAAGGTGCACAGGTATCATCTTTGTACTAAAACTGTACCTGCACGCCAAGTTTTAACTTCATAGTTTACAAGATTTTCGCTACGGTTTGGTACAATTAGCTACAGAATACTGGCTCGGTTTGAATCAGCATCAGCGGTCCATGGAAGAGACAGACAGTAAACTATGGAGGAATATTTGGGACGGGTGACCGTCTTCGGATAGGTAAACCAACTACCCAGGACAAGTGAACCTTTCATTCCTACGGGATCAGTAAATGAGTACCAGCTTCAGTGGGGAAGGCAATGACAGGCATGAATCGTGTGGGTGGCATGTAAAACTGTGTGATCCCTTGACAACATGTGCCATACCCGAGAATTCTGCGTTGAGTGTTCCTCGTGAAGACGTCTGAGCTTTAAATTACTTCACAGTTACTTACTGTATAAGGCCGACTGCCGGACTCTCATCAAATACAACAAATCCAAGCTCGTCTGCCTGCTGCAGTATCTCCTCAGCATAGGGATAATGTGATGTGCGGAAACAGTCAGCACCGAGCCACTTCATCAGGGCAAAGTCTCTAGCAACCATTGCCAGGTCCAGACCACGTCCACGGATCTACACACCGATGGCAACAAGTTCCAGTGATTCAGGAAAGGTTTTTTCTGTGGCCACCAGCGTTAAATGGAAGTTGACGCCTATGATTACATTACAGGGACATATTTCTCAACCAAAAGTACAACTACACTTTGTCCGAAAAAATGGAACCAAAATTGTCTCAAATATAACCTTGACAAATATAAACATATAGGCTAGTTGTAATTTTTGCTCGGAATTTCATCGAAGTATTGCGAAACCAAACTAAGACAACAAATGTCCGCTGCACCTAAACAGTGGCACTACTTTACCTTGTGAATTAAAACGACCGTCATGCACTAAAACGTACAATGTCCCAGTTGACAACTGTAAGAAACTGTTTAATTTGACTAGTCAACGAAGGCTTCAATCAAAGGCCGCAGTTATCACAAAAACACAATGTCAGAATTAAAAGCAATGCTCGAAATGACCACTGCCCGCCCTGACACAAGCTGAAAGACGGCGACGCCACTGACGCACAGCTGCAGCAATGACGGCATGATCCAGGTGGCCACTCGGTTTTGACGCAATGTTTGAGATCGTCGAGATCAGTGATGCGTGTTTTGTATACCCTCTCTTGCAGTATGCTCCACACACTGTAGTTAACCGGATTTAAATCTGGTGAATTTGGAAACCACAGTATCGGCGAAATAAACTCTGGCGTTTCTCTTTCCAGAACTCCATCCAGTAGCGCAAGCATTTTGATGACTTCAACTGACATCCGCATTACTTTGTGTTGTGCAAGTAGCGATGGTACTTTTTATAATTTTTCAGTTACCTTAAATGTCAAGATGAACTGTGCAAGAAACTACAAAGATTTGTTTCACTTTGTCAAAGTTATGCCCAAAATACTAGTGGTTCCATTTTTTCTGCACACGGTGCAAAAGCAGGTTTATGTATTTTACTTTTACACAGTGGGACAAGTGCTACTCCTAGGACCTCTAAGGCCTTGGATTAACTTCTCCAAGATCAACAAAGACAGACAGACAAATAGATAGATAGATAGATAGACAGACATGCAACAAAGAAGAGGTAATGTGGAGTCGAATTATTTCCACCACACGAGCTTCTCTGGTAAACTGTGAGGAACAGACAAAGCTGTGCTAGCTGTCAGTCTTTTAGTCAAGTGATCATTTCAGGACTCCACAGCAGAGTCCGATATCTGAATAATGGAATTTCAGTAATTCAGGTGTTAGCAAGATCAGTTGGTAATTTATTCTGAACTCGCAACGGAGCCGAGAGAAGTCGCACTACTATACCACAATATCATTCACCTGTTTAATGACAACTCACCTACAGCGACTGTAGTAAAGTAACTACAGTAATGTAGTAATGGCCGCATCAAAGTGGCGCCATCAGGCAAATGTGTAGAAACAGTCGCCCGCTTAACAGATAGACAGACGGACACCCACACTACAGCATCATCAATTGCAATAGTACACATCTCATGCACTCGATGCAGCCTAAAAACATCACTAAATGACAGACAGACACTCAGACACACTCAGAGACAGACAGACACATACACATACAGACAAACAAACAGACAAGACAGACACACACATACAGACAGACAGAAACACACAGACAGACAGACACACACACATACAGACAAACAAACAGACAAGACAGACACACAGACAGACGAGACAGACACACACACATGAACATGCAGACAGAAACACACAGACAGACAGACAAGATAGACAGACAGACAAGACAGACATACACACATACAGACTGACAGACAGACACACACGACAGACAGACAGACAGACAGAGAGACAGACAAAACAGACAGACAGAGTGACAGTGCAATAACTGACATCTGCGTCCTCATGTTTGCCGACACCAAGGCAGTAGAACGGCCGATCATTGATCAATACGTGACTGTCGGTGACTCTGACTGTACGAACACCGAACAACAAACGATAGACATCACCGGCGTAGGATACCTGCACAAAACACTTGTACATCATGTTTCATACAAGCACCCCCTCATCCTTTCATCACATTTCTCTCAAACATTAATCAACTGCAATAAACATTTTAGAAAATGTGCTATACGTAACAAGCTGTAAGAAAAACCGAGAAACTAATGTGCAAATACCTTTGCACAAGTTATACATTCTTTCTAAACTGTGACGTCATAGCTTACATAATCAGCAAGCTAGCAGTTGTTAAAATGCTTTGCTCATAACCTACGGTCGGCAACAAAGCATTTCTGGTTGCCGCCGCAAAGATCTGGAACAGTTTGCCACACGACACTGTTTCTGCAGAGTCTATCACTACTTTTTGCCGGCTGCTTGGGACTTTTTTGTTTAGTCTATCGTTTTCTGATTTGATTGTGTAAGCGTTTTCTTTGGTTGTAAGCTTGTGTCACTCTAGTGGTCCTGGAAGTCGCCGTGTCATTTAGGCCGTAATAAAAAATTGTTCTCACATTACAGACCACAAGTCCCCATACACTACCGACTACACCGGTAAGCCACCATGCCATCAGTTTATATCAATAAAGTAAGCAAGCGAGCAGGTGAGTGTGTAAGAAGATTAACATCCCACTCGACACTTTATAGGTCATTTCGGGGACGATTTTTGCAGGTCAGATGACCCAACCATCAGCGTCAAAGCACTGAAGGAAGCCAGTTGGCCACTGAGATCGGCTTTAATCCTACCAAGTAATGCAGCATTTACCTGAAGTGTATACAGATACGGTGAACTGCGATTGTTCATGTTATAAGGCCACCAGAGTCGTACATTATTAATCATCAACTTGCCGTCTGCACCGGAGCTTCGAGCGACAGAAGTGCCATTGACACTGAGTACTTCGACCGTCAGCGAATTTCTCTGTAGTATGCCGGCAGCTATATCACCAGCCTCCGTATCTACCCTGTTGTGCATTAGGTCATTATCAGGCTCGTCAGTTATCTCTGTAGCACTAATGTGGTTGTCATGTGATGTGTCCAGGACTGATATACTGTACTGCACAATACCTTGACACAATATCACCACCACCATGCCGTGCACTCTATTTCTGCTACTACCAACAAACAGCCAAAGTAATTCGGCGAAGGCTGCATTGAATGGGTAAAATTGAGGCCTCCCATCTAATACAATGGGTGACTTTATCTTTCACTAAAACATAAGTTTTAAACTTTAATGTTAGGCCGCAGCTAAATCTGAACACGAAAATTTGGTTTTAAACTAATGCTCAGCTTGACTTTGGTTTAAAAACAAAAGATTCCTCTAAACTTCAGTTTGAAAGTGAGTTTTAGTTAAAGCGTTCGATTTCAAACTGAGTCTAAAATTGAACTTCAGTGTCACTTCATTTTCTTATGCTAATTAGATTTTAGACCAACATCAGTATAAAACTGCAGTTTTAAACTATAGTTTTAGCAAAATATGAAGTCACCCAATGTTCCATTGCAAGAGTCTGCACCCCACGCAGTACTTTGATCTGTTCCGCCATGTTTGTACAACGAAGCTGTGTGACAGACAGACTGACAGGCTGACAGATGCCAGTGACGTCGACTGTAAAACTGCACATGATGATAAATACTGGTGTCGCTGCAGTAGTCAAACTGATATTAACAAGAAGTTCAGCTATAACTGACAAACCCACCCGATGCACATTGGCCGGATTTTGCAACCTATAGTAATTTACAGACACGTTCGCTAGTGGCGCCACTGACATGTGTTATAGCCATTGCCAATGCCAGATTGGCCGATAGCCTGCACACCATGCTGCCACCTGGCGAGTACATTTGCAATTGTGATTTTCAGCTCGCAGAGCCACCAGTGCCGATATACTAACAGTCACGCCGCCCTCAATAAGCGGGATCCCCTCGAACTATCAGGTTCGTATTTGGTACGGGAAAACTAAAATGGCTGGGCTACAATTTGGTAAAGGTTGAATGATGATCGACTCAGTTGCTTCGACACAATACATCTACATGACAGACACACAGCCACGTTGCCATGGCAATAGCTGCCGTAACGCAGGATGCGTCGTGCGGCAAGAATATTAGTAATAATGACAGAGTGGATCAAAAACCTTGACTGCGAGAGAAGTCTGTGTTGACAGTAATGTCATCTATGTAGCGGAGAGGAGTGGTGTACAACTGGATGTGACGATGAATGCCAGCGTAGTTAAAGAAATCAAACTGGTAGTTCTGAACAAAGTAGCCCGGCGGGTAATGAGAATTATTGTAGTATGTGATGGATCCGGGGGGTAGTGTGTGAGGCGTCAGTGTGTTGTTCACGGCAACGGTGATTCTATTTGATGACGTGAAGTTGAGTACAGAATTCACTTGAGCTTCAAATGGCAAATGACCACCGCTGTGTGACATAACCTGCATGCCGTTCACCCACTGGCACATTCACACACAGAGAAGAGCATTGTTAGGCAATCTATAGCCCACAATGTTCATTTATGTGTCCTGCAAAGGCTCCGTCTATTTGCGCCGTCCTAGGAATTATTCATTTACGTACAAACATGTGCACAAAACATGCTATTTTCAAACTAGTACAATAAATTTTAGTGGCTATGTTGTAACACAGTAAAAACTATTTTTACGTTCACGAAAATGGCTACTAACGTTTTCTTAAATAAGTCCGACAGAAACCACACAAAGTTTCACATGGCCTAAAAGCCGAAATGTCTGCCAACATCTCTGGACTGGAGCAGCCGTAAACCATGGCTTGTGACAGCAATTATGTAAAATGGCATCATAATAAAAAGTATAAAATCGCAATAAAAGCGAAATGAGTAACAGTCAGCAGTTACAGTGAAAAAACATAAATGCATTGCGATATTGAAAACAGAGGAAAAATGGATGTCAATCCAAACATTGTTATATACACACTGAATGTTTAACCCTTGTATTGCGTGGAGGGGATAAAATACCCCCAGCCCACTTTCGTCACCATAACTCTGGAACCGCCATAGATCAAGCAATGCGCTTTCGTGACTGTTCCTAAATATTGATGGGCTACAAAATGTTGTGCTTATGGTGGTATACCGCCTACCAAAAATCAAATATGGCGGCGCAAAAACCGGAAATATGCCAGCCGTTCGTCGTTATTTGTGGCTCACATCATATCTCGAGTTCCAGGGCACGTAGTAACAAAATTCCAACAGCTATACCCATGTTTTCAATGTCATCCGGTTCAACGACATTGTTGCCAACACAACCAGAAAGTTGCATTATACCGGAAATAGATATGGCAGTAAAGGTAACGTACAGCTATCAGGACAGGATTTCGTCGACAACATCATTGAACAGATGGACCTCAAAAACATGGGTGTAGCCCTTGAAATTTTGCCTGTAGGTGTCCTTGAACTTGAGATAACCCTGGGGGGTATCTTACCTCCCCCCATTAGCATAATTCGTATGTAAAAATACATTAGCAATACGAAGGTTAATACTAATAAACTAAACAGAGATAAGCACACAGCAAGAGTAGCACATACAACAATGGAGTTGTAGTGTGCACTGTCTATTCGCAGTACAATCCGTTTGCTGCGCCACTCACTTGCAACGTAGAACAGACGATCATACCAGACCCAGCCTACGAAGTTCTGAAGTTCCGCGTCCACGGTAACATCATTGAAACTTGACGGAACAGGCATCGGCATAAGAGGTCCAGTTTGTGACAGCGGTTTTAAATACCACTTCTGAAACAAACCTTCACATCGACAATCTGACGTATCTGCCCTGAAGTTCCACATGCCATCCAGCAGCTGTATCTGCCGGGATTCCGACTCCCGTGGGTAGAGCATGCCGCCGCCGCCACCACGCCCACTAAACTTCGCCCAACTTTCACCATCCACATTTCGTATTGTAGACGCACTAATAAACGATAAAAGTATTATGTACATCCTAGACGTCATGATGTATAATTTCAAACTACTTGTCCGACTATATTAAAAACGTCACCCTTTTAAAACTAATGTACACTTTCCTTCGACTACTGTTTACATTTCTGTTTACTTCCGGTACTGAGTGACCAAGGTCCATGGAGTAAAATGGACATTGTGAGTGACAAGACGACCTAAGGTAGTAGAACAAGTATGTAAACGGTTGTGCGATGGTGAGACTAGACGTAACTCCTTCGAGTTACTAGTTTCGTAGCATCATCAGCGCGACAACAAATACAAATTATAAATTAGCGTGTCCGCGCGTCCGCTATCGGTAGGCCTACGTCAGTCAAAACTTAGATCTACAGCCAGCTGCGCCTGTGCGCGTACGACGGCTGTTGTTCATCTTCCTCCACGCGCCGCACAGTGACTGGTTTCGTGCGCCTTGGCGCCATCCATTAAATGCAATTAAAACGTACTACCAGCCTACGCAGCAAACGTCTTTGTTAAGCCTATAAGTGTCTGTCATCGACAAAAGTCTTCGCACGTCCTCGAACTATGTCTGCGCTGTGCGTTACAAGTGTGGCGAACGACGCCGTCAACCGCAAAAGACAATATCTACTGTACATTTCGCTGGTAACCATTTCCAGCTATGAGCAAGTTCTAACTGTCCGGGCGAGTACTATCACTCGCCGCGCAACGTGCAGCACACAGCATAGCGCAGCGCAACGCAGAAATCGTTGTCGTCGCGTGGAAACGCAGCATTAGTAGGATATTAGCAATTTTTGTTATTCGAGAAACGGCGTGCATGTAGTAATAGTAATAGTAAAACAGTCATTTGTACTGCGCCTCCTACAATACATGTAAAGACCTTAAATAGTGATGATAGCAATGATGACAACGCTAATGATAACAAAGATGATAATGATAATAATAAAAACATTGATAAAATAATTGTAATAATAGTAGTCTCAGAACAGCCGAGGCGGAGAATACCAAACACACGATATCGAAATTGCAAGACGACCTAGCTGGAGTGTTGGACACCTGTTTTTCGGACAGGTAAACCTGTCGAGTTTTCTTCTTCGTCTGCGTTATTCATGCGGTTTTCGCATCTTTTAAGCTTAAGCGGTGTTATTGGTGAGGGACTGCTAATACTGTCCGTCAGAGTTACAAACAAGAGGCTAAAGTGATTTGGCAAAGGCTGCACTGAATGACCCGCACACACTGCACGCGCCGCCGAGTTGAGCCGAGTGACAGACAGACTGACAGCGACAGGCTGACAGACCTACGCCGTACCTATGGACAGACACCGCGATCATCGGTAACAGTAGTCTGCATCATATCATATCATATCATATCAGGAATTAAGAGTGCGCCTATTACAAGAAAACCTAGACCATGGGTGCATTTCCATGTCTATTCATAGCTAACTTCTCCACTAACTGATGCGATGAAAATGACGAATGTGACAGAAGCGTGCACGAGAGACAGCAGAGGCGTGGCTAGAGAATCTGAGACATGGTAACATACAAGTTTTCCGCTTCCATCAAACTCCAAAAGGCCCCGTTTTTGAAGGACCAGGTTATAACAATATAGGTTGTAATAATCACTTTCCAATTTTTTGCTGCTAATTTGATCAGTAACTGAACGGTTGACTGCATGTTTCTTTAAGAAACAAGTCCTGGGCACTAACTGTGTATTAAGCTATTTGCCGCCTCCGAAGAGTAATCTCGAAGCTATTAACAGACTTGGAAATCCTAACTGCTATGAGCTCATCAAAGCCCGGATTGACAGATTTAAGAAATCTTTTATCCCTTATTGTGTCTCACTTTATCAGTAATATATGTCACTTTATATTATTATTTTAAATCCTCTGTTAGCTAATTAGTGTCAACATACAGTTGTTTAGTTTTAGTTTCTGTCTATTTTTATTATGCTTAATAAGATGTATATTCGTAGTAATGTAATCCAGCATATACTGCAACAGAATAAGGTGTTCTGATGCTGATTCTGATAACTGCAGATAATTTTCACTAAAACTGTTGTCATGGGATGCCAAATTTTAAAAGTTAAAATGTACGTAAATCAATTTCGACTGGGGCTCTGCCCCGGTAGCTAGCTGTGGGACCTTACGGCACTCCGCCAAATCCTCTAACTGGATTTGGGAAAAGTTGATGAATAGGGGAGGTAAGAAGAATCAGGCAAGGCGGGGAAAGAGAGAAGAGGGGAAGGGCGGAGAAGCGGAAAGGAGAAGGATATGGAGTGGAAGTGCAGGGAGGAGGTGGGAAGTGAAATGGGGGATGTGAAACAGTTAAAGCGGTGGTAAAAGGGAAGTGGTAAGGGGGATAGTACAGTTGCCTCCTTTTGAAATAGTGTGGCTACGCCACTGTGAGTAGCTGGATGTCATCCGAATATTGATAGATTTTCGTCTATGACTTTGCTAAATACTCATCAGTTAACAACTCAACCTTCAATGGATCTAATATAAGTCTTAAAGATTTCTCCATTTTCGTTGGGCAAAAAGTGGTAGAGCAAGCAACATGGCTTGCGCGTTGGGAGCAAAAAGTGTCCAATAGGCTCCGCCCGCATAAAATGGACTAGGCCTACATCGAATGAGTGAGATGCAGACTATTGTTACCGATGATTGCGGTGTCTGTCTGTCAGTCGTATCTGTCAGTCTGTACGTCAGTCTGTCAGACTGTCTGCCACGAGGCTCAACTCGGCTTCACTGTGCATGTGTCATTCGGTGCAGCCTCTGCCAAATCACTTTGGTCTCTTGTTACTATGATTGTAAGTGCAAATATTTTATGCGACGTTCCTGAAGCTGTGACACTTGCTGGTAGGCTATGTGGTAGCCTAATAACAATTATCGAGCCACAAGTAGTTGTCTGATGTTGTGAGGGATGCAATTCCGATTTTAGCTCCTGGTTCGAGATTTCCGTGTCCTTGACAACGACCTTCTTCTGCATATTAATCGGCCGAGGTCATGCTGCTATAAGCTACATGTATATGGCTGATTGGATAGTTGGCTCTATTGTGCAAAATGTTTTATTAATTGTCGAACACTATACCAGTTTTAGTTGTAGGCCTATATCTATTGCAATATTTGTTTGTTATTGTTTCACACATCAAGAAAGTAAACGTATACAATACGGTATGAGGAAGCACAATCAAACGTGCATGAACTGGGACTACAAGGTCACGAAATGACGCTAACAATAACCCAGTATATAAAACATAAAAAGGTTTAACAGAGCAAACAGCATGGAACAGACAACAAAGCAATGCAGGCTTTAAGAAAAAAAATTCATGGGTTACAATGCAGGTTTAGATGTGATTTAAACATCAAATATGATACATAGAAACTAAAGTCAACAGTGCGAATACTTTTTAAAAACTGTTTATAGTACTAAAATCAACAGCACGAGGCAAGCTATTCCAAGGGCCGACAACGCGTTCAGCAAAGAAATGCTGCCTCACACCACGACTATAATTAACATAGAATTAATAGTCGTGTCCTCGTGTTGCTGTGACGGGATTTTGTGTAAAAAATGTCAGTAGCAGGCATATTAACCAATCCAAACAAAATTTTGCAACACATTATGACATCAATATGCAATAATTAGCAAATTAAAAACTTTTATCTTGCCAAGGCAGTGCAGCAACGAACTCAAGCTGCAGTGGGAAATGCCGTGCGTATTTTATAGCTAATTTCACTTTCGTTCCAGTGGTGAAACAACTGCGAAAAGCGACTAACGTCTGACGAAGTTAGAGCAAATGAAACGCGGGACGGTTTTGGAGACAATGCACATTAGGTCTACACTTCTTGCTGGCTGGGCATACTCTGCGCTGTTGTTCGAGACCAGACGTGCTCGTAGTCTTGTCCGTTGACAGTAACACGGTGATGTTGACGTTGTTGCTCTTGTTGCTGCTGCTGGTGACTATGCCGTCTGTCTAGCGCTATGTCACGCGGATGACTTTGATCGTCCTTGACTCGCAGACATCGACACACGTCACGTCGCTCTCTTCTCACAGCAAAAAACAAGGTCAAAAAGGTCAGCAGGCCAGAGGTCAAAGTTAGCCAGCTAGCTGCCTAGGTTTGTGTCTATAGTACTCGCTAAATGCCACGTTCCATTACGCTAACAAGTCGCGAACCTGGTCACAGACTTGGTTGCAAAGTTGCGCGTACAGTGTATGTCGCCGACCTGTCGCAAGCCAGCTGCGAGCCTGTCTCTCTTGTGTCGACGAGATAGGTCGAACTTTTCCTCGACTGCTAGCGTAGTGGATTGT
>Ga0126335_1000983_pt1 | contig 15109 bp, 10 predicted proteins | sample OlaspJWI45metaG_FD_108409 | JGI IMG/M metagenome (GOLD analysis project Ga0126335, IMG submission 108409) | Marine gutless worms symbiont microbial communities from Oahu, Hawaii - Olavius sp. 1 OAHU.JWI-45 metaG | ecosystem: Host-associated > Annelida > Digestive system > Unclassified | place... | reverse complement strand
TTAACGGACATGCAGGTGGTGCGCGCTCGAGGCAACAGAGCTATCAGCCGTGCCAGTCTCCGTGTTACTTCAGAAACACGTAAACGAGAACGCGATCTAGCTCTGTTTGCTGTGCATGATGAAGAAGAACGCTATTTTAATGCGGTGAAAATCGATAGGCTCCCTGGCTATAATTATAGGCTACAATGAACGGAATTAGCACCGTCGTACGTAGCGCACATAGGCCTATGATATTAACTCAGTCGAACTTCAGTACGACTGAAGCTAGTGACACACTGGCTTTAGGCGTCGTTTCCATATGCGTTGCGTTGCGTTGTGTTGCGCTTTTTAGAGTTAGTAATCATCCGCACTCGCTCGCGCTCGCTTGTAATCGCTCTCACTAGCTCGGATTGACTCGGGAACTCGCTCGAGCGAGTGTAAGCGAGTCCCAGCGAGTGCGAGAAGGTTACTATTGCTCGCCACGCAACGCGACAACGCAACGCGCAACGCAGCGCATTTGTAAACGACGCTTTAGACTAACTTTTGACGAGACGTTAGCCTATGTGGTTACGACGTACGTTTTGTTGTGTTGTTCCTCTAGAGTCTAGATGTATTGTAGGCTGAGCCTAACCTAGACCAGGTCAGGGCGACATTCCTGCAGGTGCGATGACTGACTGACGTGGTAGGACGACAGTGTCCGACTGAAATTAACGACTGATGGCACGCAACTGCTGTTACATCAACTGACACGGTGCCCGCACGTTGTAGGCCCACACACAGCCTTAGGCCTCGGGCGACACCGTAAACCCGTTACCCATCATCGTCGTCATCAATCTTATGGCTATAAAAGTTAATTAAAGTACACAAAACGTCACACAACTAGATTGAACTGGACTAAGCTTAACTATATGGCCAGATGCACAAACAATGTGATTTATGTTCGTCTTTACAGAATACAGGTTGAATGATTATAAGTTTATTCACCGAATTCGCCGAATTTACCTACGCCAGCAATGTCACTGACAATGCTACAATGTGGGCATGAGTAGGCACTGGTTTTCGCCATATATAAAAGTACCGGTACATATTACCAAGTTTAAAGAGACCCATAATACTTGGCATGAATTTCGTTTGTAACGCCCGCTGCCATTGCACAATGTATTGTTAATGACGCTAAACTACGAGCAAAACGTGTTGACAATGTAGAACTTCTTTACTTACTTCATTCGAGATGTTTACATTACGTAATTTATGTGGATGTGATACATAGTTTTTGTGAATAGTTGTTTATTGTTGTTTTGCGTTTATTGTTTTTTTTGTTATTCTGCAAAAGCATATTGTCGTCGTTGAGCAAGCATCTCAGTAGACAGATTTCAGCTAATTTCTACAATCCGCAGATCAGTGCATGACCATGTCAAGAAGAAAGTTACAAGAACCACACTCGGAGGGCGTGGAAGCTTTCGTCTGCGGTATGACCAGCGAAGTGAACGCAGCAGACGTTAGTTGTATGATGACACTTCAACAGCATATGTACGTGACAGCCAAATAGCGTGTTTAATATAATATTTTGATTTATGCATTTTTGAGAAAAGTGACAGGTACTGTAGTTAACTCAGCCCCTTGGCATACCTAACCCTGACTTTAACTTTAAGTCTGCCCTAAACCTAAACCTAACACTTGGGAGTGAGTTCACGTGGGGATGAGTTGACCTGTCCAACATGTTGCTTGCGAACTTGCAATGAATGTTCCAGTAATGCATCAGCTGTGTCTACTGTTTCAGTTATTGAACAGTGTACAGTATTTCTTGCATCTTATGCTTAACTTTGTTAACGCTATTTTTGTGTCGTAGGATGTCAAGGTTTGAGAAGACAAATGAGATGCTGTTGAACTTCAATCGACTTTCAGATGCTCGTTATGAGTCAACTCAGTCAGACTTTAGGAAACACATACATCTCTTGCATGACATGAGAAAAGATTTAGATAACATCTTTAGACGTATTAGGTCAGTGACTTGAGTTTTGTCATAATAATGTTTTTCATCACCTGTAGTTTAAAAGTCTGAAGAGAAGTTGAAATTGTATCTTTGTACATATACCCGGTATACTAATATTACTTGTGCATATATTTAATAGTAAAGGACAACTGGATTTCGGACTGGAGTTTTTAAAATTCTAATGTCACCTACAAGTATGTACTTCTTTTTTATTAAGTTAGTAGTCACTAGCCAGAATAAGTATATAATTATGAAATGAATTAGCTTTGTAGTTATGGTTGTTAATATTGTAATACAGTGCATTAATTGTTGGTGTGAAGAAGTGTGTGCACTACTTTCATTTGTTGTAGAGTACTGAAACACAGGCTAAGTGCTCAATATCCAGAAGCTTTTAAAGGTATTCTTCATTTGTTGTTATGATTACAAAATTTCTTGTATAAGACTAAGTGATTTATTGTCAAATGTAATTCAAGCACAAATGTTTAGTGTTGTTACAGTGGCAGGATTTCATAGCTCGGTCAGTGTTGGTCGGTGTTTTGACATGCCATTGCCGTGTCGATGGCAAGCCTGTAGCAGGGGACTGAGACCATATGCATGGGTGAACTGTGTGCACCTGTAATGCCCGGTTAATGCAAGCAGCCAGTACAAGAAGCAGCGGTTATAGACCAACCTGACGGTGTGAGATATTTATAACACAGTTCTCTGCCGTGCCATGACAGACAAAAGACAGGGCTTTGATGACAAGCTGCATTGTGTGTGACAGATGGCAAGCCTAACAGTTACTTTCATCATTGTAGCCCTAATTGTTGTCCTGCATGAACCAGCGACCATGCGGCTCACAGTACAGTGTGTGTAATATATGCAAGGGTCTGTGCCACTGCTTAACATTTACACTCAAAGGCAATCACATTAGCTTAAGCAGTCTTCACAGAAAAGAGAAATCCATTCTCTGTAGGCCTATATACAGGGAGAACAGTATTAGCATGTGTCTACTGAGAGCTGTTGTAACACAGTGGTAAATGGCAATTTGTCTAACTGATGCACATGGCTGGTGCCTGTTGCTGGTCTACTGTACTGACATTTAGATACACCACTAAGGACTCTATCAAGATGTTGGTGGCAGTGTTGATCCGGTCATAGCTAAACACCATGGTGTTGGTGGTTATCTCAATGGTTCTGACAGTGCTACAAATATTAATTTGAACTAAATACTGGGTACTTTTCCGGTAAAGCTGGTATTTAGGTTTAATAACGACAGTCACTGAATGATGCGTTACCTGTTGAGTAGTGTGCAGTTAGAGATGTAGCAGTTGCCAGATGTTATTTTTACATGTGCATTAATGTAGCCGACTTTCGACATCTGGACTGGAGTACCAACCTGTGTCTAAGTATATTTTCAATAAGAATCTAGGTTTCTAACGTGTTCTGTTTTTACTGTTTGTCATCAAAAAAAAACTGATGTATTTGCTATGTTATCAACTTATCTGAATAATGTAGTTGAGCTGCTGTTAGAAATTAATTAACTGGTATTGTCAGATAAGTTGCCAAAATTCACTGTGTGAACAGTATGTGAGGAAGTGCATCATGTGCCGGATGACGACATTTTAGAGGAAGAGGCAACAGCTGAACCAAAGACAGTTGAGTCTACTAGTGACGTAGAAGCACCAGCAACAGGCTGCGTTAGTGACAGTGCCAATACAGCTGCTAGTTCTGACCAGTCCTGTGTTGACTCACAGCAACGAGATAACACATGAGGTGTATCAAGTTATTTAGGGTCGTCATATTTTCCTTGTCTTGCCAAATGACTGTTGTGTTATAGATTTCAGTGATGCAGGTGCTTGTTTTTATCAACATGCGGCTTTAATAATTCTCATAATTTGCCAGTTTGCTGATGCTGCATTTACCTGTGTGTTAACTGTATTAATTACGATTGTAAAATATTGAAGACGGTACATTCAATTGTATGTGAGATGATTACTGATTTGCAACAAAGAAATTTCTCACCATTCTCTGTCACTTCAGCATTATATTTTGCATCTAAATTGTACTTTGTACATACTGCATTGGATGTTATATGACAATCCGTAGTCAATATGGTATAGGCCCGTAGTATATCACATACCTTTGGCATGACACTTGTAACATAGTTGTTGAAAACTGTCTAGTCTGTTTTTGTAAACATTTGTAATGTCCAGTTGTCAAGTTAACTGCAGCTGATATTTCTCACATTCCAACAGCATTTAGCCCACAAAAATAAACCATGACTGGCATCTTTATGACAGAATAGCATAAAGTTTCGTCCTATTGGGTAACTACCCATTTTAGAAATTGTCACCATTAAAAGGTTTTACAATCAACTTGGCCCCGATGTGATGTCATCCCCAAGTCAACTCTGCCCTAAGGCAAACCCAACCCTGACACTAACCTTTGCTCTAATCCTAACTCTAACCTTTGGGAAGGCGTTCACATGGTGCCGAGTTGAGCTGGAACAAGGTGACTGCCACCCATTAAATGTTTTATATGCACATACCTTGAGGTCCAAAACTGAATGTTATTTACCTTAATCTACACCAGCTGATGCGATAAAAACATAAAACTTAATGACTAAAATAAAGTTGTTTTTGCATGTCTGTTGTGTTGGTGTCAATATTTTTGTTAATTATGGTACAGATGTTACTTATGTTGCTCTTGGTAATCTGGCTATTTTCGAAACATTGATAGACTTATGTTGATTTTATCTGCATGTATATCCAATATGACGTGCAGTACCCAGAACTCGAGAAGTTAACAAAACAGACTTTGTATAATGGCACTGACAAGTGGTATATAAAATTTCCTATTCCTATGCACTGTGGAATTACATTCACTGTCATCAGTACACCCAATTGACAAACTACAGTCATTTCACAAGTCACGAGAACAAAAACAAACACTACTTCACACAGACACAAGGCCAAACACAATACAATAAACCAGATTAGCAATAATCACAGCAAAATTGACATTTATAACTGGAAGTCTGCAACATTACATGCTGTTAAACCATGGGTTTGAATTTCGTGAGTGGCTGAAAGTGGCAAATGTTTTAGCTGCAAACAATTGTGCATAACCATGTAGTTCATAACTCTAACCCTAAGTAGTTCACAATTCATCATGAACGCTGCGCGTCTCAAGACCCGCTTCAGTTGGTTTAAGAAATATTCCCTCAGCAGCTTTCCACTGGTTGAGATCATTCGGTGATGAATGTCCACTCACTTCTCGCTGGCCACTGATTGGCCGACCATATGTGTCACCCGTCACATGCAGGTAACTGCAAATAAGCATACACTAAATTCTATACATGACAATTATTGGGAGAGTAATATTACAAGTGTCTGTTTTTTTTATTTAACTGCATTGCAATGTCCTAAATAGTTTTTACTGTTTACATAACACTACAGAACAGTGAATTGCATTGCACTGCTGAACACTGAAATTTGGAAAGTGCTGAGATAAGCATCAGAGGCATTATGCATTCCAGTCATGCCACTGTGATTCTGTCTGTGATCACAGTTCATAGCCAGCCAAAGGCGATGTCACAATATGACACAATAGTCTCTTACAGTGATGGCAAATCCCAAACTGAATCTCATTGTCAAATCTCAAATCATTCAGTAAAGTTTTAAATCATTTAACTAAATCTGAAATCCCATTTTCCTCAATTCACATCTTATAGTGACAAATCTCAAAAATCGAATATCAAATCTTTAATTTTCATTTTAAGCTTTATTTTTAAATATTTTTTTCACTCATTTTTACATCAAAACAGTGTGAATTTGATATACGTACAGTCAGTCAATGACCACAGTCAGTCACTGCAATACAGTTGTCAGTCACAGTGTCGCGCATTTAACAGAACTACATGCTAAGCAGCAGTGTTTCCACAGGAGTGGAATTCAGCGACATTAACAAGGATTTGACCTGCAAGGCCGAAGCCAAGAATTTATGACAACTGAACAATTGATAGTTAACAAGGCATCAAGACTCGCCGCCACATGCACGTATGGTTTGTAGTGCTACTGTAATGACCGCGAGACGTGCAAGGATGCTGTATCATTGCTCCTTAACTGCTGTACATCATAAAGCAAGGTGTAATAATAAACAGATTTGTATAGCGCCGTAAGGTTGTAACTGGTGTCAGGTGTCACTGCTCATGGCATCGACTCCGAGCCTCTAGATAGTCAGCCATCTTCGTAATCAGATCAAAAGTTGCCATCACTTCACTTCTTATTGCCCACCACACGAGACCAGTATCGCCCACAAAGAAAGTATTCAGTACAGGCTAAGTATTGGGCGAGTGACAGATGTGACTCACTTTGAAAGTAGTAAGGGAAAATTCTTGCGATTTCCTGCAATTTAACTATTTTTCAAATCAAATCGCAAAATTTTAAAATCGAATCACACTTGTTTCAAATCAAATCTCTGCACCATTAATCAAATTGCTAAAATGATTCAAATTGCAACTGGGATTTGCCCATCACTGGTCTATTATAGCACACATTATTCAATGGATATATTTCAATACTATGGATGTAGATGCCAAGGGGCAGCAGAGGCATACACATAGTTTAAATGTTAAACAAAACACCATTAAATGGGTCCTATATACTAATGTTCCTCTCATAGGCCACTGAGCCCGTACATAAGTATACCAGTACTATCAGGACTATCAGACCGTTCAGAGTTCAGACGCATGTGAATAATGAAGTTTCATACTGCAGCACCAATTACACAGCTTACTTGTTGGTAACTACATGTTGTAGTCGAACTTTCTCAGCACGTCTCCAGTTCGTAGATGAACAGATGACCATCCACAGGTCACCTACCAATGTGACAACAATACTAGTGACTGCCACTAAGAACGTTATGTAGTTTTTATCTTCTGTATTTACATATTTCAAAAGCCCCATGTGGGCTCCCGGGTTGTAAGAATAGACCTAATCTCTTTCCTGCCCAGATGTCGTAACAGGTTAATAAACTAGCTTTTTTGTAGCTTTACGATTTGAACCGCTGTTTTTTGTCTGAGCTAGGGTCAGTTTTTTGTTTGCTCTTATATTTTCAGTGCATTTTTATTGAGTTATTTAGTCTACTGGTCATCGGTACCAGTGCATCATCTCCAACATGACCTATTTTGTTTGAAGCGGGACATTAACCTAATCTAACCTATATAGCTGCAAAGTTTTAACTGAAGCTAATAGAAAACAAACATACTTAAAAGATTTCATACCTTCATCACCTTCGCCATTTTCACCGAATGCACTCACTTCCAAGTTGCGCGAGAGTGGAGATGGGAAGTGATGGCTGTGAAGATTCCTGTTGGTGTTGAGGTGTGTCAGGCGTATCACAGAACCACATTTTATTGGAGACCTACACACAAACCACACGTAAATGTCATTCAGTTTTGTAATCATATTTCTGTGTTATTTGCTGGCTATTGGCATAATGAAGCACGATAACGACGATGATGATGAAGTAAAGGAGGAATTCCAGCAAGTTCAGAGATGGGATCTGGCACTGGCAGAGAAATCATACAAGATGACCACCACATTATACTAATTTGTTATCAAGCTGCACATCTGACAGTTTTATAGCCAACTTATAGCTGTATTGTAAAGCAGAACTCACCCTCGGACACAGTTTGAGCCAATTTTGCCTCTAATCCGCCAGTAACTGTTGTGGTCGTCGGAAGACTCCACTGCTGTTACCGACTGTAACACACAACATTTCAATTCAACAAATGGCACTAACAGTAACGCATCAACCCACATTCATTGCTGCTGTTGACGACTGACTACCGAACTTATGATGCCAAAATCAGCTTTCTTATTAGTAACAGTGATTCAACAGTGACACAGACTTCTGAGTTAAGCTGTAGTCCTGCAACACCTTCAAATGACTTGGTAAATTTTTCAAGGTAGCATCAGCGGTTAGAACAGCAGTTCCAACTCAAACCACACCAGACCTTACTGACCCTTAAATACAGGGTTGGAAAAAACCGGACCAATTTTCACTGTGAATAATGACGTATCATAGATCAAATGGTACCATCATTTGCGGGAAAACAGCTGCTTTGTGGATCAGTAATCTTAGCTGTGTCTTATTTATTAAATAATCTTTGCAAGCTCAATGATGTCACAAGGTCCAATTTCTGTCCGAACATCTGATGCCGATAACTGAAAGAGACTAGCTGCATGTCAGCATCAGATAAAATGGCTAAGAAAATAAAATCTCCATCGTATTTAGTTTGCCAACAAAAATGTTCACCAGCCAGAAGCCTGCAAATTCAGAGAATGATCTTGTGTACACAAATGTGAGGGCAAAGAAGGGTGTGACAAACAATTGTTGAAGGACAGAAAGCATTTTTCACAAAGCATGATGGTATCAGCTGCTGTATCAAAACTTGAAAAATGTCAGTCGCCTTCATACATCCACGAGCAAAAATAAACAGTTTATTATTGTGAAAATGTCATTAAAAAGATTAGTGCCAGACATTCGCCATATTTCAGACAACGATATCACTTTCCAACAGGATGGAGCACAAGCATATCGCTGACGTCACGTTACTTGACTATTAAACCTACACTCTCATGATGCACCGCAGTTTATCGAACCGGAAAACTGTCCATCGATTAGTCTGGACCTCAATCCAGTTATTTCTTGTTGTGGGAAGCTTTGCAGCAGAAGTTGTATCGCCAAAAGATCAGAGACATTGACCATCTTAAGTGCATTTCATTAAACTGTTGAGATCAGTTAAGTCAGGACACAATAAACATGGTGATTGTCCAACTGCAAAAAAGTCTTTCCATGATAGTCATGCACAGGGTAGAAATGAATCAGTGTTTATCGTTCATTTTAAGTGAAGTGAATTCAAAAGTTAACGTCATCACTTAAATAATGTGTCATTTTTGGGTGTGTATTGTTTCACTAGAGCTGAACTAAGAATATGTAAATTTAGTGAAATTTAAAGCACCAGCCTTACTCTAGATGAAGCAATGAACAATTTGGAGTATAGAACGTATTTCTATGTCATCATATACAGGAGCTACAAACTTTCAAAATTGGTAAGATTTTTTGGCTAACCCTGTACAGTTCTGTTCTGTTCCTTAACCCTCCTCAGTGGTACAAGATTTTTGACTGCATTGTGGATATTGTTACTCTAATGTGAACGGTCCTCCATTGCCCTCACTAATTACAGTGAACGCTTAAATTTACTAACTTAGTACAGCATTTATAAAGAATAAATAATTCACGTCTACTCTGTTATTAATTATATATGCAATTCATATGAGCCTGTACACTAAAGTGCAGTTAGAAATTATTCCACATAATAGGTTAATTAATTCAAATAAATGCACATTAGAGTTCATATCATAGCCTAAAGTGCTAAGCGATATATAGCAGCATTTTCACGATCTGAAATGCGCGATCGTGATTGATTAAACGTGCATAAAAATCTAACCGACCACTGGTTCAGAGGGGTAACTGGTGTGCCTGCGGGTCATTAGCTAATGACCCCCGGGGTCATTAGCTAATCACGCAACAATGATCAAGCACATGCGACAGTTTTTAAGGCTACATGTTTTACCAACGGTTCATCTTTTTAGCCAACTGTCCAACGTGTGACCAGACCGCTGATCGCCGCCAGATAAAAAGTATACCGGTGATTAGACCTATGTGTGGCACGAATAATTCGTATAGACATCTCCACCAGCCCTCCCCTATTTTTCACAGGGGGCGAAAAAGTGCGAAATTTTGCCCAGTTTTTCGACCCCACTCGCACTCTGAGCACTTCTGATTTAAAAATGAGGCCAAAAATCTAAAAGAGTAGCGTATAGCACCGATGTCTTGACTCTCATTTTCGACAGACAACGTGCAGCTAGGACCCCCCAACTCTGAGATCTATTTGCCCACTTAGGGCCCCTAAAGTGCGACAATTGAAAAAACGGTTACATCGCCCTAACTCAGCCGCACATGGACAGATTGCTTTCAAATTTGACAAGATGGTACTCTGTGACACCGTGGAAGCTGCAGAATTGTCAAAACCCACTTAGGGTCGAATCCAAGATGGCAGACAATACCCAAATTTTTAATATGCGGGCCCCAATATATTTTGAACAGCTAAAGCTACAGGGCTCAAATTAATCATGCAGTGTGAAAGGAGTGGAAAATGAGTAGTAAAAAATTAGGTCAAAGGGGGACGGAATATAGGTCACAATAATCTACTTTCAGATTTTGACATTTCTTCTATATTTCTGTATTAATTATAGCTACAGACTTCAGGTTCGGTGTACACCCTGCCTATAAGGAGTACTATCACCGAGTGTAGAACTAGGTCACAGGGGTTGAAAACTAGGTCACACGACTACATTTTAAATTTGCGGATAGCTATGAATAACTTTTAAACGGATAAAGCTATAGGCTTCAAACTGAGAACGTGGATAAATTGTACGGAGTAGAAAATCAGCAGTATGAAAGTAGGTCATATGGGAATATAATCTAGGTCGCATTGACCTACTTTTAAATTTTGTAATTTCGTCCACCTTTCCGGAAGGGCTACAGCTACAGACTTCAAATTTGGTGAGCATACTCTATACAAAGACTGTAATCTATAATCACAAGTTATCAGCATTGTCTGCCTCTCCTCTTCTTTCCCACCTGAGATATTAGGCATGCCATTTTGTCCACAAATGACAACAACTTCTAAAATGACGGACGATAGACATAGTATTGCGCCTACTGTGTTATTTCTGCCCTGCCGGTAGTGAGTGGTATAGTTGACATTGGCAACTAACGATGAGGTCCGTATCAGTAAACAACTTTGCAAGTCGCTGAATGTGCATTATAAGTGATGCAGGCGGCTGCAGTAATCAAAGCATGCCGCCAGCAGAAATAAGGCAAGGCAGTTATGCACACCACTGCATAGTCATCCACTGTGCATCATCCATCTCTCCTGCAACTCCAGGATGCCACTGCAGATACTGACAATGCAGAAAATATGGACTTAGTGATCAGAATGTAATAATTTGAAAGCATGTCAGCCTGTTTTGCAAACTACTTAATTAGCTTGCATCTCGCAGACTGATGATTCTAATTAGAAGATCATAATGCACCTCTAATAACTGCCTGTAATCACTTAGACACAGTCTCTTGACAGCATCAAATACTACTTAAATTATTAGCATTGTCTGCATCTGCTGTGGAGGTGGGAGAGAAGGAGCACAGAGCATGCAGGTAAGCTTAGACACTGGACTGTGGTGCAGTCATCATGATCAAAGCAATCGCAGCTCCCCACCACTGTGATGGCTGCCAAGGTCATCGGCAAAGATGCGTGGGTGGTAGTGTTGTTCTGAGTGGTTGGGAGCTAGCCCGTCGCCAACTGACCATCCTCTCACACAATCAAATGAAGTGGCATTTACATTACTGACACCGACAAACTTGGGCAGCGACATATATGTGCCTGTGCGATATCGTGCAACATCTGTGCAATATTGTGAAATGGTCACATCTGTCATCGATATCTCTAATCGATATGATCACTAGTGCACATTAAGCTATTACACCTAATCGATGGCGGCCCCATCCACGTGCTATTTGCTACCAGCACCAGTAGCTGCAGGTGCAGACAATGTGCTAATAATCTACAGTGGACAGAAATATGAAACAATTTCAGATAACGTGAATACTGTTAACCTGCTGGCCACTGCCTGATCCATATTTGACATCGTGAGAATGCAAACGTAGATTGTGACCTGTGTTCAGCAGCTTCAGGGCTGACCCACAAGTCACGTATTCGTATGCTACAACACACATTGACAATACAACAATACGTTTGATGGACTCAACTGTCCAATGTAACTAACTATATTTACTTTATAAATGCAGACAACGAAAGCTACGATTGCAGGCACATCATAATACGAAACAAACAGACTATTAACATCCTATAGAAATGTTTCTAACAAATGCAAACTTCTACTTATGGTTTGTGCTGCCAGAATTTTAGGTTGACAGTGGCAGTCAACTCATCCCCATGTGATCTTGATGGAAAGGGTCAGGGCACTCAGGGTTAGAATAAGGGCAAGAGTTAAAGTTAGAATAAAAGTTATGGGTGCTCCTGGAGATCCACTACATCACCTGGAAAATAGGCTACTGGTTCAGGATAGGGTTAGGGGTCAGATTTAGGGTAAGGTTTTAGGGTGCTCTTGGGTCGCTGTAGGCACGCGAACATTAAGTTACTGGTGGCGTCGACCTGATGACGAAACAATTTTTCATGTGCATGATGCGCAAATGAACTGCCAGAACCCTCGTCCCGATCATCCGCCATCACATTGTGCCGGCACTCACATTTGGAGCGATAAGTGGAGGGCATACCAGAGGTTGCCTAACCTCGGGTATGTCCATGACACTGTGTACCACACCTGCCACTACATGGATGCGATCACCGGGGTACATACCAACAACATCGAGGCCTGGTGGTCGGCTTGCAAGGCAAGCTTCCGCAATCGCAGGGGAACTGCTAGGGGTCACCTAGCGGCTTACCTTGATGAGTACATGTGGCGGGTACAAATCCGTATCCGGCAACTTTTGGTTCTCTCATTGCTGCCATTCCCCGACATTACCCCACACCCCATGCCAACACTGAACTCCTCCCTGCCCCTAACCTAACCCATCCATAACCACATTTCCGTAACCCTTTATGGCCTGGCACGATGTCCAAATTAAAAAATGTCACACGGCACCAGACCCGGATGTTTCAGAACCAACTACGCAGTCATAGCTGACAACAACCGGCTCTTAACAGAGCCACCACATACTACAGAAGAAAAGCACTGTACAGTACTAACTATGCAGCAATCCAATATCATATGCACATGAGAACTTCCACAAATGCACTTTGACAACTGATTAACCAGTACTTTTGATTCCGTGCGTATTCTTGCATGTGCTGTAACATCACTAATGAGTAACAGAGCCATCACGTGATTCATATTCATTGCACTGTTCGGTGCGCAATTGTTGCTGATTGCCAGTTCTCATTGCACAAATTCACAATTATTTCAGTATTATATGCTTTTATTTGCATTTTTTCCGACTCAACATTGACATCTCACCGACGTAGTGGCGTGTGGTAAGCTTGGAGTGGTTTGGAATAGGAACTCCGGGTGATATAGTGAAAATGCATGAGCGCCAATTTTAGGGTTAGGTTCCAGTCAGTTTCGACTTTAAGGTTAGGGTGTGGTAAGTAGCCTACTTTCCTGGTGAGGTAGTAGATCTCCAGGAGCGCCAAGTTAGGTTTAGGGTTAGGACTTACGATTAGGGTCAGGGTTAGGTTTGCATGGGGCCAAATCGACTTCGAGACGAGCTGACAGGAAACGAGTCATAGAAATTATAACATACAGTACAATCGCAATACGTTCCACCGTTCCATAATATTCACCTATAATAACCAAAACAACTATTTCATACAGATGCTACTTACACTTTCCTAAAACGTCGGAGACACAGAGGCTCAAAGTAGTGACAAAAATACAAAATATTACACTTTCAACACTTTGTGCCATGTTTGTTTACAAATTACAAAACAAACTACTTCCGCTGGCGACACGTCAGTATTCTCGTATATCAGTAAGTAAGAGTTAGGCGGTTAAAACGACATAAACTGCAAAAAAACATATTTTATGAACGTTATGCAATTATGCTGCATGCAACTAAAACAAATGTTTAAAGAGAAATTTTACTTGTAGTTCAAGGAAATGTTTATAATATTGTACAAATCCTTAGTTAGATCATGTTTAGAATATACCTAAAAGATCCTAAAAGAAAAATGGGTGTTGAAAAGTTATAACGAGTACAAAAGAGGACTACTAAGTTTATTTCAGAGATATCTAAAAAGCCATGTAGAAAACGGTTACAGGTCCTAAATTTGCCCACATTGAAGTACAGACGATATCGTGGCGATATGCTAGAAGTGTTTAAGATAGTTAAAGGGATATATGACTTAACATGTGTTCCTCGTCTAGATCTTGTGAAATTATCAGATGATGTAATCAGGACTAGGGGTACTAAATATAATACAATACAATACAATACAATAATCGTTTAATAGACAAAATGACATAACGCATTTTGACGCACAATGCGAGTTATAGCTACGACATACGGTAAAACATACTTGTAACATAGTACGATATTTAGTCAGTATGCGTTCAGATATAACATTCTGATGATGAAACTAATTCAGCATCACTGCAGTTATGATTTAAGGAAATTTAATTTTAGTAATCTGGTAATACCCATATGGAATAGTCTCTCAAACCATGTAGTTTCTGCTAATACTGTTAACTGTTTCAAAACCCGCTTAGATAAGTTCTGGTCTAGCCAAGAGGTAGGCTATTGTATAACCACAAGGCAGATCTCCATGGCACCGGTAACTGCAGTATACTAGAATAGTAATTTTGTGATTTTAAAGTTTTATCCTAACATTTATTTCTCAGATACAGAGACCTGTCAAGGCCTGCATCTGTTTCCTCTATGTGATGTGATTTGTAAATGATACTGTGCAGCAGCATCGTTCGTGGAGGCAGCAGTATTGAGCTGACGTCATTGTTTCTCGGTGACGTCAGTCAGCAACAACGTTTTTACATCTAGGACGAACAGAGAAGATAATTATGATAGGAGCGGCTAACAACAGGCTGGCTCAATACTCAGCTACTAAGAATGAAGAACTTCGCCGGGTACACTATGTACTCTATTTCACATCTCAAAAGCATCTGAGATCTGACACCGGGACCGGCGGGTCAAAACTGCGCCCAAAACACAATTAGGAAAAGTGAACTTACTTCTTGTTGCAGCTTCTGAATCTGGAACCTCGATTGCTTATTCGAGTTCAACCATAGCTATACGCAAGTACTGTCCGTCGCTGCGTAGTGCCGTGGGGCAGACGTTTAGGGGATTTAAGCGATTCCGCCGAAGCCAGCTATCATTCTGTCAAATCGGGGGCGACAACTTATTCGTGAAATCGTTAGGCCTAATACAGCACAGCAGTACATTTATACTGAAGTTGAGTAAGTTAAAGCCTACTGGGTAGGTAATTAGTCA
>Ga0126335_1000982_pt1 | contig 15115 bp, 11 predicted proteins | sample OlaspJWI45metaG_FD_108409 | JGI IMG/M metagenome (GOLD analysis project Ga0126335, IMG submission 108409) | Marine gutless worms symbiont microbial communities from Oahu, Hawaii - Olavius sp. 1 OAHU.JWI-45 metaG | ecosystem: Host-associated > Annelida > Digestive system > Unclassified | place... | reverse complement strand
TACATGCCTAGATGGTTTAACCACCTAAAAATGGTCACCCATCCAAGTACTAACCGGGCCCGACGTTGATTAACTTCGTTGATCCGACCAACGATGTTAACCATTACGCCAAGCCGCCAACCATAGACAAATATAAGCATATACAAGTTCACATTTTACATTACATTATGTTACATTACCTCGATGTGATTGGCAAGGTCCTTGTGAAGCCGACGGACGGCAGACAGAGATTCAACACAAGTCTTGAGAGAAGCGTCGACATGATTTGTCGTGCTGACTGCTGCCATGTGAGCTGTTGCTGCTGCTGGCTGAGATGGAATGGCATTACACTGGTCTACAACAGCGGCCTTGTTGCCCGGACGACGACTAGTCATAGCAGCAAACCAACTGTATCAGTTACATTTCAATCAAATCAACTGCGACATTTCAAACTAATGCCATGAACATCATTTGACAGAATCAATGTGACTGATTATCGTGTTCAGAATAATTCATTTAATGCTTGCTAATAACCTTAAACTTTTAGTGACTTACATAACCCCAAAATCAATTCAACAGAGCCAAACTGTTTCTGCGAGAACATTTTATCAGCATCACATCATGAAACTTGCATTAACCTTGCTTAGTAACCATATTTAGTAACATGTCATTGAAATTATTCAGATATATATTTCCTAAAAAAATTACAAACCATCAAATCACTGTCATTAAACTTGTCAAATGTGTGACATTTTGTTGACATCCATATGGTACATTCAGTTTTGTGCAAAAGTAATTGTACATGGCTGTATGCTGATGAATCAACGATCGTACTTGTTAATATCACAATAATATGCTGTCACTATGCCACATGCATGGAACAGTTTACCTGACTCACAACACAAACTATTGTCTCTCAATGGCTTCAAGAGACAATTTAAATATCACCTAATAAAAATTTCAATTGCGCTAAATGAAATTTTTGATGTAAAGCTCTCTTGAGACAGCTTGTGCAGCAAATTGCCTAGTTTACTTACTTACTTACTTCAATTCAGTTGCGTGTACAGCAAGAGATACAGCACAGACAATGGCAGACCGAGACTGGAAGAGTGATGATGGGCCAAGGAACAGCTGGTCTAATGGGTCAGACTGTTTCACAGAGTGACTCGATGCCTGCGACAGTCGATGATGTGAGTTAGATGTTTGACCGGCAAACCCTGCCGCCACCTGTACATGTTTCACTATATCATGCAACATCAGTATGCATCTGTCTAAATGCCAAAATAGCATGGAACAGCTAAACTCTTGTGCCACTCTGCAGCTGTTCCACCATTTTCTCTAACAAACAACCATATACCAGTGAAGAAATTTTCATATATGACTTCTAAATGATATAATGCATAAAGTGAGTGAATATTAATGTCCCACTCGACACATTATAAGTAATTTTGGAGATGATTTTTACAGGCCAGATAACCCAAGCAACAGCGTCAAAACACTGTTACATGTTACAATACAGATGCAAGGCAACCACCTTTAGGCTAAGCACAGCGTAAGGGTCACAGAGCAACAAGATCAGCTCTGTTAATATTCCACTATAGGCTATAATACAATAACCATGAACACATGAACGAATTGCCATTAAACTCCTGATTCAAACAATGCAGTACACACACATAAAATGTATAACATTATGAAAGCTATTCTCCAGTCTGCGCATTAGCTTATTTCTCCAAAATGGCGACAGAGATTTCTTACCCCTGGACAAGTGTTCTCGCTGAAGCCAAACCAATATTATCAGTGCATTCGCAAGAAATCATGCTTAGAAGTACAAAAGTTGTAGTCCTATGTAACTATAGTCACAAAATGACAGCTACTCACACTATTGCTAGAAAGTTCTGTGTGGTACTCGGCAGTAGCACGAAGCCTGTTCACCCAGTGCTGCCTCTCCCTTGCATCATATGCTGAGTCACACAAATGCACATGTTGTTATACTTACATTCAACATTTACATTCTATCGTATTTTAATCAATAAATGTATTTTAGGCAGCATAACCCACATAGAGAGACCACAGCCACAAAAAAACATACAGACAGACAAAACATATTAAATTATTTATAATATGTGTATATTAACTTATTAAGCAGTAAACTGATTACTAATTAGTTAAATTACCAAAAAAGTCAGCACTCACTGATCCAACTGCAATTTGCAGCCAGTATCAAATATCACTAGTGAACACTAGATACTACTAAGCATGTCCACAACAGGAACTGTAACAGCTTTGATTCCAAGTAACAAAATGTAATGTAATGTAATGTAAATTTATACAGCGCATAGTCATAAAAAAATCTCGCACGCGCGTGTCTGTAGCACATAATTAATGCATGAGCTACAAGTTTAGATCACCTTTAAGTCGAAAGCTGTCGCCGTTACTTGCATTAACATAGAACGTCTGCGAATCTTCATCCGAAGGACAGACACTAGCATTCTGTACACCACAGTATCATACACATTCATTCACCTCATTCCAATATACAATTACACATGAACAGTGTTTTGCAAAAAATCAAGTACACATATTAGCAACACAGTGGCCTGAGCAGCTAACAACTGTGATAGCTGTCACACAGCAGTCTTGGGCAGACTGCTTACTCAGCGTGGTGGTGCCTAGGCCAACTCAGCCTTCCATCCTTCTGAAGTCAACAAATATAGACCAGCTTTGGCTGGAAAGTCAAAGGCAGGTATGGTTTATTCCATTTGTGGATAAATGCACGGGTGTGTAGGTAAAACTGTGAAATCCCTCGACAACGCGTGCCATACCTGAGTGCTTCTGCAGTGAAGTTCCTTCACTAAGGGGCGCTGTATCGAGTGTATGACCTTTACCTTCACCTTTTTTACAAGCATTGTATAGCAGACCTGCCTTCTTGACAGCTGTAGAACAGGCCAGATGTAGTGTCTGCCCAAACAGTGCAAAAAGCACGTAAAGCAGGTTTTTGTTTTATTAGGTTCAGTTTTGTATATGTTAGTAGTTCTGTAATAGGGCTGTTGAATTAATGCGTTAATACGTAAAAAATTACTGCAAAGTGTGCAAAATCAAACTACACAGGTCTAACTAAGATATGCCATATATGGGACGTCAGGCAGTTAACTACCATACTACGGGGACCAGGCTGTACTAAGTGAGACCGTCGTCCATCAATGTTGGTCAAGCAGGCACCAGCCACATGCACTAATGAGACCAATAATCTCTGTCATACAATAGCAGCTCACATAGTAGTCATATATTTTATGCACTCGCTGCACCAGGAACCACACAAGTCTACACAAATGCAGATGTGTTAAAAGTGCATTAACGCTTGATTAAAAATTTAATGCACGCATTAATGCGATTAAAAAATTTAACACCTCAACAGCTCTAGTTTTGTATAACTGCTGTCTAGGTTCCTTTGTATTTTAACTCGGTTGTTATTAGATTTGGTTTGCAACAGTCAAGTGATCAGCTAAGTAGGTAGTCTCTGAAATGAGCTATAGTCACTAAGAAGAGATATTAGATCCTACTATTACATACTAACCTACGGTATAATGACTTAACATGATAATGTTTAGACCACTGAGGCCTGCAAGCACAGACATCAGCAGGAGGTTAATGTCTACAAAGCAGCTCAGATATCACTGCCGCTATAAAGAAACTGTGCGATAACTGGCCCATAGTAACATCGTGTGCTATTCACAGATGATAATGTCACTTTGTTGCATCGCGATTAGTCGACGATGTCACCGTTCGGCCAAATTTTGCGACTTTCACCTACCCCTCTTCCATCTGACACCACCAATGAGGGAAATCCCCTCGAGCTATCAGGATCTCATTTGGTACGGGACAACTAGAATGGCTGGGATATAATCTTGTGAAGGTCGCATGATGATGGACTGAGTCATTTGGGCACAATACGTCAACGTGACAGACACACAGCATAATTTGTGACAGACACACAGACAGACAGAGAGCCATGTTGCCATAGCAAATGCCACCCTACACAGTGGCGTCAGGTGGCAAAAATGAAGAAATGTTAATATCATTACCGACAGCAACAGAAATCCTCGTGGTCTCAACATTTTTTTGTGTTCTTCTTTCTGCAAATAAAACGTCCAGTTTAAGCCCAGCACAACTAATAAATCAGAGAGGACCTTACAATCAAAATGGGTCGAGCACGAATATATTAACATTGTAAGGTAATGTAAAGACCACAGACCGTAAAAGATTTTGCAACACCATGAGTAAAACTTTACCGAATTAAACATAAGTTGTGGCAGAAAAGATCATGAAGCTATTGCCTACTACTCTTGCCTAGAAAGTTTGGTGTTGCTCGAGTACCACCTGCGTGGTTGCTATAGAAACCACAGCATCATTGCAAAACAGCGTGCGCTGGTCTATCACACAAGTTCAACAGTGGAGTTTCTTACAATCTTAACTGACACATCTGTCCACACAATGCAAGATATCATAAATAGCGAGTGTTGACGCGTTGTCCTTTAGCTTTGACAAGGGCTTGCTTGTTCCACTAGTCTATTGCCTTGTTAACAATGGTCTGTTCAAAGTCAGCCAGGACTTCCACCAGTCGCTGCTTCCGGGCCATATCATGTACTGACTGCTTGTATGTTCCTGCATGCAGCCCCAAGTCGTGTACTCAAGTGTGTTAAGGTGCAGACTGACAGACAGCCACAAATCCAGTGACATGAAGTCGGGTGTTTCATGGCGCAGAAACTCGACTGTTGAGCGTGCACTGTGGACTGGTATGACACCGGCACACTGACCTGCTAGTAGCCTGTTTAAGCATAACTTACGCGAAGTGCTGTTGTAATTAAAATATGCATGTCAAATAATATTGATATTAGAGCATTTTGGTGGAGTCATGTTAAAAAGTGACGTGTGTTTCCTAACAAACCAAATTGCTGAACTTGTATGGTAGACTGGCTTGTTTTGCAATGATGCTATGGTTGCTATAGCAACTATGCAGGTGGTTCTCAACCTATACCAAACTTTTACTCACGGTACTGCAAACTTTCAGGGGCTCACTATTTTCCGGACACACTGTACAATGTGACCTCTAATTCCACAATAACTATCAAATTCCCCAACATTTCCAATTTTCTAGACAAGTTGTCATTCTGTTGAAAAAATAAGTTAAAATAGGTTATAAGTCATTTTAAAAAAGTCATTAAGAAAGATAACAACTGCAGACATAACACTCCAGTTCGTGATTAATTGTGACATATTGTGTATCTGTTCTGTACTGATTGTTTCAGTAGCAGCAGCAATAGTCTTTCTGTTATAGAGAACACATACTGTCCATCAATTCAATTACAAATAATTTAAGCCTAAGGCTATTCATTACAGCACTATGTTATGAGCAGTTTCAACTGCCGAAAGTCTGAGTAATGACTACTCAGATATATTTCATCTTAACAAAATCCAAAGTGTCTATCAAACAGACCTCGTGATATTCAAGTCTACCGACGTCGGGATTGAGCACAAACCATCGGTACTGCCAGCCTTTCACTACGTTTGTGTATTTATACAGCAGACCTTCCAGTGGCTGCCTGTAAAAGCATTCACACAACATTACAAACAAGTTTATACAGTTTACATTGTACGTGGCTTTCTGGTAGTGAGGCTTAACAGTGAATGTCTCCAGAACTAAAGTGCTCTTCAACTATAGGCAGACTATCTGCAAGTGTTTTTTGCTGTTGTCGCCTTGACCCCGGTCCCATAAACTTTATACTCGTATGTGACTTACATATAACTGCATACCGACCAAAAGTAACGTTTTTACGTCGAGGCTTTCGAAAGACAAAGCCCACACAAGACAGACACACACAGAGACTGTGACGCAGAGATGGAACCCGACCCGACCGGCAACGGACGCTGGTTAACTGTCTGTTGTGGTGTGGTGTAACATCACTGGTCAGTGTCAGAGCTGCAACACGACTTGCTTCAAACTGACTAATGGCTGCTTAGCATTGGTAAAGCCACAAGTCACGATCCAGTGGTTCGTCATACAAATCCTTTGACTGGAAGCCACACTTCTTAAGATTCCTCCTTTATAACGCCTTACTGGCCACCTGCCAACGGCTCAAAAAATTGCTTGACGTGCGGTCATTTGGCGTTTAAAAGTTGAAACTATGACCAATCCAGTAAAACTGTGCCGCCCGGAGCAGAAATGTTTCAATGCTCGACAGCTACGTATTCACAATATTTCTGTATGTGACATTATACCCTGCCACTTAACTGCCAGCAAAGCAATGCCTATGAAACTGGTCAAATTGGCGAACTACCGGTCCGAGTCCGATAGACGGCAACTTAGCAGCCCTAGCAGGCATACAACAATGAAGTCAGCACAACAGCGCGAGTCAGTAAGTAGAGGCTTAACGTTTCATTCGACATATAGGTCATTTCAGGGACGAATTTTACAGGTCAGATAACCCAACCAACAGTGTCAAAGCACTGAAGAAAGCCAGTTGGCCACTGAGATAGGCTTCAATCCCACTAGAACCACTCCACCGTGATACAATATGAACTGTAGGCAACCGCCTCTAGGCTAACCACAGCGCAAGGGTCCCAGTGTGACAAAAACCCAATCTGCTGGACCTACCAGCTGCCTAGAACATCGCACAACATGAGTTGTGCGATGTTCTAGGCAGCGCATTAGAAGTTTTTTTAAAATGATATGCGCTATATAAATTCACGTTTTACTTTACTTTACTTTATTGCACTGTACTATAGTAACTATAGCAGCTGTGTTAATGTTCCCTCTTTACTCCAGACCGTCATCACTAATAGGATGAGGCCACGGAGGTTGAGGGGTGCAGCACAACAGCGCGATAAACAATTTGGTTCACTTCCAGCTACAAGTGATGCTCGTCGTTGTAACCTTCCAAAAGACGTGACGTCGTCAAGGTCTCTGTGCTGTGATGCTTTCAGTTACAGAGCCTGACACGTCAACATTACATCTCAGTGCAGTACAGTAACATAAGGCATATCGAGTGTCCCGCTGTACTTCGCATAGACAAACTGATCAAAGATTCTATTGACCTCGCTTAGTCGACAACGTTAGCGACATCTTTCCTTCGTCATCCTGCTGTCAACTTAGCAAAAATAAGTATCGGGTGCTCGGTGGTTAGCGTTGCGGCTTGCGGCCTGAGAGGTCATGAGTTTGACACCCATGTGCTCCAGTTGCCCAGTGAGGCGTGACGGCTTCAGCAGCTAACAACTGTGATAGCTGTCACGTGACAATCTTGGGCAGATTGGTTACTCACCGTGGCCTAGGCCAACTCAGCCTTCCATCCCTCCACGGTCTGTAAATAAGGACCAGCCTCAGCTGAGAAGGCAAAGGCAGATATGTATGGTTCATTCCATTTGTGGATAAACGCGTGGGTGTGCAGGTAAAACTGTGAAATCCCTCGACAACGCGTGCCATATATGAGCGCTTCTGCACTGAGGTTCCTTCACTAAGGGGCACTATATCAAATGTATCACCTTTACCTTTACCTTTTACCCGTCAAATCATATCAGACCGAATTTAACATAACTGAAATTCAGTCACCGCCCGAACCACTGAACACAGGACGTCTGCAAGGCGTTGCAACGCGCTAACCAAAGTGACGGGCGGGCAACTGTGTAGAACGTCGGAACCTCACGTCACGTCAACGTAACTGCTCTGCGTATGCGCGGTGCCGACGCACGTGCGTAAAGACTAACCACAGAGTCAGCAAGTTAGAGAGAGCCGCATATCGACACCAGCGCGACATCATGTCCCACGGCATCGACATGACTTCGGCGTCGTTACACAAGTCACTCGCGTCGTCGTCGTCGTCGTCATCTGACGAGTTGTTGACGCCGTCCAACTCGGTCGCGTCGTAACGCTTCACCGCTCCACCCACGACGCGGCCGCGTGACGTCACTGTGACGTCATCACCGCAGTGTCCCGCACGTGACCTGGCGTCGCCGGTGACGCCAGCGCCGCGGCCACAGCGGATGTCAGACGCGCTGACAATGCGACAGTTTGCGCCGACGAGCGACCGCGTCACGATGGGCGACGCCACGCGACGCGACGTCAGCTGGCGGCCATGCAGCGTGTCGGTGATGGCGTCGAGTATCGGGAACGTTGTCTGTGAAACGTCCATGATGTCCAACTACCAGCCACACTGGACGGACTAACGGACGGACAAGCACTGACCAGTGCCAGGCGGCGGACAGTTGCTGCTGCAGGACGGATCAATGCGGCGGCACGGGCGCGGCAGTGACAAACGTCCCAGCCAGCGACCAAGCGAGCGAGTCCCGCGAGTGCACGGCCGCAGACAGCCGCTGCCACTGCCACGCACGGTCGTCCAATAACCTCACGCACTGCACTGACGTAGTCCCATCCCAGCACTGACAGCGGCGCCAGCGACCCAGCTAACTCACGAAATTACTATATCGGCCTACTCGCAGCCGCGTTATAAACGGTACGCGCCGTCGGTCGCAGATCTCTAGCGCACGCAGTATATCTTATCTCTATCTCTACATAATAACTGGTTTCGTGAGTGTATGATCCCTCATAACTACACAATCGCGCCCAAATAACTATAGTTACACGGCGAGAGTTTCAACGAAAAATGGGGGCCCAATCCGAAACCCTCCCACCAAACCACATTGGATATAAATCCGAAAGCTACACGTAATGCTGCAACACAAGACGGCTATCTCAGCTAATAACTGGTCACCTACAAGGCCCGTTTGGCCCAGACGCAATGATAGTGGTCACTGCTGGCCTGAGAGTCCTAGTCCTGGCATAAGAAGTTAAGAACCTGGAATATCGTCCTCAGAATATATCGAAAATTTAACACCAAAATTCATCAGTTTTGTCCAAATCTCATGCCCGTAAAGCTTAAAGATTCAGGTAGGCCTGAGGCCTGCGACATGACAGCAGCTGTGTGTAAGACGACACTGCTACATTAGTCAGTGACTCAGCAACAATATTCACTACTGCTATTCACCAATTTCACTCGCTTCCTGTTAACAACAATGCATTCACTTCAAAATCGCCACTCGTGCATTTGTCAGCCAAAAAATGACAACCTGAACAAACTTTATCACATGTAATAGCCCAAAAATAAATGCAAAAACACACACCCAGTGCAGTACATCAAAACACAAACCTCATGAGCTGTTTCTCTTCGTTGACTTCAAATTCCTGAAAGACATGATTCAACAAACATATGAAATAAGCCACAATTTTACTACAGATTTTGCAGAAAGTTCTTCCTATACTACCTTCTTATTCCACACCATGCATTCATTTTGCTAGCGCCGCCTATATATGCAAAGGAAGCAATATTCAACCCGGTTGTGATGTCTGTCTGTCTGTCTGTCTGTCATTCTGTCAGTGATAATAGACCAGGAGCCCGTTGTAAAAAAAGGCGTTACTGGTGAGGAAACAACAACATACGCAGCAATGGACTGTGGACAGAGGCAGAAGCAAACCCATCGACGGCTTCCCGTCAAAGTCATGGATGTACAGTAGTTTTTTCTGTAATAACAGACCTACTTCCACAATGAGATGACCTGTAATGCGTTGGAGTTTAAACCTTTACTCACCCCCCACTTATCAGTGCATCACCAACAATGCAGTTAGAGATTGGTGCATGTGCCTCCGAGCACAGATCAAAAAAAGTAGAAACTTCCTCAGTGCAATGAAAAAGGTTGCAGTCAGAATGACTGATCATCAGCGACTATGGAACAAAGACATCATTAAGCCAAACTAATAAAGATATTGAAAATAGCAAAGAGAATCTCAGCTACTTCTGGTTCACATTTCTTTCACAATATAGATGGTGGAAAGTGAAGATAGGGGACGATAAGGTAACAGGAGGTTAGGGCCCAAGTGTAAATAGCCTGCCGGTATGCACCAAGAATACCTTAATCCGGCCGTGATCTCAGGCTCGCTGTCAGCAATAAGGCCTTGTTCTTCGGCAACTCGCACCTCAGGCTTCAGTCAATCGGGCCTTCACTGCTTCACACCGGATGACCTTCCTTACGACCTGTGCCAGAAAATGACCTGGCGGCACTGACGTCCTGGCGCCGCCACTGCTTATCTCATCTTATCTTATCTTATCACTTACCTCTGCCACAGAGTAGAGCCCTGTGTATATGCACCATGCATGGATGGCGTCACTCTTGTGTAAACTGTGAAGGCCGGCAGACAGCGCTGTTTGTGCGAGCTGGGCTAATCAAGCCATTAGCAACTCATCTGCCCCACATGAACGCCCCGGAGCAAAGCTCCACGGTGTGTCCATATATGGAGGATTTGCAGACATTGAAGTAATTACTCATTAGATGCAGTAGTCTTTGTAGAAAGCATGTGCAGGGGCGGATCCGTGAATTTTGTAAAGAGGGAGCCCGGTAAGGGGGCGAAGCCCCAAAGCGAGCGCAGAAGGCGCGAGCGCCGGCGGGGGGTCTGGGGGCCTCCCCCAGAAAATTTTGAAAAATTAGATGCGATTTCCTGCAATCTGGCATATATTTTTGGGATCAGAATGGCGTTTTGCAGAACAAAAAACAGTAGCGGCCACGATTTCGAAACCCACCGATATTAGATAAAACACGACTGATTTGTCGTGTAGGCCTATGGGATCACACAGACACACACACATACACCCCCCACACTTCCAAAAACTCCTTGGATTTTCGCCACTATAAAATCAAAATTCAATTTCAAAAATATTTTTTCAGACATTGTATACAATGTAAATAAATAAAATTAACTTTGCTAAAAAATAGGGGGGACGGGCCCCGGCCCCCCTGGATCCGCCCCTGATGTGCACGAAAATTGAAGTCTCTAGCTTCAGCCGTTGCAGATATATTGAAAAAATTGCCGTGCTAAATTTGAAGCCTATAGCTTTAGCTGTTTCAAATTTATTCACAGCGGTCTGCAAATTTAAAATGTAGCCACGCGACCTAGTTTTTGCAAGTATTCACAATTACTCCTCATAGTCTATGCATGCACCAAATTGAAGTATCTAGCTTTGGCCTTTCCGGAGATATAATGAATACAAATATTAAACATTTGGGTGCCATCCCACATTTTGTATTTGACCGGAAGTAGCTTGTGACAATTCCGCAGCTTCAGCAGGGCCACAAAGTACTAGCACCTGAAATTTTAGCACAATAGGCCGATGCACGGCTGAGTTATTGTCGAATTAGAAAATTTTGTGTTTTCAGGGTGCCCCACTCTAGATTCGTAACCTCAGAGTTGAGTGGATAGACCTGCCCCAAATTTTCAGAGAATAGGATAGTCAATGGCATTTCAGATGCATGTTTAAGATTTTCGATATTTTGCTCACTTTCGAAACAAGGGTGACTCAAATGCGAATTGTGTGAAAAATTGAGATCTAGTTTTTCACCTTTTTTACCCCCTGTACAAATTAGGATAGTGGTTGGTGAGAAGTCTTCAAGCATGGCCTAGTGCCCAACCTCTGAAATGCCTTTCACTGGAGGGAAGATCGACAGGCAAGCAATACCAACAATTTAAGTCGACCAATCACCCACGTGAGTTGGAGGGACCGAGCTTCCGGGTGTCTGGGTGGTGTCCTCAGAGCTATCAAGGAATCTTTTAGATTTTTGATCTGTTGCTCCGTTTGGAGACCAGAGCCCCTAAAGGGTAAAATTGGGCAAAATTTGTTTTTTGACCCCGTAAAGATTGTGGGATGGATAGGGAAAATGTCTTGGCCACTGTTTAGACCAATCATCTGCGCATGATGTGCATTTTTCAGAATTTCGATATATTGTTCTGTTCTGAAACCAGAGCACTTGGAATGTGAGTGCGGTCGAAAACTGGGGCAAAAATTTCCCACTTTTTGACCCCCTGTAAAAACAGGGAAGGGCTGGTGAAGATGTCTGGGAATTTTTCATGACACCTAGGTTCTAAATGTCGGTATACTTTTTACCCGGCGGCGATCGGCCATCTGGTCACTTTCAGGGCGGGTGACTAAGAAAATAATAGCTCAGAGGTACAATATATAGCCTCTGGCAACTGAGTTGCCGGCAGCTAAAAAGCCGTGAACCAAGCACACTCAACGATCTTCCATAGAGCAAATGGCACGACGAACATAGAAATATAACTGAGTAAGTAGAGGCTTAATGGCGTACTCGACACATTATGTCATTTCGGAAAAAATTTTTACAGGTCAGACGACACATCCAACAGCGTCAAATCACTGAAGAAAGCTAGAAATGTAACTGCCATCTTGCTAAAATATGCAGACACCAAGGCACCACAGACACAGCTCCGACTGGCTATAAGAAGTGGTAAAAGTGAGCCGGCACTAGCCGGTACGGAGTACCAGCTAATGCGGTCAGCGTACCGGCTGGTCGCATGGTGACGTGTGTTCTGGCTGATCATAAAACTGACAGAGTGTAAAGCAGTCGGCGTTGCTACTGGCACGTCTTCTTTTTTGCCTAGCTAACATGTCAGATGCTGATTGTATGTAAGGTGTAGACCTACAATTGTATCCTCAAATCTATTAAACCCAAATGATTCCAGATTCCGATAAATCATTCTTGGAATCGATTGCTACTCTGTTTCCGATGTCCTGGATACACTCACCTGATCATGGCAAGTCGGAGCTGAATCTGGTATAAGAAGTTCTTGGTCACCTACTCAACGGAACTGATGTGCCGTGACTTAAGGACTCCAGATAAGTGCTCTTACAACATTTTCACTGTTGCACGTCAGCGCGGCTTCAGAAAAGGTGAGCACGCTGTGTGGCATGCTTACAAGTTACTGTTGCTCAGTGCTCACACGTCTTCTCTGTATTTATGGTCAGTCCCCCAGTAATCGAATGGAATCCACTGCCATATGCTAAGAGGTGGACTGTTAGGTCCATCAACATGCAACTACACTGGATGTCTTGGGATGCTGACAATGCTTGTGTACAATGATGTGAATGATGTCATTAGAGCTATGTAGAACTTTCTTGCAAATTTGTTAGCTATGACTTGTTAAACCCAATGGAAAAAACAGCAGAAAAATACTACCTTCTTAAGTTTCTTAATGTTTTTCACACTGATTTGCCACTTGATCTGTGTAAGTAAAAACCTGGGTTACTGAAAAGACTCAGTGACATCGAAACAATTTGTGAAACCTTCAAACTTACAATATCGATTTTTTATCGTCAAAATGCTTCAAATATAACCACGTATAACAACTTATGAGAAATAAGTTAAAATCAAAATATGATCATTTTCCGAGTGTCAGTCCCCCTTGGAACACCAAGTGCAAAAGGAAGGGGACAACAAAGGCAGCATAGAAGGCAAAGAATGGAGTGCAACCTGGTCTTTTGGTCCACTTTTACCACTGGCTGTGAGTGCATGAAGGAGGCTAAGCAACCACCCAGAATTATATGCAGGCACCACAAAATTCAAAATCATCACGGTCTAATGAAACCAGAATGCACAGACACATGCTAAAAATGTAACTGGTTAGAGAAAATATGAGAATAATTGTATACTCTTATATACTTTTAGTTCCTTTAAGCTTATCCAAGACGATCTAATTTCGCTAGGCTTAGAGTTGCATGAGGCTAGAGATGCAGAATTGGACTCTCTGGACGCTGATGGCTTTGTACTGTGCCACGCACTTGTAGTTGCACATGCTACTATTAAAAAGTGACAGGACAATGACTCTGGGCATCTTTCATGTAGCTGTTTGATCATTGATACTCATAACCTAAACAAAAGCTACTGCCTAACCGATGTTGTAACCATAACTGTATAAGCTTGGCCTCATCTTAATCTTGAACCAAGTCTCACCCCAACCCTAAACCTAAATTATTTTTGAAGCACATTTTGTTAGTCATCGAACAAGCACCATGTATTTACAAACACTACTGCATGAGTCAATGTGCCAACTTTATAGTAACATGTCGAGTGAGTTATTGTGCCATGGTTGTATTCTGTTTTTCAATCTGATCATTATGACAATATTTGAAGAAAAAATTATCTTTAGCGACAGCAACTTTGTATTAGCAAAAAACTGATTTATAATTAGCAATAATGACTTCACAGCTCAGGCGCAGCGTCTGTAAATTATTGGCTGCTACATTAACTTTGCCTACCTCAGACTACCGTTAAGCTGAATTGTGAATATTTGAAGTTCTGAACACAGCTTATATCGATGTGGCCTAAGTTGCATGTCGCGTGGTGTTTAGCTGCAAGCCTGTCGTTGATGGCAAAAGCCTTGCATGTGTGTAGTTGGTATGTGTTGAGTACCAGTAGTCGGACTTGCGAGCACGTGGTTTTCTTTCATTGTTGTCTAGAGCGTAAGTGTGCTAAGCAGTTGTTTGCTGTGTTTTAGTATATAGACTGTATTTAATTTTGCGACTTACAAACAATAGTAAACGATGTTATAAAGGCAGAAAAGACTTCACTTGCTACCGGGAATGCCTTCCAGTCACTATTAAGTGCGACAACTCGTAACTTATTCCGAAATTGTTCCGAATTCTATTTGCTGCTTATACAGTTAATGAACAGATTTTCAAGCATTTTTTGTCGCAATTTGTCCTAGTTTTGTTAATGTAGATCACATCGAAAATTGTCGTAATCATAAATCTTTTGATTAAAACAGTTAAGCTAAATTCGATAGGTGGCACCATCATCCTGTTTGCTGCTTATTCAGTTTATGGATGCATTTCTGTGCATTTTTCCCTCGAAATTTTTGTCATTCTTCAACACTGTCTGAATCAAAGTTTTTTTTGCTAATAAAATAGTTCTCATTAATTCGCCAGGTGATGCCACTAGAGATGTTAAATGGTAGCCGGAAAACCGGTAATCGGTATTTAATCCGGTGGCCGGTTTAAAAGTGAGAAACCGATTATCGAAAAGTTTTATCAATGTATTGTGCATTTATATATTGATAATTTTGATAAATGACTTTTACTGTTTGCGTGTCTCCGCTGATACCGATGCACCCGCTGCAATAACGATCAACAGTAATCTGACTCGGCGACTGAAACACATGGTCCGCGTCTCCGCGTGGACAGAATGTGACTACAAATGAGGCCGGCATTTCTATTCACGTTCCGCCCGCCGTACAGACTGC
>Ga0126335_1000981_pt1 | contig 15121 bp, 6 predicted proteins | sample OlaspJWI45metaG_FD_108409 | JGI IMG/M metagenome (GOLD analysis project Ga0126335, IMG submission 108409) | Marine gutless worms symbiont microbial communities from Oahu, Hawaii - Olavius sp. 1 OAHU.JWI-45 metaG | ecosystem: Host-associated > Annelida > Digestive system > Unclassified | place... | reverse complement strand
GCTGAGTCCCCGTATGCTCAGAGAAATCCTCAATGAGATTTACGGCCATTTCGCTCGGTGGCAGACCCTGATCCTCCTCCACGACAGATCGCGCCTGCCCCCTTTCGCGTATCCATTTAGACACACGTTTAGGCTCCAAGGCAGCATCACTGATCTCATCAACGGACTCCCAATACTCTGCAGCAATGTCCGAGGCGACAGGACGCGTAAATGCTTCCTTCTTCGTCAACGCGTATGAAGCAATCGGATCGAGCGTTCCCCAGCTAACCAAGTCCTTGTACCACATGACAGACCATGGCAACTCGCACTGTTGCCATCGGTCGAGAAGCTGCCCTTCGCCGCCATCTCGTTCGAGGATGGAGCCGATGATTGATCCTATCGCCCAGTTCAGCCCATAGATAAAATGTCTTGAGGCGAAATTATACCAACGAGAAACACTGCTTGGTGTCGGACTGCGCTCTGCGGAATCAGGGGCCATCCACCACGCCAATACATCCGACCAGGCAATACGAGCCCTGCCGATATTCAGGTCGCGAACCCCAAAGGCCTCAATTCGGCTAGTTGTCTCGACCAACTTAGCGAAGTGGTTGATCCTCTCCCGTGTACTCCATGCAGCGTAATCCACCGCCTCTTGCAAAATGCTTTTGATCTCTGAAAGTTGCTCGACCAACACTCCGCCGTCCCTTGGAGGTAGTCCAGTATGGTAAAGAGCTCGGCGTCGCTCTCTTAGCGGATAGATTGATTCGGCCAATGCCACGCCCCGTCGTGCAAACATTTCCTGGGCGGTTCCTTCGTCAAGACTGTCACTGTCATGTCGCGCGAGAGTATTACGCCACAGCGACCGAAGGAATTCCTCCACTCCTGTTTCCGGACTCAAGCTCTCAACCTCTTCAATTCCCGTTAGTAACTGTTGGTCAAATGTATCCAACGCAGTCAGAAGTTCGCCTTCCTCTCCTTCCACTTGGGAATAGGCGGTTGTTTCAAGCCATTCTATGAACTGGTCGGGGTCGTCGCTCCCGGATACGATAGACCATTGGCGTGCAATGTGAGCCATTAAGGCATGAAGTGGTGATCTCGGGCCATCGGCTCCTTCAGTCGACGTCCCCGTCATGCATTGAACTACATTTTGATATGCCTGTTGCGAGACTCTCTGCGCCCGTCTTCGAGAGCGGGCGGAAAGAAGCACGAGCGTCCTTCCCTCTGTCGATACTCCTGGCCTTCCAGCTCGCCCAGCGACGTTGATGATCTCCTTGGCGTTGACTGGCTGCTGCCGCCCGCGTAGAAGAGAAGGGATGAGGACCGTCTCGAACGGGAGATTCACTCCTTCAGACAAAGTCGAGGTGGCGATTACGATATTGATCACATGCGATTGAATCAGCTCAATGAGGAGACGCGACATGACTGGCGGCATCTTACCGTGATGAAGAACAATACCTTTTTCCAGAAGACGGTGTTCACGGGACATCGGGCCGAAGTAGTCTGCGCAGGAAGCAAGACAACGAGACAGGAGGGCTTGCCTTCGTCCATCATCTGGTGGAGTAAAAAAGTCTGGACATTCGACGTCCGCCCAATCGTCTGTGAGTAAATCGAGGAACGTCCCTGCATAATACTCAGGATGCTCCGTTACCGAGATAAGGACAGAATGTCTTTTCCCGTCTGATGGCTGTTCGAAATGCATCGCTGCCCACAGAAGATGTGCGCGCATCCGCTTTTCAATACTATCTCTGCTTCCCAAGGCACTTGTTGCAGGTGGATGTGGAGGAAACGGGTTCGGAACATAGGGAGCACTGTCCTGATCGTCGACGAACAACCGTTGCCCATCCAGTACGTCATATTGAATTGTAGTCGCACCTGTCTCGACACACAGCAATTGGCCGAAGAGCTGGCGGGTACTCCGATAATCTGGCGCAATGGCAAGCCTACCATCAGCACCAGTTATCCACGCAGACAAGACATCTCGAATCTCGGCGGCGACGGCGGATAGTGCAACGAACGTAGTGCCTGAAGAGCATAAGGTTCTTAGTCGGCTGACAAAACCTTCAAGTCGCAGAGAACGGCTTTGTGCTTTAGCAAGAGCCTCATATTCGCCTGTAAAAGCAACAGTATGAGCCTCGTCAATAATCACGCAGGATATTCGATCCAGCATGGTCGGACCCAAAAAACGGAGAAGTGCATCCGCTTTTTCATGCGTTGAGATCAAAACCGTTGGTTGCTCATCGGTACTCGTCAGGTCGGAGGGGCCAAAATCATTACCGCCATAAAGTGAAGTAACGGTAATGCTGGTTGCCCGAATGCTGCGGAGTGACCGAGACAGGCCTGCCTCGACTTCCGCCGATAGGGCTCTAGATGGAGCGAGGTAAAGAACAAACGGAACGTCGCTGTCGGTCTGGTTGTCTGTATGCCCGAATAGATGTCGAAGGATGACCAGTTCCGCCACACGAGTCTTTCCTGAGCCGGTGGGCGTACACAATGCAAAGGAGCCTTCCGACATAATGCCGGAAATGCCCGCCTGCTGGGATGGCCATGCAAGCATTTTCTTTTCGAGGAACGCTACACGCGCATAACGGCGGATTGCACGGCGACCATCTTCGGTCACCGTGGTCATGATTGGTGACAGAACCGTCCAGAGGGCATCATCCTTATAGCTCCGTCCAATTTCGGTGAACAAAACCGCCAGCAACCAAGAAAACCGGTCGCTATCGTAGCGCAAGGCATGCGATACCTTTTCAAGACTTTTCAGCGCCGTCTCGATACGTGCGTCTTCTCCCCAGCGGAGCCAAGCCGTCAACACGCCGAGTGCGTGCAGAAGATGATCGAGCAGAGCGATGTCGATACGATCCTCCGAGGCACCTTCGCCACCGTCCATGCGCCAAGTTTCGAGCAAGAGGCGCTGGGCTTCAGGGAAATCTGAGCGAAGAAGAGCGGTGAGAACCTGCGACATCGCATCTGAAAGAGGGTGCTCAGACAAGATCCCGGATGCCCTTGCTGGGTATCCCGCGAGTTGGTAGGCCGACGCGGCCAAAAGGACAACCGGAATCGGCATCTCCGTAGGAGAACTCGTTGCAGCCCACTCGAAGATTTCTCCAGCTCTGCGCAGATAGCGCCGATAATCCAAGCCGTCCACAGCGGCCATCCCGGCGACAAGGAGCCTCTCTCCCTCACCCAGACGAGTGAAAAGTTCGTTGGTGGTCCATGACGACAAACCACTCGTCCCCGCACGGAGGCGAGTATGCTGGCTATAGAGACGTGCAATTCCCCGGCTGAGCGTTGGCCCGGCTACCCGTTCTCCGAGATCCTGGATCATGCCCAGGCTGTCTTCAGCCATGTGTCTCATGAGGAGTTATCCATCCTCTCGTATATCGAGCGAATTATGCTACCAACGCCGGTCAAGTGGAGTTCGGCGCAAGTTAGGCTGCGCCCGCCGGTGTAGCCCCGATGCGGTGCACTGGTTGGAATCCATGTACGATTTCTCTTCGGGCACGTACCGCATACATACATGCTAAAATCACAGCGAACGGCCGCCGGGTTCTGTGAGTGCTCCCACAAATAACGACGCAATGCCGCAATCCAAGTCCGACTGTAATCATCATCGCGGTAATCCTTCAAGGCATCAATCAATCGGAGCAGATCGATGGGCCGAGTCACAGCTTGGCTGAGCTTCACATGATTATCTTCGATCAGTGTCGAGGAATGATTCCTGGTACACTTGGCCTCGCAGGCGAGCCATGCAACGATACGTCCATCCTCGTCTCTCTCAAAGGCCAACCCGTCATCACCTGTACGCCCTACGACCTGTCTTTCCCAGTTGTCGGTCTGCTTCATTAACTCAAGTTGCTGGAAGGCCACAATATGTGTGCGAAATAGATAGGCTGGCACTTCCCACTCGTGCTCGTCATTCCCCGCATAGTACTCCGCCACAATTCCGGCGACGATTTCCCCGAAGAACCCTTGCAGCGCAGTATCAGCCAACTTGTGCGGATATCCGAACGACGGATCGACATCAGTGCCGTGGTGAATCGGGTGCAGAGAATCCTCAAGAGGGGCTCGCAACGCCTGGCGAGCACCTTCATGGGCATGGTCTATATAAGCGTATATCTCATCCCACACCTCTGAGACGATATCCTCTCTTTGGCGAAGGAGCAGGTGGCAATAGGGTGGCGAAGTCGTACTACAGGTTTCCTCCGCATCTAACCAAGAATCCAGAAGAATCAGTGTTGGATGCTCGGCAGAGGTTCGCATATCTGTGTTCGGTCGGTCCGCCATATCCTAATCCCGATTCATTGCTGTTCCTGGCAAGGACTAATCGCTTCCATCAAGCTCAAGGAATAGTCCGTTGATATCTTCCTTGGCCTTTTCCAAAATCAACTGCGCGCATTCCATGCAGTAGTTGTCCTTCGCCATATTCTCCTTGATGACCAGGCACCTATCACCCTTGCTGATCTCGTGTCCTTTGTTCCTGGAGCACTGCCGCCGACGCTGGGCGGTTTCGAAGCAGGCGGATACGAGAAGGCGTTTTAGTTTGGGCATATGTCATCTCCTTGAAAGGCGCTCCTGGATTTCTGCTTGGACCTCGTCCCCGATCTGATCGATCTGTTCAAGGACTTCATCCAGCCTCTCCAGCGGAATCTCGCCGCGTGTTCCACCGTCAGCCTCAAGCCGCTCATTGACGGTGCGGTTCACGATCTGGATAACCGCCGCGAAGTTGTTGACGCTTCGAAGTTCGGGATAGGCCAACGCAATGTTGCGTCCATTGATCGAAGCGCCAACCGCAGTCACGACGCGGTTAGCCAGGGTCCGGGAGCGTTCGTTGAGCCTTCGCCTGGCTTCCTGGCGTCGGCGCTGGGGCGTTACCGGAATCTCTCGGGGCTCCATGCCTTCACGGGTCCGAGCCTGGATGAGACGCTGGCGGAGGTTGTCTCGGGATAGTCCGAGCGTTTCCGGATCAAGACCACGTCTCCGGAATTCCTCTATCAGATCGTCAATAACGGCGTCGTCCATTGGGTCCAAATACGCCTGCTCGACGAAATGGCTGATAATTTCGTCCTGGACCACCATGTCCGGGGTGAGACGTCTTCTCTGGCCAAGCTCATCCGCTGGTGGCCGCTCATCACCCGATTCAAGCCAGCCCTGGATGAGTTCCTGGTCCTCCTGATCGATGCGCCTGAAATCATCCCAATGGCGGTCGATGTTCAGTCCCACATGGGAAACCGCAATCCCTCTATTATCGGGGTGCTGAGGGTTGTTCTGGTGGATCACCCTCATGACTCTCCCGATGAACTGGACATAGGGAGATAGCGACCGGAAGGGTTGGAAAATCGCGGCCACGCTGAGGTGGGGGTGGTCGAATCCCTCGCCGAGCATTCGGACTTGAACGATGCAGTCGATACGGTCTCGGCGCAGGTCCTGAAGCACGTCCTCGATCTGATCCGCCGGCATGTTGCTGTGGATTTCCCTCGCCTGTAAGCCACGTTCCGTATAAAGAGATCGGACCTGGCGGGAATGATCGACAGAGCAAGCGACGGCTATTATCTGATGGAATGTTCCTGTCTGCCGAAGATGCTGCAACCATTGAATGCTGGCGTCCACGATTGACCGATTGCATTCCGGCGCGAGCGCTACGCCCCGGCTGAACCACTCCTCGTCCCGTAGCTGAAGGACCTCATCCAGTGTGTGTCGCCTTGAATCCCCGCGATAGGTGAAGGAGATCTCCTGCGGTGCGACATTCACAGCGGTTATCTGTTTAATGTATCCCCGTACCATGGCTGTGCGGAATGGATAGGCGTAGACCACTTCGCCAGCGATCTCACGACCGTCGCCTCGGAACGGTGTAGCGGTAAGGCTCACAACCTTGGCGTTCGGGAATCGTTCAAACACGCGCTCCCAGCTTCTGGCCACGTTGTGGTGGCCCTCGTCGACCATGATCAGGTCGAAGAAATCCTCCGAGAAAGCAGGGAGCCATCGATCTGCGCGGATCGCGAGCTGCTGGATATTGGTGACAACGATGTGCGAGTTCTCACAATCATGGATATTCGCATCCTGACCGTCCAGGACAGCCGTGTACGGACCATGGCTCACATCGGTAAGGACGCGCGTTGAAGCCCAGAAGCAATCTCGCCCGGCGGCGATGTCAAACGCCGTTGAGATGCCACGGCGAATTTCAAGGTTCGGAGCGATCACTAGAACACGGCCTTGGGCTATCCCGAAGGGCAGTAGGGCCATGAGACCCGTCTTGCCGCAGCCCACCGGAATTTGAAGAATGGCGTGCTCGGAACTGTTCCTAAAATGCTGACGCGTGCGGAACCACCCTTCGACCTGGGGGTCACGCAGGTCCGGATTGCCCTGGATGAACGCCTGGGTGTCGTTGAAAAATTGTGTTATTTCCTCGTTCGTCATCTATAAGTTTCCCTCTGCTCTCAGGCAAACGCCATCCTCAACATCTTTTCACTGTACGTGCCTCTATTTTCCTGCTGGAAAAGACTATGTCTTTCCTTGAAAAGCTCTTCTATCTTCTGTCTGCAGCAACAATTCATCAAAGCGCTGCCTTTGTTCGAGTGTACGTGATCGTCGTTGCCTTACATTTCCGTTTCGTTTGGTCCATGAATCCCAGGGTGAATTTGTCATCCGGCTTTTGGAAAATATCCAGGCCGCGCCCCAAGATTATTCTCCACCCGGTATCCGATTCTATCCAGCGATCATGGAGGTTGTCCGCTAAGACATAATCGAATTCGATATGATCCTGGCTTAGCCCCTTCTTCAGTTCATTGAGCTTGTTTTTCAGCTCAGTTTCCAGGTAAGAATCACATGCCGTCACAAGGTCTAGTTTCAGAGTCTCATCCGAGGGGTCCAAAATCTCGCAGAAAGACATCAGGTTGTAGATTTGATACTGCAGGCGGATGTATGGATCACATATCTTGATTGATTTTGCACCTTTGAGATAAGGAAGGAAGAGTTTCTCATACGAGATGCCCCTTTGCCCCTCAACCAGGTCCAGAGTCTTCTCTTCAGGACTTCGATCCGGTGACAAGGGATCGACTTTCTGCGCTTCCTGTTCGGGATCAGGTTTTTCATCCGGATGAGACAGCTGAAACTCATCAGGACTCTCGCTCTTGATCGTTACCCACTTGAACTCCTGGTCGATCTTTGACAACTCATCACGAATTTGCTGCCGCATCCGGACCGCAGGATTCACACAATATGAAATGAACTCCTCTTCGTTCAGTTCAAGGTCGGGGAAAAGCAGCTTCAAATATCCTTCGGCTAACCGGGCGATAGCTTTGTTATCGCGCATATCCTCACATTGCGGCAGGTGCAAACTTTGGGAGACATAGTCCACGTACCGCAGATCGACACGAAGCTCATGCAACACTTCGCTAAAGAAATCTCCCTTGAATCCGAGGGTTTTTGAGGGCGTGTTCCTGGACACGCGCGGCATGAACCATCCTTCAATCAGTCCGTGGACTCGATCTATAAAGGCCGATTCCTGAAGGGCGGTCGGCAGTTCTTTAAAAATCCCGTCGCTTTCATAAAGTGGCAACCGGTTGATGCCCAGCGTGATATTGCCGAGCATCACAAAGCCGGATTCTGATGTTCCCAGGTCGCCGGTTGCTCTGCGATATCTGCCGCTTTCAAGATACATCTTGAGGGCCGCCATGGCCTCGCCGGATGCATCGGTGTGAATTTTCTGGATTTCATCAACAACAACAACGTCATAGCGCGGGATCAGGCCAATTTGCTTTGTGTTGCTGTTGAAAAACAAAGCAGGAGCCGAGAGTTTTCCGCCTGGTATCACGGCTGCATACCGACTGATATTATCGAACACGAACGACTTACCGGTACCTTTCGGTGCCAGTTCTGTAATATTGACCCTCGGCTCGACCAAGGGGATAATTCTGCTGAGGAGTAAGAGCTTCTGCGACAACCGGTGAACGTCGGGATTGAATTGACAACTCGATACGAGTAGGTCTATCCACTCGTCTATCTCGAAGTGTTTACGCGAATCACGGAAATAGTCTAAGTCAATCCCTGGGGTTTGGAACGCTTTGAATTCGACCATCCATACTTGGCCCTTTTTCACGTCCTCGCCGTCAGGGGGCACATACCGCAATGTACCCAAGCCCCACATGCCCGTTTTTAGGAGCATGGGATTATTGTCAATGATATCCTTTTGAACCATCCCATTGCTGACATCCAGCAGCGGAATGCTCAGATCGTGCGTGTGACGCTCCAGGTTCACGTTGACCCTAAAGTCATCCAGAATGCAGACCTCTTCCTGCTCCATAAGGCGATTCAGGATCATATTTTTATCCGCTTTTTGCGGCAGATATTTTGAGATCGTATTGACGATCTCGGTTCTGCCGTCATCAGTGAGTTCATCTCCGTCCATGAACTGGCTGATGATCCATTCGCCAACATAGACGGGAATCGCTCGAGCGCCGAATCCAGCCTTTCCCATGAGACCTTTGTTGATAACGACCTCGCCGTAATAATCTTTTGCTTTGCGTTCAAATGACATCATGTTTTTTTCTTGCCTCCATCAAAGGTCTCTCAAACTGAACCCGCCCGCCATGGCTGATTTGAAATCACATTCAAGCGAGAGGGATAGAGTGTGCTGTTCGCCGGACACTTCATATGCGATCTCGATTTCCAGACTCTTTTCCCCCAAAGCCGCTTTCTTGAAATAGCAACTCATTTGGAGGGTACTCACACTTCCAGCCGGCACTACCGCAACTTCACAGCTCTTGAGGTCAGTTTCAGGGGACGTTACACTGGCTCGGAGAACACGGATGTCGATAGCGTTGGGGTTCTGGATCTCTACCTTCAGAGCTACGACTCGTTGGATATAAAATTTGGCTCTGCCAGTTTCTTGTATCAAGTCAAGATCAAGGAAGCGTGCAGCTGGCGTTTTCCACGCAGCTTTTACCAGTTTGTATATGGCTGTCGGAACGACAACCTCTTCCGGGGTACCGCCCCCATGCAGATAGCCCTTTGCTCTGCCGGACTGGCGAACGGTATTGTGCCCTTTGGGTAGGAAAAAGATATTGTCATCCGACACAAAGGGCTGCTTGAATCTATGCCCCAGTGCCCACAGGTTGTCCGGAATATCATCCACGTGTTGGGGATCTGTCGCTGCGAACCGGTGCTTCTCGTCTGGAAACAGCTTATTGACGACATTAGAATCGAAAGACCGTTTTTCTTCTTCAAGAATGCGGCAGGCACCGTGATCCGTTACAACATAAACGCTGAGATTCTCCCTTGGTCCGGCCCACTCTTTTGAAAGCCTGTTTACAGACTCCGCCATACGTGTAAAGAGACGATGCAACTCCTCCTCATGCGATGTGTTTTGTGATTCTACATCAGAGTGAAGCAGCTCATCCCCATCTAGAAAATTAAGAAGAACGACGGTAGCCTCCTGCGGAGCCGGCATCTCCGACATCGCCTTCAGGTTGCTCAGGTATACAACCTGTTTATTGTTCCAGTCGGTCTTTGTACGCGCCTTGAGAATGGCATCGTAATTACCTGCATTATTCTGCCAATCTCCACTCAGGAGAACAGGTTTGTTGTATTCCGTAATGGTCGGCAACGCTGCGAAACGATAGTGTAAATCATGCCGGCTAAATCCGATGTTTCGAAGCGCGGTGTCCAAGAGGCCGACAAATTCCAAAGGAAGGCAATCAACAAGAAGGATGATGGACAATTCGTTTTCAGATCCACTCGATGAGAGAACCCCCAAACAGTGAATCAGGCTTAGATCCGGATCTTTGTGGATCGATGCATATTCATCAATAAACCATTCTGAAAAGCGTACTACCGTTTTCTCTAAGTCTTCGTCAAAATAACCGTTATGTACCTGCCAAGTTCGGTACGGGGCATATTCCTCTGTTGTCCACCGAATCCACTCAGCACTACTCCATTCTTCATCCGGCCCGAGCAAGACGGGGCGGCTGGGCATAACACAGTAACGAAGGGCGTTCAGCTTGTTCTCACTCACACCGGGACAAGACCTGAACTTGGCCTGGACCTCTTGAACATCCTCTTCGGTTGGAGAGAACAGATTGCCTTTGAGAAGATTTGAAACAAGATTATATTCTTGAAAGAGCTTCCCGGAAGTCCATCCCACGACTTTCTGAAACTCATCGTTTGAAGTTACTTGCTCCCGTATTTCTTTAAAAAGCAGTTCAACCTGCGTCAGAATCTGCTCCCTGGCCCTAGGCTCCAGGGGCAAATCATAAACTGCCTCAGCGGGTACCTTCCGCATAAGTAGAACCTGTTCCGGGGCCAGCACATATTCCAGGAGTTTCTCGGGGTAACCGTGGAGGCCGGCCCATAAGCTGAGCCACTGCCAGATTTCGCCTGTATCTTCGCAAAGCCGGGTACTGATATCCTTTACCCATGCTTCCTTGCTGCACTGGGCCCACTGTTTACATTTGGTTTCCAAAGAGCGTTTCAGTACGGGGTATTGCTTGAAGGCAGTATTCGCTTCGTCGCTGACGAGCCGTTTGATCACATCGACGAAATCATTCGTATTGAGCGTATCAGATTGAAACACAGGCCCCAGAAGATGAACCAACACACAATTTGTGAAGCTCATCTGTTCTTTCTGCGTATCGACCTCTATGTTTAACAGCCCCTGATCGAGAACGTCTGCATCGGACAGCCAGTCAGGGAGCCTTACATTCCACTTTTCAGCCAATACAAGCCGGGCCGTCTTTTCACTGAAAGTGGCAGGGTGACCAATCTGTTCGACAAAAACCCGCAGCCAGGCAAAGTGGTTTTTTGAGCGGACCCACACCTTCAGACCGGCACTCGACCGTCCTGCTGGAGACAATTTCCGGCAAGCCCGCACATAATCTTCATCGTGCTCTACCAAAAGGACATCATCAGGCGGAGTGTGAGCCAGATCTCCGATATAGCTGACTGATATCTGTTTTATGTCTTCCACGGTCACACTCCAGATCCTCATTTTCCCTTATTAAAGTCACTCAATAGCGTTTCAATCTTTTGAGCCCTGTCCTTACTCAGCAATTTCTTTTTTACTCCATAGCTGACTACGGATTTAAGGACGGCCACTAACCCTTCCGTGTCATCCGGGCACTTAAACGTCGCTTCCTTCTCACCGAAGATGTCCGACTCCACCTGTATCTCGTATTTGCGTTCCTTGCTGACCAGTTCGACACTGACAACATCACTGGCATTGCCGTCCTGGTCCACAGCCCGCATTTTTATCTTCACATTGGGCCGGTCTTTAAGAAGACTGGCGATATCAATTTTACCGTCGGCTTTCTGGGCATTGTCCGAGTGACGGGGATCTCTTCCATCCAGGGTGTAAATCAATCGTGCGGCCCCTTTTGGGACTTCGATATACATCTCCTGGGATTCCCGAATTTCATGCACGCCTTCATCAACAGTCGGCTTGTAGACGACAGGTTTGGCTTTGTCGATCTCTGCCTTCGCATGTTTCAGCTTGGCTGCGTAGTCCTTAATGTGAAGCGATGTCCATTCAGCTACTGAACCGAATCCGTAATCTTTAGACAGAAGCGTGACAATTTTCGTGCTGAAGCTGACGGACTGGTCAGCCAGGCGTACAAGGAACTGTTTCGCATCCTCATGATCGCACTTGTGTGGATCGCGCTGACTCGGGTTCAGGTTTGCGTACCATTTACTGACCACATTCTCACATTCGATCATGTCGCCCTTGGCACCATAGATATCACAAACCGCCTGCGCTACTTTACCTTGTGCAATCTGTTCGCCCGAATTGAGAAGTGCTACATCCTCGACAAAGGCATCACAGATGGTCTTGACATCCTTTTCAGTGAGGGTGTCACCAACCGGACCCCCGCTGTAAACCGCCGGCAATTGCTCGAGCATAAAATCAAATCGGTCCACGCTGCCGGTCAATCCATCCATCAGATTTTTGAGACTGGTTAAACGCGCCTTTCTCCCTTTTTCAAACAGGCTGATCACTTTTGCCACAGACGGTAAACCGCTCCACCATTGTTTGAGCGTCTCAAAGGCAGAGTTAAGAGATCGGGTTTCGCCATGTTTCAGCGGCTGAGCGTCCACTGCTTTGGCGACTAGATCGATGAGGGTGATTTGGGCCTGTGAGATGTCACGGACCACAAAAACCGTCTTGGCGGCAGGGTCTGACACGATACTGACCAAATCGTCATAGGACCGGAGAGGCTGTTCCACCATCCTGGTGGAGTCCTTGTACACGATCAATCGTTCGCCATAGGCCCGGATTATATGAGCCAGCGATAGCATCAAAGGTGTGCCACCAACACCGTAGGGAGCATCCTTAGCATCCTCAAGAAAAGCGCCAACCGAGAACATTTCCCCAGGATTGAGATTTGCCAGCCGATCACACAGTTCTTTGAAGACTGGAAAATCATCGTGGAGCTTCACCGGATCGGTCTCGCACGCGAAATAGGAAACAACGCCCTCAGAACCAGCTTTCTTGAGAGCACCCGCGCCTTTCAGCAGGACTTTTTCCAGATACCTCTTCTCGCCGTGATTATCAGGATTCCCGTTATCAATTAAAACCTTTTCAGCTTCCAGCAATACTCCTACAGCCTGCTTCAATGCGGTGTTCTTTCCAGTGCGCCATTTTTCGTCGTGGCAGAAATTCAGATCCGGATGCTTAATACGGCAGCGTTTTTTAAACAGCTCATCGCACAGCATGTCCGCCGGTTTGTGAGATTGCTTGGGTTTGTCCATAAGGACTTTCCCTGCCTGCCAATACCAGCAGGCTCCGCTACCATCCGTGATGTCTCGAAACACGCGCTGTAGCGTCGGAAGGTATCCGTCTTCGGGATTCTCAAAAATGTCACGCAGCCGTGACTCGGTTTGGGCGCTTATCTTTTCCGCCTCGTTTGGCGGCAGATAATGACGGCATGCCTTCACTCGAAGCAGCGTTTCCGTAAAAGGCTGAGGTGCGTGCGGTACAGCCAGAGCCACATTGTCATCCGAAATGGTCTTGGCCGCCTCCCTTGCCACATTGATCTCGCCTTCATCTTCGCACAGTACATAGACAAGGGTCCCTTCGAAGCTCTTAGCAAGCTTGTTACGACTTTCTTTATAGTCTGTATCAATTCTTTTCCAAAGCGCATCCCCGAGATCCTTCGCCCGAACAAAACTAGTACGAAAGCGCTTATCCTCCCCGAAGGGTAGGTTGTATCCTTTGGCTTCGGAGTATTCTGAAAGCCGTTTTTCAGCGGCTTCTTCGAGGAAAGCTGCCACCGTGTCCGACGGATGCAATTTGGTGTCGGTAACAAAGCGTTCAATTAGGTCATAAGGGTCTTCGCCGGTGCTGTCTGCCAGCTCATAGGTCTTCGACTGCTGCCGGAAAAAGACAGCACCGTTTTTGACCAAGTCCTTTAAGTACCCATTAATCTGGTTCTTTTCAGAGTTGCTCAGGCAATACAGTCCAAACTGAATGTTCTCCAGGCTTGTTGGAATCTGGCAGAGCTGGTATATGAGGATCGTTTTGAGAACCTGGATGCGCTCATCCTCCTGAAATCCGAGCAGTTCGCCTTCAGCGGCCTTTCGCAAAGCGTCCATGCTGGCGTAGAAGCCGTTGACAAACTGCCGCTGACGTTCACGAAGTTCCGGGTTCTTTTGGGAGAGTTCCTTGTTGAAGAACGTAAATAGCTGATCCACCGTGTACAGGTTCAGCTTCCCGCCGGGCACGGTCATCTCGGCGTTTTCGATAAAGTCGGCGTATGAACCCTTCTCGCCGCCGACATCACCCGAGAAAAAAGTAAAGGTGCTGCGTGCATCCGAACCGATTTCAGAGGAAAGGTTCAGCAGGCAAGACAGGGCCATGGGATGCACGCCATAGATATCCTCCAGCACCCGTTCACGGATACGGTTGACATTTTCAATCCATGGGAACAGATCCAGTGACTTGCATGGCGGGACCAATTGATCAAAGACGCCTGTTTTGGGCGCGACCTCTTGCTTCCAGGCGTCGCTCTTTTTATCTGTTTCAACGATGGCCCCGATAATCTCCTCTATTCCTTCGTTGAGGAGATCCACCTGGGTGATTCTGGCGCTCATGACTGCTGCGTCGTCTTTGCTAAATCGATCCGCATAGGATTTGAAATCCTTGTGAATACATCCTACAAAGAGCACATTCGGTTCGCTCTTGCAGATCGTTTCCATAAATCCCTGCAGAATGTCCTTTGAGTAGCCTGCCTTTTCCAGGGTGAAGCCAAACTCATCGAAGAAGATTGCCAGTCCTTTGAAACGCTCTTTGAAGGCCTTGCTCTTGACCAGTTTCTTGACTATGGGAATCAGGTTGCCTGCCTGGGCCTGAAACTCAACACCTCCCATCATTTCCTTGAAGGCAGTGCGGAAGTTATCGAGCACATTGGAGTCGTAGTTCTTGAGCCCGGCGCGAAGCTGATCCACCGTCAGACCTGGTACGACCGACTCCAGTGCCTTGCCGAAGTCCTGGTAGAAATTGCGGATACCGCCCTTGTCGCCCTTCTGTTCCCACTCGACAAGTTGACGTTCCGCTTCGTCAAACTCCGTTTCCACACCCGCATTCAGGCCCTTGGCTTTGCAGGCATCGAAGACCGCCTTCATCACCACATCCTCAAAATGCCGCCCTGAATGGTAGTCACAGATCGCCACCAGGTACTGCCCGTCCTTGCGGATGTTTTTCAGCAGCTTGGCTTTCTCGGTATCGAGCTTGGCGTAGTTCTCGTGGAAACCGGCGATTTCCGGGTCACCACTGGACCGGCTCAAGACATTCCCCGTCATCAGACACAGATGCGATTTACCCGTTCCGTATGAGCCGCTGAGCAGGTAGAATTTTTTGTCATTTGGCTGGTAGAGTCCCCGGCAAATACGTTCGAACGCCACGCGGTGAGCCTTGGTCGGCCGATACATGGCCATCCGGTCCGCGTTTTCCTGGGTCGCTTCAAAAGCGCTTTTCAGCTCTACAAAATTTGCGTAGCCGGATTTCAGTTTGACCACATCGGATATTTTCGCCATATCTATTCCTCTCCTTCTTCCGACGCATCCCGATCTGGAATGCTCCAGACCGATCTGGCCAACGCCGCTAACATTTTCTGACGGGATTCAATCGACGTGGAGTCCCATTCACTGAATGCCT
>Ga0126335_1000979_pt1 | contig 15127 bp, 15 predicted proteins | sample OlaspJWI45metaG_FD_108409 | JGI IMG/M metagenome (GOLD analysis project Ga0126335, IMG submission 108409) | Marine gutless worms symbiont microbial communities from Oahu, Hawaii - Olavius sp. 1 OAHU.JWI-45 metaG | ecosystem: Host-associated > Annelida > Digestive system > Unclassified | place... | reverse complement strand
TCAGTGACTATCAAATTGAAAGGATATTGAGACATGTTAAATGTACATCTTCTGGCTGGGATGCACCATTTTCTCCCATCTTAAGTCCTCTGGTAATAATTTACGAACTCTAGGCCATGGTTTGTGTGTAAATTTTATTAAATCTCAACTTCACAAAAAGACATTCATGAACAGAGACATATTCAATGACTGTTATTATTCCTTATGTATTGTTTTTATTGTGTTGTGTATTCTCTGTACCGGTATTGACTTAGTTAGCCTACAGTCATTGTTGTGTTGCCATATCATGTGTTTGTCGTGATTATGTTATACGTAGTAATAAATAATAATAAACAGACGAATGTAGACCTGGATTTCTCAAGAGCCAATCGTCTCACTGTTCCCTCTGACCAAACATCATGTTCCATTGATCGCTCTCGACTGACAACCATTTCCTTGGTACTCAACAGCGTTGCACATTTCACAATCTGCCGATCACTTACATCAACTGCAAGGCTGCTCACTGTCCGGTGAGACTCAAATCCGCTCAATTTTGACGACTGATCAACTGAAGATTTTGACCTTATGGTCAGTCTATCAATTTCAGATAATTCATTAACTGTCAAATTTTCAAGTCCATTTTCTGCTGCGCTATCAATTTCATAAACTTTGCCATTGAATGCTTCCGTTGTATCATCAATTTTCTGTTTAATTTGTTTTGCCTGTTGATTGTGCTTTCTTCCTTTGGCACTTCCATACTGGCCACGAAGCTCGGAAATAATTCTGGCATCCGTTTTTGATGGCTCACTGACAGACTTTCTTCCAGTTTTGCCAGTCTGAGCATTTTTGCACTGTTGTACATCTGCAGATGGAGTGTTGTCTGGTTTATGGCTTGTTGTATCAATGGCATTCTCGAGAAAAGACTCCATGGGATATAGCAGCATGAAGCAAGCAGACAGAACAGACTGTCCTTCATCATTCAGTCTGTTAACATCTGCACCATTGTCTAGTAAGCAGTTGATCACATCCCGATGACCATTAATCTGTACAGAAACCAACAAGTAAGTTGATCAATCACAACTAAAAATAGTTGACAAAATTTGACTTTTGCAGAATCATCATCGAAATGCGACTAATTCAACACGATAAAATACAAAAAAAATCTAAACATCACATTATGCAGTAAAAATAAAGTTCAGAAGAATATAGGCACTGGCAAATTGTAATTAATACAAGAAAATTCCAATGACACAAAATTTATGCATACCACGGCAGCAAAGAGTGCAGTATAGCCACGGGAATCTGCAACATCCACATTGACATCTCCATTGTTGAGTAGTTGAGTAACAGTTGTAAGATCACCAGCATCCGCAGCAAGGATGAACCTTTCCGATGCAATTTCAATCACTCCTCGATCCGAAGAGCCTCGGTCACCAGCAACAACCAAGTCAACATCAAAACCAACAGTGCTCTGTGCAGCACGATGTCGCAAAATGTTCATCTGCATTGCTATGCAAGATGCAGTGTTGTTCCATGCCATTATATTGTCTTCCATCTCCTGCTCTAGATCCTGATCTGACATTGGCAAAGCCATTACACTTTCAACGAGCTGACTGCGAGAATTTGTCAGATTAGCATCAACACCGTCATTAACACTGCTTTCATGCGTTACGGCATTTGACACCTGCTGTCCACCTGATGAGGCTGTGCAGTCAAAATTATTAGCAGAACAGAAGAAAGACTGCGAGCAGATAAAAAAAGCTTCGTCATACGAATGAAGATCAGCAGCAAGACTACTAACAGGCAGCAGGTCACTGACTACGGCTTTCGCAATGTCTTCTGGATCAGATTCAAACTCAGAGTTATTCTGATTTGGTGACACGTGCAGAGAAACTGCAGATCTAGAGGCAGTTTCCAGGTGGGAGCGAACACGCACCACTTTGGGAATTCGTTTCCGATGTTCATCTGGATTACAACGATGTCTATGTAGCAGTTGAGGAAAAGCTGTTGCACTGACTGATGAACAGAGTTTTATTAAACGTTCACGGCACCACAACCCCACATCACACGTACCATCTGTGTAGGTAGTAATGCCAGGTCCAAACCGTTCACCATCTTTGTATAATCCCTGGTGAAAAGCACATGTGTATAATATATGGGCTTGTAACACTCAACAGATTACAACCAAAAATACCAAAATGTAGCATTGTTTGCTAAATTAATTAACTCTAGTTAAAAACTAGAAATTCTGACCCTATGCAAAAATTTGATTCCGAGACCCGTACCCAAAAATTGATCAAAGTGTTTTGGCAGGACTGCCAACTGTAACCTTAGCCCCCATGTGACTGTAACTGAATTCTGCTAGGGCCCCACCCCAGGTGGCTGCTTGTCCCCCAAGATACGCCACTGGCCTGTTGTGTCAGTCTGGATTCAATGTAAGAACTTCAGTACAATAAAGTTCCTAAGTTAAAAGCAGTACTGAGTTTTCCCTCAAACAGCTATCTATACATATTATTAGAGCAAGTAACTAAAAATGTTAAAACACGTAATATAATTTCACTAAGTTTCAGGCACAAAAACCACACATATATGCAGCAGTGTGAGTTAAAAGCAAAACAAGTTGCATGACATCACATTGTATCACTATAGAAAAACACCACAATATCTCTGATCACTCCAAACTCACCTGAAATCTGTTACCATTCCCAAAGGTAAACATTCCATAACCCTCTTTTCTGTCCATGTAGAAAGTCCCAGAAAACTGGCTTCCATTTGGCCATGTGTAGATGCCATATCCATGTCTGCGATCTTTATAAAAATTTCCCTTGTAGGTCTGCATAACATATAAAAATTAAGTTTTGACATAATTTAAATACAACAAATCATATTTGCTTACCACATCTGGTCTATATACAAATTGTGTAGAATTAATTAGTAATATGTGTGTTGTACTCAGAAACTAAATGACACTGAAAATATTACTAAACAAACTGTACAAAATTCCTATAACAGAATCACAGAAGTCGTTGTAAAAAGTTAACTTACTCATGTTTATATATGTAAAAAAACTGTATTGGCCTAATGATGCAGACAATATGCTTGCCTCGCCAGTCGGCCAGGAATGCTCACCATAGCCATGCCGAACATCACTGACAAACCTGCCTCTGTAGGAGCTTCCATCTGGCCACTCTTGGATTCCTGATAGCAAACATGGACAGATATAGTCTGCCAAGCCAAACATTTATACATGTGTTTATTTGTTAGTAAAAGATAAGCTGCTTTAAAAGTTAAAACACTGATGTTTTAAAGATTCACTACAGAAAAATTGCATTTCTACAAAGCCAAATTGGCCAACGCAAGTAATCAAAAGCAAAACAGTACAGTATGGTCATCATGAGACAAACCTTTTCCATTTCGTAGATTATCAACAAATTCTCCTAGATAGTGTGCTCCATTTGGCCATGAAAAATGACCATAACCAGATCGTCGGTTACCACAAATCTCACCATGATAGCGAGCACCATTTATGTATTCAACGTTTTTTTTCTTTCCAGTCAACAGCTGTGGAAAAATACAAACTGGTGATACAGCAGTAACTGACTCTTTTTCAAGTGTCATGATGGAAACCTGTAACAAAATTTAACAAATTACACTGCTACTATTGATCAACAAAGAAAATAATGTAAATTACGTAATGTCAAAAAATAATGATGCTCTAGGGTCGGTTTGCTGTTACAAAAGTCTACGCTACAAAGCCTAAAGCACTGTTCACATGGCATGTGGTACCGTACAGAAATGCATGCATCCAGACTACTCAAACACATGAAAACATATTGCCACGTTCACACAGTGCATAGCACATGACGGTTCTCCGAGCAGCAGTCCGCTAAAGTCGAACATGACATATAAATTACATGGATGTAGACACGTGTGGACATTTGTGTATGCTCTATGGAGAAATATATATCTGCATCTGACGACGATGCTGTGCCGTACCATACGATTCAGTGCAATGCATACAGGCTTATTCAAAAGCAAGCAGGATATTAGCGACGATGAACTGGACAACCATATATAAAAGTCCAGAGAACTGTTTACAACTTTATAAATAACTTGTGCATCCACATCTACAGGGTGGTCCAAGAAAGTAAGAACTGGTCACTTTTTTGCCTCTAACTTCATCAAATCTTACCCAAGTTTCACAATTCTTTCACTGTTGGAAAGAGTAAACAATGTCACACAAGAGTCATATAGCACTTTCTGCCACACCCTAAATGTGTTGCTGTACTACCTTGGAAAATGTTAGAAATGCATTTTCATGCTGTACTACAAAAGAGTCTACTTAAAAGTGTGTCACGTGTGTTCAAAAATTAAATGTTTTATGTCATATGGCTGAATAGATCTTGCTCAATGTGCAGGGGCAGCTATCAACATTTAGACCTGCTAACATCTACTATTTTAACAAATATTCGACAGAAACAGAAAATGAGATAATAAGTAAGTCAGCAATAATAACGAATAAATTGTATTCTGTACACGCAAAGTTTATGTATTTTGTTTTCATTTTCTTACAGATTTGCATCATATTTAAACATATCAGAAACTTCACAAAGTAGTGCAGCAACATATTTAAGGTGTGACGAAATATGTTATGTAAATCGCATTGGAAATTTCTTTCTCCTTCACACACTAAAAGAATTTAGCAAATCGGTTATGATTTGACAAAGTTAGAGGCAAAAACAAGACCAGTTCTCACTTTTTGGACCACTCTGTAGAATACTGTAGAGTGGCATAGTCACCTCACTACGCCAAGGATAAAGTCTTATTAGAGTAAATACAAAGAAAGTTTTCAAAAATGATCCCACAGCTGAAGAATTTACAGTATGAAGAATGACTTCAAAGATTACAACTGTGGACCTTTGAGGATAAAAGAATAAGTGCTGACCCAACAGAATTCTTTAAAAATTATCTTCTATCAACTGGAAGTGTTCTTGAGATGGACAACAAACGTATAACTAGAGGCCAAAATTGGAAGTAACAAAAGAGTTGCAACACTGATGTATGCCAACACTACTTTTCTAAGAGAGTTGCCAACCTGTGAAACAGCTACATAATTTCAGCCACGCCAGCAAACTGTTTCAAGAACAGACTACAGGAGATGAGAAATAAGGATGAATCGGCATCTTGTCAATGACTGACCAATCGACTCTAGCGACCGAGCCAGTCCCCCATGTTGTTACACCGCCACACTGGCACACGGGCCAAATCAGATACGTGTGTCAATTATTTCAGGTATCTGTAGCCACGGCTTTAAGGTTAAGGTTAGTGGTATAGCGTTAGGGTTAGAGTTAGCATTTAGGGTTAGGGTTAGTGTTAGGGTTACGAGCCATAGCCGGTGTGCGGTTTGTGCTGATCCAGCTATTTTCATGGTGGCACTCTGCACCTATAGCCTGCCGGTTGTCTAATGGACGGACAGACGGACCAATCCTGTATTGCTGTCCGTGCTACATAAGTACTACCAGTGTATTCGGCTACTGATCATAGTATTCCCTGACAGCTACAGCTCCATCACGAACGACTTTCTGCCAGGACACACCACAATGCGCAAATATGAACTTCTGCAGAATCCAAAACGATGCACATTTCACTCATTTATTTTTTTCTTTCTCTTTCTTTTATTTCTGCATGTTATTGTTTAGTTTACCTGCGTGGTGAATAAACTTATTCATTTCAGCAACGTGACACCGCGACAACAATCACCAATCTAAACACCGCGTGCAACGATAATTTTCAACAGGTGCTCGACAGCTGTATATCAACATTGCGTTGTTAAGCGACGTTGTTGAGTGGTAAAACCCGAATAGTCCCGAATTTTAAACTCTCGCAGTCTAGCTTCTGCTGCACGCGGCTGCTAATTTTTGCTAAAGCGTAAAATTCAAACGTTGTATAATTTTGATTTGACACAGGCAAAATGGTAAATTCCTGACAAGTGACAAGGCCGAGCAAAGCCAAAAGCCAAGTGCCTGCCGAGAGTTGACCGTAAGTGAGAAGTTGAGAACTTTCGTTTTCCATTTCCCAACTTAGAAGCTTCGTGGCGACTGGCGACACCGTCAAACCTTTGTCGAACGGCGAACCTTGTAAAGTTGTAAGTTGCACCACTGGAGATAACGCTGACAGTGAATTGCACTGCACGGTGCACACACTATGCCGAAATTAATATGCATTGCGTCACTGAGATTGCACACTCAAGGCTAGCTGGCAGTCAGGCCGCAGGCTGCGTTGTAGGCCCTAGCTGTGTTGTGGCGTTGCAATAATACTTGATTGCTGCTGTTGATCGCTTGCACGTAGTTCGTACAGTGCAGCCGATGACCGTATTTCGGTCGATTTCATGAGTTTATCGTCTGGTGAATGAGTAAAGTTGTCTGATTCGAATACGCTGTATACAACATCGTGGAACGTGTGTCCTGTTATTCACGCTGCTGTCATTGCTCGGTCGGCACACAGGTGAGCATGTGAACTGTGCACATGTGGGTCGTTTGACAGCTAGTAATTATGCGGCAGAACTAGTTTGGCACGCCCGGTGTATAATCACGTATGCTGATGTTGGTTCAGAACTGCGGCTGAGTGATTTGGCGAAGTGTGTTATTGGCGCAGTTTGTATGTCGCGTAGTCGTGACTCGTGACTGTTTATTACCGACAGCTGTATCTCTTGTATTGGACAGGACTCAAGGCTGCAACTGCAACAGAACTTTGACAAATAAACAAACAAACCATTGTATGCATGTAACCCCTCTGTCGGCGTTTGTTTTTTTATATTTCGAGTGGCTTCACTGTCACATTTAGAATTATTAAATCACTTAAACTCGGTGTAATTTATTTGTGCAGCTTTAAGAATTTGGTAATGGTTTGCAATAGGTCCGGTGCTGGAAACTACCATTTTCACGACTTACAAACGATAGCAAGCGATGTTAGAAAGGCAGAAAAGATTGAATTTTTTACTGGAAATGCAATCTTAACTCACTACTAACTGTGACAACTCTAGCTTGATCGAGTATAATACGGGAGTTTTGGGTGGGTAGTGGCTACATTCTTTAAAATACGACGAAAATGCACATAAATTCATCTAAAAAGCTGCATAAGCAGCATAGGGAATTGTGGCGCCACCTAGCAAATTTAAACTATTTTTATCGAAAAATTTCAAGGGATAAAATGTTGAAGACGGACGAATAATTTGAGGGAAATGGACAAAAATTCGTCTATAAACTGAATAAGCAGCAAATAGAATATAAATACTTTTGAATAAGCTAGAGTTGTCGCACTTAGTATTGACTTCGCATGCATTCCCAGTAGAAAACTAAGTCTTTTCTGCCTTTCTAATATCGTTTGCTATTGTTTGTAAGTTGCAAAATATTACTAAAACACTACAAACACAATGCAAAAACACTTAGCGGTATATGTGCAGTTTACATGCGATGGATGCTTACCGGTCTAGATGACAATGAAAGCAAATGCTAATTAGAAATCAATTTTTGCTGCTACTACAAAATTGCTCTTACTATTTGGTTCATATGTTGTCAGATTAATGAGACTCTATAAAGAACGTACCCAACATCTGAACTGACGTCTAGGTCATACCCAGTTTAATTTTATTTGTAAACAGTCTCGTGATTGATGCGACAGATGCATAAATGTTTGAAAAATAATTTTTTGAAATTATATGTAACTCAAAAAGTGTGTAGCTGCTTACAACAGAATGTAGTACGGCAATACAGGTACGTCAACACTTAATGAAATATACACAACAGACTTAATACACTCAGCATGCGTGTAACAACGCAAATGCCAAGAGCAAACGTGCAGCATTAGAGCTCAGTGTAGACTTGGAATTTATGCTTTCTGTTAGATTATTTATTCATATTTATGTATTTAATGAATAATGATATTTGCTGTCGTTTATAAGTAGCAAAAATAGCAGTTTTTACTTCTGGATCTATTGCAAACCATTGCCAAGAATTTTCCCAGTGTCAGTTTATAACTGCTTTGATTGTTTCGTGCAGGAACAAGATGAAAGGAGTTGCAAATGGAATTGAGTTAACTTCCCCAGGTGGAGAGAGGAATGAGAAAAGTGACAGTGGAGACAGTGTCAAAAGTCCACGGTGAGGATACATGTTCTCGTTCACATTTTATAACATATTTGGCTACATTTGCTTTTTTATGAATTTGTACAATATTGTAATGCACAGCTATATTACATTTTACTGTCCGCCTGTTTGTATATTGGTACAGTTGTCGTGATGTCATCACTTTTAGTTTTCAGAGGATAACTGGAGCTCATTTGCACCCAAAGTCACCAAACTTTGTCGTCAGCATGCAGCTCAAGTCAAAGTTTAAGTTCACAGCCATGTGCCCTCCTGTATTTCTCTCTGTCTGCCGCGGAAGTGTTTGAGGCAAATTGTTTGGATGTGGACAGCCAAAAAGACAAATGAATGGGTTTTGAAAACAGCAGGGGTGGACAGAAGTTTGCTTGCTACAGTGAAGCAAAGAAAACTGTCACATTTTTGCCACATCCTGAGAAAGCCTGGTGATTGTTTGGAAAAGAAAGTAATTCAAGGCACTGTTACAGGCTTGACACACATTTGGCAGACAAAAGATGGCTTGGATCTGTTATAGGCCCTATCTCATTATGGACTGGTCTACCACCCCACCAGTTAGAGGAAGAAATGAATGATAGGGTTTGCCACTGCTGCCATTTCCTGAAACTGCCACAGTGACTTTATGTCAAGAAATTTGCACAGTGCTACAGAGTTGTGGAGGTGACATTCAATTGCAATATGATGTAAAATTTTGACAAATGGGCACAGGCAGAGGCATAAGCATCATTTACATGAAGTCTAGTTTGGTTCACGGATGGTGAAATAAGCTTTGTGGGTGGATGGTCTGGGTGGTGAGTGGGTGACTGTTTTTTTCTCCAAACAATATGTCAGTACTGGGAAGGTCAAACCGTCAAATTTGGCACAAAGGTGTCGTCTAGTATGAGGATGATGTGTACACTTAGATTTCTGTAAAAAGGTTTTCAGTTGTGGCAGAATTTGCAAAAAAAACAAAAAGCACTAAAAATGAGCACATTATTCTCCACGTGCTACTTCAGAAACCAAAAACAGTAGAAATGTGGAAATTAGCATAAACATAGCCCATGGTGTGAGGATGATATCCGAACCTTTTGTTTTAAAATTATGCACTGTTTTATATACACAAAAAAATACCAAAACGGCCCAAAATGCCAAAAATGTGCTGCCGTTTAGTGACATAAAATGAAGCAAAGGCCATAAAATGCCAAAAATGTGAAGTAAAATGAAGATGACGCCGGTGATGCATGTCGAATTCCTCAGACAGTGTGATAGTCGCCTTACTTGTTTACTATGATCTGAATGACTTTACGGGGTTCTGAAATAGTATGCTGATATACTGTCAGGTTTCTGTCAAGTTTCTTGATAGATGCACGGGGTGGGACGGTGCAAGGAAGTCGTCATGCTGGAGTACGAGTTATTATTCCACCTGGCAAGGTTTGCATGCCGACACGCATTACCTGCAAACTGGTCAGAAGTGACAAGTTGGCATCTCGTCCACAACTGAAGGAAGGAGAGGCTATTGTTAGTCGTGGGCTGGAACTTGGGCCAGTTGGGTTTCAGTTCAATGGGTTTGTTTCTGTTTTTGTTGATTACAGCTGTGTAATATAGCACAATTATGTGCTGTAATGTGTAGCGGTATTTTGCTCAAAACAGCAGGCCTGTTATACTGTATTGCAATTTTACTTGATACGTAGCCATGCTGTTTTTTTACACGTGTTGCATATTATTGAACTACACTTGGAAGTTAATTATTGTTTTATCTTGGTTATGTTTACCTCTGTTTGACTTTTGCATCTTAAGTGGATGATGACGACGATGACAGGATTATAAAATGCAGCGAAATATAGCATTTGTCATGAGGTGAATTTAACTATTATTCATTTTTACTGCAGCTCTGTCATCTACATATGAATGCTGTTTGAAAATTTAGGATATTTGTCTTGAATACTGCTTATTTGGTGGGAATAAAATTAATTATTAATATGGAAACGTTTTGCTGTGTTTCAGACCAGTACTGATTGAACTGCCTCATGTAGCTTCTCTGCGTGATGAACGTGAAGTTGTAGCTTTGCGTAGTGATGACGGAATATCGTGGCACGAGCATCCCGTCACCGCCTCCGAAATTGTTGGTGATCTTGTCAAGTTTGCTGGTGAGTGACTGACGTTCATTATTCAGTGACATACATTTTGGTGCGTTTTTATTATTAGAACAAATCACAGTGCACTGTCATGTAAGAAGGGCTCAAAAATTGGATGAATGATTTTAGAGGTATGCCGTTTTTGATTATTATCTGTGCGCGTGCTGCAAGCAGATATTGTTTTGTCGGTGTATGTCTGTCTACTTGTGCATCTGTCTGCACAAAATCTAGAAAACTACTGATTGGAAATTGATGTAATTTGGTAGGAATATGAATCATGGTGAATGCTAGAGGTGGTTAGAAGTTGGTGACCTTTGACCTTGAGAGCCATTTTCATGCTTATTTAAGCTATAACCAGGCATGTTAATATCAATTTATTGAGTATCGATAGAGTTATCGGTGATATTTTTTTAAAGTATCGATAGTGTTATAGCTGATACTTTTTTGGCTTGATATATCGATGAAAATTATCGATACCTTCGGGCAATGTGTGAACTTCGTTTCCTGAACTTCGCTAAATGGGTCTCTAATGTTCGGTTGCTTTGGCAGCTGTCAGCCAACCCTGCTGGATCATATTTTGGCAATTGGCATGTAATTGTGATTGAGGTGGTTTCAGTTTTTTTGTTAGGCTAGATTCAAGTTCGTAATAAACTTTGTATGTATTACTATTTTGTTATTTTTTGTTGTATTTGACATAAATAATAAACATAAATAGTTTTAGCCACCAGAAAACACTGAGGAACGAATATAGGCATGGGCTGTGAGTGCAGATTACTGTTGCCAAAGTATCGGTGAAAGTATCACGGAAATTGCAAAAAGTATCGTTATCAGAATATCGGTATCAGTATGCTTTTAGTACAGTGTATTATCAGCGATAACTTTTGCAAGTATCATTAACAAGCCTGGCTATAACTTTCAAACGGCTTGACATAGCAACTTCGTTTTCGGTGTTGAGATAAACCTTCGTCTAAACTTCTTTTGCTTTGCTTTGAGAATAGCTATGTCCGGATCGAGTTTAAAGGTCATAGGGCGAAGGTCAAGGTCATGGCAGCAAAAAATGGCCACATGCACACGGAGACAGTTCAGTTGCATCTGTTGGTAGATTATATTGAGTAATATTCTTGAATAAACTCATTGGCTAACTCAGACTAAAATCCAAAAAATAATATATAAAACAATGATAAAATAACTCATCAATTTAAATGATGTGCGGTTTCTTGGTATTGGACTGACACAGTTGAAGTGTAATCATTAGAAAATATAGCAAGTACAGACAATGATTGATTTTACGGTGTTAACGCATAGTTAATTTTTCTCAGAGAGTTGTGAATAAATGGAATAGATTATCTCAGGCAGAAGTTGATGCACCATCAACAAACAAATTCGAAAATTACCTCAAAGTTGTAAACGGCAAATGGACTTCTTTAAAGACATATAGTCTGCAAGTCCTATGGCTGCACGAATTCGCAAGATTAGTTATTGTTCAACTCGACAAGTAAATAGTGCCAGGTGCAGCCGCACCCGATGAGTTACTCAGTGAGTTTTATTGTTTTATCTGTTCAGATGAGGAAAACGTCGGTGGAAATCGACAGTCGACTGTTGCAATTGTGTGTATGGACTTTCCGCGATATTTTGTCGCTGTGTCGCGAGTGCGGCTAGTGTCGCGGATGGTTGGCAACGGCGGTGGCTCATTGAAGACTGATAACACTCCAGTGGCAGCGAGTGTTGCATTTCCTGTTGGTAGTGTGAACAAGGAGACAAAATTGGGCCTTCAGGTTGCTGTTTAATTTCAGTTATTTTTTATTTAGGTAATTAATTAGGGTGCAGTCTTTGCATGCAATGCTGCAAGCCATAATAACATAGATGGAGAGAGGTGAAAGAGTCTGCTTTTGTGTTGGATGATTGTTAATAGGAAAAAATTATAAAATTGTAACCAGACAGGTAGTAATGCATGATGGTGATTGAGCGATTTCACTGGTGGTTAGCTGGCTTCTTCTGGGTGTTGCAGTTGATTCTTTTTTGCAGCATTTTTACGTATTTTCCTGTTTTACACGTTGAATGTAGATTGCAAAACTTGAAGACTGCATTTTACTTTTTTTATAGTTTATTATGCCGCACACCAAAGTGTTTTGTTTGTTTGAAGTATTGCCGTGTTACGTTTGATTTTACACTTATTAACAGGCGTTGCCAGTGCTGTCAGATACCATTCATTTGGTGCTGGGACCTGATGGTCCGTTAGTCAGCACCAGCCCGGTGGTAACGGTCGAGCCAAGACGACGTCGGTTTCATGCTCCTATTAACTTGACTATACCTGCTCCAGAGTCGACTGTGAGCAAACAAGGCAGACCCACCAAGGATGGATCAAAGCTTCATTTGCTGTATAGCGTAACTGGTACAGTAGCGAATTGTTGCTTCTTTGTTGGGAAAGTTGAAAGTCAGCATTCGAAAACTGAGGTGGAATTTTTGGTGACATTACTGTTTAGCTTTATGCTGAGTTGTCTTTATTACAGAATAGTAATTTGTGATTTTTATCGTAAATTTAAGTTGTGAAATGCACATTTTTGAATTTGGTGCATTTTGATTTTGCCATATTGTACAGACATGCTAGAATGTACATGTAAGATACTGTTAAAGAATAGAGTACCAGTAGTTTTTGGTGTTAGAAATGGCCATTAAATCTCGTATGTGGCACACTAAACTTGTACCAAATAATAAGAGGCCTAAGTAATTTGGCAAAGGCTGCACCGAATGACCCACACACTGCATACGCCGTCCGCTGAGTTGAGCCACGTGCCAGACGGATGGACGGACACTGCACATTGGTAACAGTAAGCTACATCTCATGCATTCGATGCAGCCTAATAATTGCTTTATGAAGTTGTCCCTTGTTGCTGCCATTATCTGCCTTGCTAATGGTTGCATGTCATCCCCGAAATGACCTATAAAGTGTCGAGTGGGACGTTAAGCCTCTACTGACTCACTAATGGTTGCACGTTGCTGTGGCTGTTAGACATTGGAGATTGTTGATTCAGACATTGGTGATTCCCCAGCTTGTTGCATGTTTTAGGTGGCAGTGGCAGTTCACGGTGGGAGGATATCACTGGTTCGGCTCCTGTCAATCTTGTTAAAGATTCTGTGTCTTTCTCTACTACTGTGTCTGCGAGGTTTGCATTTGTTATGTTTCTGTGTACTGTTTACTGCTTTGATAATCTCATTATTCCTCAGTGCAGAGCACGGAGGATCACAGATGACGAAATAAGCTGGGTGGATGGGTGTCTGGGTGGTTAACTGTTTTTTCTCCAAATGATATCTCAGGACTGAGAAGGTCTAAGAATGTCAAATTTGGCAGAAAGGTGGCGTCTAGTACATGATGATACACACACTTTCATCGTGTTGTATGCATGTCAGTGCCACTGTGAAGGTTTCATCATACTGTGACATTATAGATTCTGGCTCATTGAATGTGGCAAGTCGTCAGCAGGTGATACATCGGGTGATGGGATGGTAGCACTGGCATCAAAAGTTTACAGCGAAGCAGTCGCCATCCCTGTCATGGCACGTTTTGTCATCTTTACACGAAGTCACCATGAGACGGAGGCTCAGCTTCGTGTGCTGTGCATAACCGAGGACTTCGATGTTGCTTCAACGTTGGAATGTCAAGAAAAGTTTCATGAGATTGCTCGCTCAGATCCTGTAGAGGTATGTGTACTGGACTTTTATAGTGGCACTAGTCTTGTTAATAACTCATTGCCTTCTATCTTGTGGATTGATTGTAGACTGCTGTGCTGTTGCTATTTGTGGACAAATGTTGATTGTAAGTTTGATTTGCACTACAGGCAACATTCTCTGATATCTTGTTATCGATTTGAGATTACATTTTGCTCCAGCTTGTCAAAACCTAGTTGTAGAATATGATATTTTAACTTTTTGCACGTCCTAGGCATAGGGTTGATGGTGGATGTTGACAAAAGTTGTATACAAGGATACTGGTACTTAGTAACTTAAGATGTGCACAGCAGTTTATGTAGATGTAATAATATGTAGCATGTAATCACAGAAATTCTATCAAGCTTCAAAACTTTCTTTAGCCTTGGGTTAACTTATACACTTCTACAATCTGTGGTCTACCCAGCTAAATACTTGCTGAAGAGTTTGTAAACAAAATATTTAGTTCTTCAAGTTGTATAGAAAAATATTGCATTTAACGTTTTTACAGAGATGCAGTTTAACCTGGTATTGCGGCTTTTTTGAGATAGCAGATGTGAACTATAATGAACAGTGTTGTATTTGGAATGAAACATTTAAGAAATTGTGATTCAAAAGTGGATTACTGTTTATTGGTACTCGGTGTATTATGTAGCTGATAGAAGGCAAGACGTACTGTGTGGATGTGTCTGGCAACTTGGCACCAACCGTAGCTTCAAGCTCACAGCTCGCCATTACTGTGGATGCCTTCCGTGTCAACCGTCTGTCGTTTGTTGTCAAAGTTAATGATTTGACCAAGCGACCGGATGGATGCCTCAAGTTCTTACCAGCTGTGAAGCTGCTGTACAGCGTAGAAATTCAGCATGGCCGAGATGTATGTTCTTTGCCCGTGTCACTGGTAGAGATGACCACAGTGGACATGGTGCACGAGGAGGAGACTGAAGAGCTTGTGAGGAACTTTGAAGTTGCAAGACAAAAGGCCGGTCAGTGCTGTTTACTGCAGTGCAGTTAATGTATTTCTTTGCATAGAGCTTGTACAGACCCTGGAAAGTCCTGGAATTGAAACTTGAGGCTGTGATATCAGCTAGGTTTATTGGCACAGTCAGTATTGAGACTGGCTTTATGGCTAGGCATAATGTATGATGCATTCACCAATGTTTTGGTTGAGATAAAAAT
>Ga0126335_1000978_pt1 | contig 15133 bp, 4 predicted proteins | sample OlaspJWI45metaG_FD_108409 | JGI IMG/M metagenome (GOLD analysis project Ga0126335, IMG submission 108409) | Marine gutless worms symbiont microbial communities from Oahu, Hawaii - Olavius sp. 1 OAHU.JWI-45 metaG | ecosystem: Host-associated > Annelida > Digestive system > Unclassified | place... | reverse complement strand
CTGCATTTCGGATTGGGTCTGCTGACATTATCCCGACGACAGCGGTGCGTGACCTTGAGATCTACATCGACGCTGACCTCAGCATGCGGTCTCACGTTCAGCGGACTGTCGCCGGCTGTTTTGTCATTTTACGACAACTGCGCAGTATCCGACGATCAGTTCCATCGTCTGTTTTCCAGATTCTGGTTGTCGCCCTTGTGCTGACGAGGCTGAATTATGGTAATGCCACACTGTCTGGTCTTCCTGCTTACCTCCTCAACCGTCTACAGTCTGTGCTCAACGTCTCAGCGCGGTTAATCGCTGGTCTTCGTCGGTCGGCTCACATTACAGACGCTGTTGCCAGTTTTCATTGGTTACGAGCTGCCGAGCGAATCAAGGTTAAACTGGCGGTTATTGTCTACCGAGCTCTTCACAGCACTGCACCTCAATATCTGTCGAACATGCTGAGACGCGTTGCCGACATCCCATCCCGCAGTCGTCTCCGGTCGTCGACTTTCATCCACCTCGTTGTCCGCCCATCACGCCTCGTTACTGTCGGGGAACGCTCGTTTGCTTCAGCTGGTCCCAGACTCTGGAACAGTCTTCCGGACGATATTACTACAGCACAATCACTACCAGCGCTTCGAAGAAAACTGAAACTTACCTATTTCGGCAATCATACCCGGACATTATACTGTAGTTTCAGACTGTTTTCGCCATGTTGGTCCTAGCAGTTACTTTTTACTTTAGCCATATTAAAAATTGCTATGTAATGTAAATGTATTTGTAATATTTTGAAGATGGTGACATTTGAGAGCTATTTTCGTACATCTCCAATTCAGGCTATATATTTTGAATAGCTTGACCTAGCAACACTATTTTCAGTTTGGAGATACACTTTCAGAATATCTAGGTCACGGTTTAGTTTCAAGGTCATGGGTTTAAGGTCAAGGTCACGGTGACGAAAAAGCGGCTTGAGACATATTTTCGTATTTTTAAAATTCAAGCTTTATGTTTTGAATGCTTCAAGCTAGCAGCTTCATTTTCAGTATGAAGGTACATTTTTAGAATAGCTAGGTCATTTTCAAGTTTCAAGGTCACGAGGTTAATCTCAAGGTTACGGTCTCCAAACAGCGGCAGCGTGCAGGTTTGTGCTCCCCGCGGACACAGTTTAATTTGACATTTGTTGTTGATAGCATGAAAAATAAGCAGCCACGTCAAATAAATCGTCACATTTTAATAGTTCGTGTATATATTATTAGTCTACAGCAGCACTTGAAGATAATCCTCAACAGTTGCCGACATTGTTGGATTAGGGGTTATCCCAAACTTCAAGGATAATGCTCAAGATAATCTGTTTATCAAGTCATTCATTGCGTATTTTGTATCGAGCAGCAGATGCAGCAGCAGCAGCAGCAGGCTGGGATGCAGATACGAGGAGGAAGTGTTGACGCGAATCGCGGACGAGGTAAGCATCATCCTCATCACCAGTTAACTTATTGTTGTACTTCATTACCTGCGCGTTAGCTATGCGGCGAGCAGGTATCGTTTATGGCGGCGTCTGTCTGTCTGTGCGTCTGTCCGCACAAAATCTCGAAAGCTACTGATCATGAATTGTACCATGGTAAGAATATGTCCCACAGCTACTGATCATGAATTGTAACATGGTAAGAATATGTCCCACGGCGAACGCTAGAAGTGATTGAAAGTTTGTGAGATTTGACCTTGACGTGTGACCTCGACAGCTATTTTTGTGTATTTCGTTTCACTTGTAATTATCATACATCGTATCTCATCCAGCTTTAGAAGTTTCGAATACCTTAACCTGGCAACTTCATTTTCGATGTGAAGGTACATTTTCAGAATATCTAGGTCACCTTCGAGTTTCAAGGTCACGGGATTAATATCAAGGTCACGACAGAAAAACTGGCGGCGCGCAGGTATGTGCTTCCCTCGAATACAGCTCAATTGATAGTTCCGTTTCTGTCCGCCTTTTGCGTGGATTACTGTAATAACTGTTTATTTTGTCTTGCTGCAGAAGTAGGCCTTAGGCTGCGACGAATGCACAACGTGGATAATAAGGCCTATTGCCACCGATGTTGCCGTAGCGTGGTGTGTCAATCTGTCAGTCAGTCAGTCTTTGTTTCTGTCTGTCTCTCCTGCTCTAAACGAATCGAGGGAGACAAGAGTGGGGGAAGGAAAATCGTGCTCGCTGCACCATAATTATTTCCCATTCATTCGCCAGATGGTATCACATTCGATGCGGCTATCGCCATTGAATTACTTTCCTTTTCCTCCTCATCCTGCTACTGTGATCCCGTTGGCAGCAAGGATTTTATAGGGGCTCCCCGACCGTATATAAGGGGGAGGTTTACTGGTTCAGTCGCCCCTCCCCGAAATATTGACAAGAAAGTTTTCGCTCCGCAGGGGGAGCTTACAGGCTACAGCGCTCCCCAAGACCTCCTAGCTGGCAGGAAGGGGCCTGGCTGCTTCACCGCCTCTCTCGGCCTTTCAGGCTTCGCCGGTCTGCGCCGCCCAATTTTTAAACCCCCTGCGAAATAATATTCTACCTACCGCCCTGTAGGTGCTAGCCACGAATGTTTTCCATCTGTCTGGCTTCCGTCATCGTCGTCACACCTTTGATGTCTTGACCACGTCGAGGTGTCGTCGGTCCACTTCAGCTTCTCGCTGTTGTTGCTGTCGTTAACAGCGGAGAAGAAGGAATCGTTCGCGACGACGTTAAAGAAGCGCCTGACTCGCGGTAAGAAGCGTTCTCAGAGCGCCGAGAGACCGGCATTTGCCAGCCAGTCACTGCGAGAAGGCACCTATCTCAGACCACCTGATGCCGCATCCTCTCAGACCCCTGGCGGCGGCTCCAACACCCTGGGTACGGAGCAAACCGTATACACTGTTGGTACGGATTAGTTACGTTCGTACGTTTGTAATAATAATAATAAACAGATTTGTATATTTGTCCACCAAGCAGTATAAGTTGGTATCAGCTTCTGCTGTGACATAGTGCACCACAGGAGCGGTGCTGGTAGGTTGGCAGCCTATCGGCGGACGTTGCAGTTGGTGGCCAACTGGCGCCGCTCCAGCATCGCTAATACCTGTGGTTGCCGTTTTATTTCATCTGCGGTTTGTCAGATGTCATAATAAACGAATATTTATTTATTTATTATAGCGACGTAAGGTCGTAACTTCAGAGGCTGTAGCAGTAGTGCTATTTATAGCATTCGTTCATTCAGTGGCGTAATCTGAAGATGCTCGGAATCAACGTTCTGAAACTTCCCTGAGCGCTTACAAACTGTGTACTGTTACACAAAACTCCTTGTTTAAACACGCAGTACGTGACGGAATCCGGAATTTGTTTTCGTAAATAAAAGAATACAGGCCGCTTCGTTTGTGGCGAAAACGAGTGACTAACTTCTAGAGTAAATTTACAGCTTTCTACTTGAAAGTGTAGTTAAGTTTTTTTCTTCTTATTTGTTTGCTTGTTTTGCTATATATTATGTTTGCTGTATTTCATGCTACTGCTACCATGATTTGGTAAAATAAAGATATATATTATACGCAATTTACATTGTGATGTATAGTGCTTGTTTCATTATGTCGCCTCTTTCCTTATAGTTAGAAGAAGGGGCGGAATTTCTATCAATGATTGCTTGAAAAGTTGATCCGTATAGTTTACTATTGGGAAAAAGTTCCGGAACTTTACGAAACTTTTTATAACGTTATGGGGCTTTACTTATTTCAGAAAGAACTTCTTATATTGAGTCACAACGACACAACTCCACCTCGGCAACAGCTTCTCGCTGCTGTACATTGTTGCACCGAGTAACCTCTGCCAGAAAGGTCCAATGGTACAGCAGCATAGTAGCCGCAAGACGACTTACTCTATAGACTACGCACGATAACGTCAGATAAACTACCTGTCCAGCAAATTTTACGGAACTTTACGAACTAAATGGAACTTCACATTGGGGGGGGGGGGAGATTCTGGAACTTTGTAGCGGGTATGATTGAACTGGACAACTGTGGTATGATCAATGACATAGCTCTGTTAACTGCTTTTGCGGTTTGTCACGCTGACTGATCCTAACCAGCCAGCCAATATAATCATAATAATCCTTATTCACCCTTAATTGTAGACAGCAGCAGATAACCGGAAAAAACGTAACCAAAACTTAACTTAATAGCAACATATCAGCAGTAATTCGTCCTGTATATTTTTCAATAACAATTTAAACAACATATTATCACTAGAGTATTTCAATTTGCTTAATTTTGTTTTTGCTTTTCTTTATCCTATATGTCCCACGTGTTATTTAGTGTAATTTGTAAGGATCGTGTACGTTTCGTCAGCATCAGTCTTCTCTTCTGTATTTCAAAATGCAACCTATGACCACGCGTGTTTTTCACTTGACTTTATTTGCTTGTCAGATATATTTTTGTCGACCCAGAGCTGAAGTTCTGTTTGCTGTTAGTAGTCCAAACAGTCAGAGAATCCGGCCACATTGCGACCTATTGGTCGTAGTTCATCCGTCAGCGAATATGCGCGTTAACGGACTGCGCTGTCGAAGACGGGACGACAGATCAGAGTTGCACGCGGGTCTATATTTTGGGACCCGACAAGACCCACGGAATTCGTGACCCAACACGACCCGACCCGACCCGACCCATAGACCATCCGTGACAGATAAAAAGTCGCAAAGCTTTTAAGTTTGTTTCTTGTAACAAGCAACTATAAATACGCCGTGACTTAATGATAAAGAATTCTTTTTATTATTTTAAACTACGTGAAACATATTTAATATCGTATACACTGTAAAACGTAACAAGCAATTTTTAGTCTTTACTAGAACTGCGTGGACCCGACCCGACCCGACCTGCGGGTCAACCCGACCTGCGTGCAACTCTGCGACAGACCGCAGCGTCAACGATGGGTGCGTTAATCCGGGCAAATAGCCCAGTTCTGGGAGTGCAGACTCTGGAACATCAGCCGCATGGCCAGACGACAACATCCGTGCTCAGCAGTGCAGCCTGCTTGCGAGCTGTACGCTTCGTTTCCAGAGACCAGAGCGTAACTTGCTTTGCTTTGAACATAGCTGTGGCTTCCTTGCATTGGGAAATGCTTGAGTCACGATCCGGTTGTTCCTCTACGCACAGTGCCTTCGGCTGGAAGCCACAATTCTTAAGACTCTTCCTGGGGTTTGCTCTGTAACGACTCTATGTGGGTCGCTTGCCATGCCCATAGAATGCCTGCAATGTCGTGACTATAATATTACTGTGTTCTTTGGTTGTTGATCGGTCGGCCGGCGATGTACTAAGAAGTGAGAGTGGAAGCAGACCCGACGAGACCACGCTCCGGCTCATTCGGTTCCAGTGTCCGTCGATTCTTCTCGTCTTCCTCAAAGTCTAGCCCTCAGCGACGTGGAGGATCCTTAAACAGACCACCGCCGGCCACCCACGAGTCAGCTGGACCCGGCGACACTCTATCCCCGACTGGGCTTCACCCAGCACTGCAGCAGGGCGGCTATCAGAGGCCACAGCGCCAGAGTACTCCAGTGCCGCCGATGAGGGACGGTTCTGGAGTACAGTACAGCAGTGCACGATGGGACGGCTGACAGCTCGATGGTGTACACGGTGACAGTTCACTGGTCCTCGGGGTAGCGATGTCAGAAGGACTTGGAACCCAACGTCAAGTCGAAAAACTAACATCAGTGCCAAAGGGTCACTGGTCCGAAGGGTCACTGGTCCGAAGGGTCACTGGTCCGAAGGGTCACTGGTCCGAAGGGTCACTGGTCCGAAGGGTCACTGGTCCGAAAGATACGGCTGGCCGAGCTGGCGGGTTTATGTTTAGTATTATAGGTAAAGGTCCAGTTTCCAGTTTCGGTGGGGGCGAAGTTGTCCTTCGTAGAACGAGGCCGCAGATGGGTCCATAGTCCATCCGCCAGTAAAGCTCCTGGTGTTTCTTACCAGGGTACTATAAAAACCTCTTCTTTTTGAACCATGACTGGTTCGCCTGTCAGCTCCAAAGAGTTGAGTTCTTGCGGAAGGGTTCCCAGGAGGGGCCCCTCTTCCGAATGTTTCGTCTTTCACTCTAGTCCATCATCAGTAATCAGATGAGGCCACGGAGGTTGAGGGGTGCCTGGTTTAGTCGCCCCTTACGACATCCAGCCAGGAGACGGAGTAGGTCTATTCTAAGCCCCGGAACCCACACGGGGTTATGGGTTAGGGTCAGTTGTAGTGCCAATTGTTTTTCAGACCAGTAGGCTAAGCCTCCGGACCACTGACGGTTTGGACCAGTGACGTGTACTCGGTGTACGCAGTTGATGCATGTGTTCGTACCTCCCTCCTCTCGTTTCGTTCACCGTGTGTTCGTGCTGTGCTACGTCTACCTTCCGACTGGTGGCGTTGAGCTAACCCGCACGTCCCGTTTCCTCGTGTTTTGCACCACCTCGCCTCGTCTGTTGCTTTTCGTCGAATGCGCGCGCGCCGTGTTCGCATCACGACGCGTTGAACGGACCGGACGAGGCCAGACACAGGCCGGCCACTCTGTACTGACGCCCGGATTTTTACGGGGACTGTAGTAGCACCTTCCTGTCCATCATCAAACTTTCCGTGGAATCCCACGGAATAAGCAGCTCACTTGGGATGCCTTGATGACTCGTCTGTATACACATTTCGTGTTACGGTTCGCACCTGTCTGATAAAAAAGGTAAAGCCAAACGTCATACACTCGATATAGCGTTCCTTCGTGAAGGCACTTCACTGCAGAAGCGCTCGGGTATGGCACGCGTTGTCGAGGGATGTCACGGTTTTACCTGCACACCCACGCGTTTATCCACGAATGGAATGAACCATACCTTCAGCCGAGGCTGGTCCTCGTTTACCGACCCCCGAGGGATTGAAGGCTGAGTGGGCTTAGCTCATGCACTGCAGCTTCTGGCTAAGGTGAAGTTTCGGCTATAAATATTGAACATTTGCGCAGTAGGCCAGCTACGCAGAGCATGCTTGAATGCTGCGGAATGTGGCCAAGAAACCTCGCTAATGCCGGCGTTACAACGACCCGTAAAAAGCAGAACTTTCTTTACACAAACTGTTTCGTGTAAACCTCGAAAGTCTTACAGACGATAGCCGGGCCTACTGACCCCGGATGACTCATTTAAATCGCTAGCAAATGGGCGCTGAGTCAGTACAGTGTGCCGCTGTTGGTGGTCTGTCTGTGTAGAATATCGGATCAGGTGATATTGATGGTGTGACCTCGTCGACGAATCGATCCGTGTCTGCTGCCGTCGTGAGCCGAGCGGCGTTCTGCATCGCTAACCGCCATCACTTCGCAAATTACACTTCCGCGCGCGCCCGCAGTGTTGCATCAAACTAAACCCCAAAACACCAGTAATTAAACTCTGTCGGTCCGATAGGAGCACAAACCTGCGCGTTGCCGCGGTTTCTGCAACCGTGACCTTGAAACACGAAAGCAACATTGATGTTCTGTACCTCCACGGTGAAAACGAAGTGTCTAGCTTGTGACGTTCAAAACTTAAAGCTTGAACGGAAAATACGAAAATATATCTCGAGGTCAAAGGTTAAGGTCGAATGTCAAAAGCTCCAAATCACTTCTAGCGCTATCGTAGCACATTTTCTGATCAAGTCCCAGCACTTTCCGACCAGTAGTTTAATGCTGAGCTGCACGCTACCGCTTTTTCGCTGCCGTGACCTTGACCTTGGACCGGTGACCTTGAAACTAAAACGTGGCCAGATATTCGTACGATGTATCTCCATGTCGAAAATGAAGTTGCTAGGTCAAGCAACTCAAAACGTATAGCCTAAATTTAAAAAAAAACAAAGATATCTTTCAAGGTCAAGGTCAAATGTCACCAACTTTCAAACACTTCTAGCGTTCACCATGGGACATATTTCTACCAAGTTACATTAATTTCCAGCAGTAATTTTTTAGATTTTGTGCAGACAGTCAGACGCCCACTCACAGAGACTCCGCCAAAAGTTACCTGCTTCCAGCATAGCTGGCGAGCAGGTAACTAGTATAATTTCCGAAGTAATTCGGCAAAGGCCGCATCGAATCCCTTCCTCCTTACCGTGTGGAATGGGGATTGACCTCTCACTAGGAGTCTGCATCCCAAACAGGACGTCGATCCGTTCAGCCGCCTTTGCCCGCGTGAAAAAAATGGCGTCAGGCCAACCCCGTGATGAGATCGGCTTTACAGCGTATTTAGCCACGTCGCTGTTTAAGTCGTAATTACTAATTTATTTTGGAAAAATGGCTTATTAAAATTTGCACAACTATCTGTTTTTTCTCTTTCGAGATTTTGTTGCAACACTGTGATCTCGGCGATCCTCAACTTCTGACCGAGTATGTTTTTAAAATGTCTGATGCTTTTTCTCCACGTTTGTGAACTTTCATTTCGTTACGATGAAATATCAGATCTACCGGAGCCGTTTCTTCTAACACACGTCCGCTCGCATTTCGGTAGGCGTAACCTCCGGCGACTCGACTCTGTATTTTGATAATTTCAGCACTCTTCTGTTTACTGTACGGCGCACGGTGGCTTCAGCTTGATCGTATTTTTCGTGTTAGTTTATTTTGCATGCAAGGCACGTGTCTAGACATGTTTGCAGTTAGCAAGTGAACAGCAGCGTGCCGGGTACATTCTGAGATGAAAACGTGAAAAATTTATTAGAAACGATAAGGAGTTTCACAGATTTTTTAAATTTGCGTTTTACGCGGCTAACATATTTGAGCACGGGCGTAACGTTACTGAGACTACTACTACTACAACTGCTACTACTACTACTACTGCTCAACCAAGACACGAACAAGAAGGCTGAATCTGGCAGGTCATTGTGCCAGACACCCAGAAAAAGCTGCTTCCAACGTATGGGTACCAGATAGGGGTAGCAGAGGAAGGGGACGCCCGACTGGCACCTTCATCGACACTCTAATGAGGGACACAGGCCTACAGCTGGAGGAAATGCATGCCTGCATGCAAGACAAGGGACAGTGGAGGACCGTTGTACCTCGAGCTGGAACGAGGTCGACATAGTAGGCTAGTCACTGAGACAGTTTGCAGTTTTTAGCGTGTTCGAGTAAGATAAAAACAAAAATCAAAAAATAACTTATCCGCAGATAGGTATAACTTAACACAGCTTCGGTAAAATAGGATTCAAATGAATCAGAGTCTCTTAGAGTGTGCACCTCGTCGTCTCGTTGCTGCTGATGCTGCTGCAATGTTGTTTGTTGCGATCATATCGCACGATGTTTGCGTTCTTGTTGCAATAAAGCGTCGTTTACACCTAAGCGGCGGCGGCTGGGCGTTGCGACTTGCGTTGTATCGCCCGTTGAAACAAGCGGCCAAAGTGATTTGGCAAAGGCTGTACCGAATGACCCCCGCACGGCGAAGCCGAGTTGAGCCGCGTGGCAGACGGACAGACTGACGGATGGACAGACTGACGGACAGACACCGAACACATCCGTAACAATAGTGTGCATCTCGTGCATTCGATGCAGCCTGATAATTTTGGCCTACGCAAATCGTGTGTAATCCGGTTCGTTTGGAAATATGTCAGTTATCAACAGACATGACGGACGAATACTGCTAAATATTGTCCGCAAAATGAGTTGACAGTAAATGCCGCTTGTTGAAAAGAAATGAGACAATAAAATGATAAAGTTCTCGTCTGTCCGTTGGAAATAAGGACCAAATGCATCGACGCTATGGACGCGTCAAATACGGATGCATGTGTACTGTACATCTTTGTGTAGAGTTTGGTGGTTAGACTTATTTTCAAGCGAGGTTCCACCTGCGCTGCACTACGCGTTGCATTGCGTTGCGAACTTGCGAGCGACAGCTTCGCTACGCCGCTGCGCGTGGAAGAATTTATTGGTACAAGAGTTCAGCTATCGCTGAGATAGCGCGCGGCTTCTTTGACAATTCAGATCACGCTCGTCGAAACCCGTCAGTCGCGAATCCTTGGCAACATTCAGTTTAAAGAATCCTGTTAATATTAACTGATGACTGCATCGACATTTGACGCGTTACAGCTCTACTACTACTACTACTACTACTACTACTACCACCACCACCACCACCACCACCACCATCACCACTACTAACCCCATCCTAGATGCAAACACTGGATTTTTTTACGGTACTACGACGTTGCTGTGCCCTCGTCTGAACCAAGTAGTGGGACGTCATGGTACCAACCACGAATCCAAAGTGAGACGTTACGGTACCATTGTTTGAAATCAACTTACGTTGGTATCAAAACGTCCCACTACATGGTTTAGACGGGGGTATCATAACGTCAGACACGGTACCACGACAATCTTTATGTAGTGTGGTGCAAACCATATTTCGATATTTGAAAGCGTTTTCGCGTGGATCAGACAGACAGACAGACGGACGGACGGAATTGCGATAGCAATAGCGGCGTCTAACACGTTAGACGCGCGCCAAAAATGGCTGATGAAGTGTTTCCATCTCTTGCGATGGCTGTCGCCTGTCTTCGCTGCGCTGTGCGTTTGCATTAAGACGAGCGATACATTGCAGCGTAGCGCAGCGTAGATGGAAACGATGCTCTAGTGAGTGTGTGTTGCTTGTCGAGGAGTCGGTCGGTTAATTCAACGTACAAGTGAACGGTAGCTGTAAATCGGCGACTGGATGTTGTAGCTACTGCTGCTGCTGCTGCTGCTGACGATGATGTTTCTGTATGTTGTCTCTACGACTCTGCTAGAGAAGTTACGATGTCGGCGTGCTGGACGATGTTATAGGAACTGTTTAGCGCAAATGTTCGCTGTAGTAATATTATAGAAGCTAGCATAGCTAGCATCTTCGTTTGTAGTGTTCTGTATCGTTGAGCTGTAGCGACCTATGATAGTGCGCTTGCAGACGGTCGGCATTTGTGTTCTTTTCTAGACTGCTGATGTAATCTTATGCTGAAGAATAGGTCTGTTCGCTAGCAGTGGTCATAAAACAGCACAAATGCCTACAGTACTGTAGACCAACACTGTGCCTTAGTGTTTTTAGAGGTTTTGTGAATCTGTCGGCATTAAAATCTGTTGAATTTGTGTGTGGTTATATATAGGACTGCTGCAAAACATTGTTGAGTTAACGCGAGTAGTAAGAGTCAGAGTTGTCCGTGGGTCCATTTTGTGTGACCCGACCCAACCCAACCCATCAGCTGACTGACCCAACCCAACCCAATCCACTACAAGTACAAGATGGGCAGCTCTGGGGCCAGACGGGGCAAAGGCTTTGCCAGGACTCCATGCATTCTCTGGGGCAGAAAACACTAGACGGTTTGCTCGGATAGGCAAGCCAACTTTGTTCAAGCTGTTCATGGAGGCAGAAGACGATGTGACTGAGGCTCCGTGCACGCTCTGTGATGACGTGGATATGAGTGAAGACTTGCAGTTAACCTTGGCCACGTTTGTCTGTACCGCATACCGCTCGAAGGGCATCCAGCTCTCAAGCATTCCAGAGTTTCGCTGGCACCTGTACTGCAAATACATGACAGTAAGTGAGAAGCTACCACCTACCTTGGGAGCCCTCAAATAGCACATCTTGAGGGCTCATGTTCAAGCTAGAGTATGGGGCCATGCTGCAATTCCCCAGAGGAAACTTTTAGACCCTCTAGAGAATGGCTACCACAGGGACAGCGATGACGGACAGCTCCAGCTGAGATATTGCCGGATTTCAGAAAAAAATAGTCGCCATTTTGAAAAATCCAAGATGGCGGCCATAGGGTGCTTGGAAAAAATGTAGCCTAAACATTGTTTTTCAAATTCGGTAGGTCCTAACGTTTCAAAAAATGTATAGTTTTCCAACTCTCCAAAAATTCTGAAAGAAAATACATAAGGAACTGGCCTATAAACGATTATTAACAAAATTAGCGGCTCGCGGGATAGATGGTAATTTGCTGCATTGGATCGAGGCTTGTCTGTGCAACAGGTAATAGAGAGTTGTACTTAATGGACAGGTAAGTTTCGCGATGGAAAAATGTGCTAAGTCGAGTGCCACGGGGATCTGTGGTCGGTCCACTTCTGTTTATTATTTAAATTAACGACATTGATGAGTCGTTTGCGTGTAGACTTCTAAAATTTGCAGATGATACGAAATTATATCATGTTATTGAGTCTACTAAAGATGTTGAGAGCTTACAAGTTGATTTAGCTAAGCTATTACTGTGGTCAAAGGAATGGCAAATGCTATTAAATCTGGATAAATGTAGACTTATGCCATCAGTGCCTTGGAATTGATGGCTTCAGTGTTTCGGTGAAAATATCGGGGTGACAGTCAACTCGTCCCCAAGTCAAGTCGTCCGCAACTCAACTCATTAGAACTCGTCATGGTTTAGGTTAGGGTTAGGGTTAGTGTTACGGTTAAGATTGGGGCAAGAATTGGAGTAAGAATTAGGCTTATGTTCAGGGTTATAGCATGGGGTTAAGGCCAGGGATAGGTTAGCCTTGGCGACTAGATGAATTAATGAATTTATTCGCTTGACAGAAAAATAAGACAATCAAGCAGGAACGACGAGGCACGATAACCGCGTCCGCTTACCGGTGTCCTGAATCAACAATATATTATACAACTTCGAGGCACAATTGACTGCGTAGTTAAAACCCAGAGTTACGAAAACGAAAGCTGTTTAGTTCTAAAACTGTAAAAAAACATCGTACCGAAGCCAAAAAAACTGATCGAAGCCTCACTATCACGCACGTTGCACAAAGGTGGTGGTTATGGTGGTCGTATTGTTTCATTTCGTGGTAATCGTAAGTTATAAGCACAAGCCGCCCACGGGCAGTGACGCTCAGCTGGCTTAAATAGATCAGGGTGAGCTGGTTTAGGTTTGCGATGGTCAGTACGTGACCAAAGGTCTCTATGTCCAGCGGTTACGCGTTACGACGTCCGACACCTTGGTTAACACACACACACACAGACAGGCGCCGTTCGAACAGCTGCTGTATGACTAGCTGATGAGCTGAAAAAATCAGTGCAGACTGCGGAAATGCAGAATCGCCCCAAGATTGCGTCACGCAGTATGACGTAATTGCGCATACGTCACCGACTCTATAAGCGTTAAACGGCGCGTTCTGCTTCTGTACCTACAACCCCGCGCGCCGATCGATCGCATAGACTACGTGAACGTAGCAACCATGGCTTCGTCTTCGGACGACGAAGAGGAAGAACATTTCGTGCTGCCGAATCAGCTTCTACGTCGAAGTCAGTTCGACGAGAAAAAGTAAGAGCGTTGATTTGTTCTGGAAGTGTCCAGAGTACGTGAAGGTCAAAAAGCAGACTTCAGTATTGAAATACTATCCTCAAACTGAATAATTGCAGCTGCGCAAGTCTGGGCGATAGGTAGAGTGACAGAAATGACGACGACAGAAATAATAACAGATCCAGTCGACCAGCGTGTGAAGCACACCAAAGGTTGACTGGAGTAGCTATTGCGATTAGTGTAGATTAGTTACAAACGGCTTAAGGTTAGGGCTATAGATAGATTAAGCTTGGCGTTGTTTCAATGTTTCCCGCAGGCTACTCCAACTTCCAACTTCCCGTGCTCGACACGTAGATAGAGCGGCGCTCTTGCAGTTTCACAACCTCACATGAAAAATAGGCTATTAACCACATCCTAATCCTAAATACTAAAGTTTGAAACTGACCCTAACCCTAACCCTAACTGTAAAAGCTAACCCTAAACCTGACTCTTAACTGCAGTCCTAGCCCTGAGCCATGTGAGGTATTGAAACTGCAAGAGCGCCAGTACAGCGTTTGTTTTAATACAGCCATCGCGAGAGCTTGGCCGGTTATACGGTCTATTGCACGACTAAATAGGTCGTATGTTAAGAGCCGCGGTTCGACTCCTGACCACTGCAGTTTCGGGCATTAGCTGTGGGCTTGCTGACTGCGCTCATTTTCCCAGTGAGCGGCCCCGTCACCATACTGAAATTGTCAATGGGGCCCATACGGGGCCCGTATAACCTATATCTATGTCGACGGTAAAGCTTTCGAAACAGCACTGACGAAATGACTAGATATAAGGCTATGTCAGCCTCCATGGAACACAGGGTTGCCATTTCATCTTTTTTGATTTTTGAATACCAAAAATGCCCCAGAATACCAAATCATTTTTCTGGCAACCCAGACGGAACATGATCAGTCCAGTTATTTTTGCCGGGGCCATGACGATTTGTGCCGGGGCCGTGCCTCCGTGGGCCCCACCCTGGTGACGGAGCTGCCAGTGAGGCGTGACGGTTTGGACAGCGAACAGGTGCGATATCCTCCACTTAACGGTCCTGCGCACTCTGTTTACTCACCGTTGGTGCATCGGCCAACTCAGCCTTCCATCTGTCTGGAGCTTCGGCTGGAAGGGCAGAGGCAGGTGTGGTTTATTCCGCTTGTGCATAAACGCTTTGGTAGCAAGTATAACAGTGTAATCTTTCAACAAGGTGTGCCATACCTGAGCGCTTCTTTAATGAGATTCTTATTTAAAGGGCGCCATATCAAGTGCGTCTACCGTCAACCACGTTTACCTTCAAGGTCACGGTTTCTCAAACAGCTCCGCTGCATTATGCTTATTGCGCCTTATGGAAATCTGAATTTCGCGATTAAATATGTTTTGCCACGGTTGACCAATATTTGTACCATGGTTGTATACCGTGGCATTTTGATATCCGTTATGGCTTGGTTGCACCATTAAACTTCAAACTTGGAATCAACAGAACTCGTTCAACTGCTAGAACGAGTTCTGTTTCGAGTTCAACGAATTTGGGTTGCAGCACGAATTAACGAACTAGTTCTACCGAACTTGAGTTTAACCCGCGACTATGTAGGTCACCTAGTTTCACGAACTCCTATTGGCTGAACGAACACGTCTGTTGATTCGGCCTACACATATCGAAGTAAATAGACAATCAAATCAAATCAAATCAAATATGGCTTTAATGATGGTTGACAGACCGCAACCAATTACAACATTGTAGTAGTGGTAAGATAAGACGATACATGTAAAATAACAATGTTAATACATGAACTAAACACGAAAAGAACATAAAGTCAATAAACGTCTTTAAAAATCATCCTAGTAATAAAATCACAATCAGTAATGGAGGAGTGCCTTGTGG
>Ga0126335_1000977_pt1 | contig 15133 bp, 12 predicted proteins | sample OlaspJWI45metaG_FD_108409 | JGI IMG/M metagenome (GOLD analysis project Ga0126335, IMG submission 108409) | Marine gutless worms symbiont microbial communities from Oahu, Hawaii - Olavius sp. 1 OAHU.JWI-45 metaG | ecosystem: Host-associated > Annelida > Digestive system > Unclassified | place... | reverse complement strand
CCTAAATACTTTTTACTAATCAAAAACAGTGAGATAAAATTTTGCCAAAATTACAAGTTGGATGCGTAGTAAAATTGTATCATATTGATATTATTGAATTGTTACCCGGACAGTAGTGACCAATTATATTAAAAAATTTTAGTGTCATGGTCAACCGGTCGTCCTTTTAGAGGGCACCACCAATCAGCAAATAAGGAGTCGCAATGGCAGGTAAAACCGAAACGCATCAGTTCAAAACCGAAGTTCAACAGTTGTTGAACCTGATCATCAATTCCCTTTATTCCAACAAGGAGATTTTCCTGCGTGAACTGATCTCCAACGCATCCGATGCCATCGATCGACTGCGTTTCAAAGCCCAGCTGGAACCGGACATCCTTGGTGATGATGGGGACTATAAGATAAAACTCACACCGGACGGCATCAAGCAGACCCTTGAAATCTCCGATAACGGTATCGGCATGACCTATGACGAAATTATGGAAAACATCGGGACGATCGCCAAAAGCGGCACGGCGAGTTTTATCGAGGCCATGGAGAAAATCAAGGATACCGACATTGTAACTCCGGAACTCATCGGTCAGTTCGGTGTTGGATTTTACAGCGCATTTATCGTTGCCGACAAAATTACATTGGTGACACGTGCGGCCGGTCAACAAACCGCCACCCGCTGGGTTTCCATCGGTGACGGTTCTTTCACCGTCGAAGAAACCGACAAAGATACGCGCGGTACGACGATAACCCTGGAATTAAAGAAAAAAGAAAAGGATGAACAGGACTTTACCGACCAGTGGACAATTCGCCGGATCGTAAAAAAACACTCTGATTTTGTTGCCTATCCGATTGTCATGGATGTGGAAAAAGAAGAGCCCCTTCCGGACGAGCAGGTGATCAAAGATGCCGATGGCAAACCGATCGGCGGTACCACCCGCAAGGTGATCGGTGAAGAAACCCTCAATTCCATGAAGGCCATCTGGGCCAGGGATAAAAAAGAGGTCAAAGCGGAAGAATACGAAGAATTTTACAAACACATCAGCCACGACTGGAACGCGCCCCTCAGCCACCTGCACATGAAATTCGAGGGTGCGACCGAATACGACGCCCTGCTCTATATTCCTTCGCAGGCGCCATTTGATCTGTTCAATCCGGAAAAAAAGCACGGTATTCAGCTCTACTGCCGACGCGTGTTCATCATGGATGACTGCCAGGAACTGGTACCGGATTATTTCCGGTTTGTCAGGGGCGTGGTCGACGCCCCGGATTTGAATCTGAATGTCAGTCGTGAAATTCTCCAGCAGGATCGCCTGGTACGCAACATCCGGCGCAACCTGGTGAAAAAGCTCTTTGCCCACCTGCAGCAAATGGATGCCGAAACATACGAAAAATTTTATGATGAATTTGGCCAGGTTCTAAAAGGCGGCATCTATACCGATCCGGAAAACCGCAAGCATATCGCCGAACTGGCGCGTTATCAGACAACCAATTCGGACGGAAAACGAATTTCGCTGAAAACCTATGTCAAGCAGATGCAGCCGGATCAAAAGCATATCTACTATATTACCGGTGACAGCATTTCGGCCCTGGCCAACAGCCCCCTGATTGAAAGCCTGAGGAAAAAGAAGTTTGAGGTCCTGCTGATGGCCGATCCGGTGGATGAATGGGTGGTTCAATCCCTGACTGAATATGATGGCAAGCAGTTGATAAGTGCTGAAAAAGGTGATCTGGAACTGGATTCGGTGGATGACCGCAAAAAGGACGAATTCGACGCCCTGTTCAGTTTCATCCGTACCAGCCTACAGGACAGGATCAAGGAGGTTAAGCCTTCGGCCCGCTTGACAGATTCGGTTGCCTGCCTGTCGGGTGACGCCCATGATATGAGCGCTTACATGGAAAAAATCCTCAAATCGGCCGGACAGGCCCCGCCTGAAGTCAAACGGGTCCTGGAGCTGAACATGGACCATCCGGCCCTGGCCAAAATTAAATCATTGTACGATAGTGACCGCAATGATCCCAGATTAAAACAATACAGTGAACTGTTGATAGACATGGCCGTCATCAGCGAGGGCGGCAAGGTCGATAATCCGGCACGATTTTCCAAAATGGTCGGCGACTTGATGGCAGGGGCAATAGAATGAAAATGGCCACAGAACCACGCGGAAAGACACGGAAAAACAATAAGAAATCAAAAATCAATAAAACTTAATACGAATATTAGTACCAATATAATCAGCCGGGAAGCACTACCATCGCATATGGGACGAAGGTATGTTGCCCGGCTGATTTATCTGTGTTCGTCTGTGTTTTTCTGTGGTTATTAACGGTTAAAATCAATCACCGCCATACTTGAATGACAGTTTCACGCGGGAACGAAAAGCGGTTACCTTGCCATTTTCCACCTTCATATCCAGCTTCATAATTTCAGCAACTCTTAAATCCCTGAGACTTTTGGAAGCCATTTCGACGGCATTGTTGGCCGCTTCTTCCCAGCTTGTCGGGCTGCTGCCAACCAGATCGATTATTTTGTAAACACTTTCACTCATGGGAACCTCCCTTTCTATATAAACCAATTATGGACAAACACGCGTTATAACAGTCCCGGTATCTTGCCTTAAAGAGGTGCCCCCGGAAGAATCGCAGCCGGCTCCCGAAGGCGGTCGATCGGCAATTTTAGAAAATGACTGATCAGCATGATCACCTCCTGTGACAGTAAATGTAAAAAAGTGAAGGGATAAATCGATATGACCCGGCAGGTTATATTTTCGAGAGGTGCAGCAGGAAGCGTTCCAGGCGCTTGGAGATTAACCACAGCAACCATTTCCAAAACACCGCACAGGGCGCAACGGATCCAGGCCATTGGCATGTTGTTATCTGGAACACTAAACAAGGTTCAAAGCAAAGTCAATAAGGAAGGCACACGTTTTGTTTTTTCGTTTGCCGTTTGCCCGTTGCCCGTTGCCCGTTTGCCCGTTGCCTGTTTGTCGGCGACCCGACCTTTCATCGGGCTCAAGCCCGCCTGACAGCTAGACCTATATCATCTTAATATAATTTTTTGAGGGGTCGGAGAGTTTTTCCATCTACGCCATTTTAATAGCGGAATGAATGATCGGCAGCGTAAGCGTGTCCCGCCCCGGGCGGGATTTGAATGCATTAGGGAACGTTAAGAAAGAACAGCGCAGCGACACGGTTGTTCACAATTACGCATAGTTGCCGATTACCACCAAACACCTTGGTGTGATGTATGATTTTCTGTTCTTTCTTTACGAGCCCTTATGCGTGAGTTTGCACGCTGGAGTCGCCGATTATTCATGCAGCAGCTCATCGCTGTGAAAGATCCCGCCCCTGAATTATTTGTGTGCGGCTGGCTCAACTTTATAAAGGCGTGTTGCCCGACAGATAATCATAAGGCTTCCAATACATGCGCTTGAGCCAGGACCGGAAAGTGGCTGCATTTTCGATCATGGTGATCAGCAGCGAGTAAAGGCTGGGCACCACCACCAGGGTCATAAAAGTGGCAATCATCAGGCCGAAGATGACCACGATGGCCATGTTTTGCCACATCTGGGTCGACTCGCTGACCAGGGATATAGCCATCTTGTGAAAGTCGTAAGAAATTCCGGTCACCATGGGCAACAGACCTAAAACGGTGGTTACGGCCGTCAGCAGTACCTGGCGCAGGCGGGTGGCGCCGGCGGCTAAAACGGCCTCCTGGAGGGGCATGCCCCTGTGGCGCAGTTTGTTGGTATAATCGATCAGGACGATAGCGTTGTTAACCACAACGCCGGCCAGGGAAATGACCCCGACACCGGACATGATGATGCCAAAAGGTGAACGCATGACGGTCAAGCCCAGAAAGGCCCCTCCCAGAGATAATATAACCGACGTCAGGATGATCCCCGGCTGGATCACGGAGTTAAAAAGCGTGACCAGAATCAGGAAAATCAGAAACACGGCCACCAGAAAAGCCTTGGACAAAAATTCTTCAGATTCTTTTTGAAATTCGAATTCACCGGTGAACTGGATGTGGTAGCCGGCCGGCATAGGGAATTGCTGCAGCAGCTGTTCGGCCTGCGCCCGGGCCACCGGTCCCGGGATCCGGGTTTCATCGACATTGGCTTTGACCGTTACCACCCGATTATGATTGATCCGCACAATATCACCCATGGCGCCGGTGTACTCGATGTTGGCCATGGTAGTCAAAGGCACCAGCTGTCCGTTCGGTGTTGGAATCATGAGTTTATGCAAAACATCGGTCATGCGACGCTGTGCGTCGGTCAGCGTGACATTGATGTCATAGTCCTCGTCGCCTTCGTGGTAGGTGGATATGTCCAGGCCGTTGTAAGCGGTCTTCAAAGCAAACCCGATGGTATTGGTGGTCAGGCCGAACAGCGCTGCCTTCTGGCGATTGATATCGACCTGGACACTGGGAATGCCCTCCACGTAGTCATCCTGAATGTCTTCCACAAAGGGCACCTTGGCGATGATTTCCCGGATCTGTTTGGCAATTCGCCCCAGGACGCGAAAGTCGTCACCGGAAACTTCGATATTGATGGGCGCCCCGGTGGGAGGGCCGCCCTGATCTTCGGCCACGGTGATTCGAGCACCCGCTATGTTATTGATCCGACCCCGAATCGCTTCGACGCTGCCAGACGAAGGATGGCGCCGATCTTCCAGGTCGAGGAACTGAACACCGATGTGATTGGGCAGGTTGGGGCTGAAGGCCGCACCGGCGCCGGCATTTTCGACTGCCTTTGAATAAATGTACTCGATATTGTCCAGATCGCTGGGGCCGGCGAACACGTCACCGTTCGCTTTGAAATGCGGTTTGGGAACGTGGGCCTGCGGATAGGCGCTGAGCGGTAAAACCTTATCGCCGTCCACCACACCGGCCACGGCCATTTCAACCTTTTGGACAATCCGGTCGATATAATTCAGATCGGCACCCTCGGGCGGATCGATATTCACGTAAATATTTTTGGGATCCATCTTGGGGAAAAACTCCACCGGTTTTTCTATCCCCACCACCAGCAGCCAGACCTGGAAAAGAATTACCAGCACGGCAAAAGAGATCATCAACACAACCACCCGGTGACCGAGCGCGACCTTGAGAATACGCGTATAGGCTGTCAACAGTAATCCCCTGACAACAACCGGCTGTTCGCCGGAATCAGCCACCTGATCGGCATTCGGCGATTCAACCGCTGGCTGCGGGGCCGATTTTGTGCGCATGAATATCGCAGTCAGGGCCGGATTGATGACCAGTGCCACAAAAAGGCTGGAAGTCAGCGTGACCACCAGGGTAATAGGCAGATATTTCATGAACTCACCCATGATGCCGGGCCAGAAGATCATGGGAAAAAAAGCGGCCAGGGTGGTCAGGGTCGAACCGATCACCGGATAGGCGACCTCGGATGTCGCCTGCATGGCTGCCTGAATACGGGGGATACCCTGCTCCATATAGCGGTAGACGTTTTCCACGATCACAATGGCATTATCCACCAGCATGCCCAGGGCCAGTGTCAGGGAAAACAGTACCACGATGTTCAGAGTAATGCCCAGGGCATACAGCACCATAAATGACATCAGCATGGAAAAGGGAATGGCCAGGCTGACCAGGACCGCATTGCGAAATCCCAGCGCGAAAAACAGGACCCCGATGACCAACAGCAATCCGGATACGATGTTGTTTTCAAGGTCGGCCAGCATCATACGGACATCTTTGGCCTTGTCCATCAGTTTGGTGACCTGTGTTCCCGGCGGCCAGGTCGGTTGGCGATGCTGGAGCAGTTCATCGATTTGATCGGTAATGGCGATGATATTCTCGCCGACCCGTTTTTTAACCGTTATGTTGACCGCCTCACGGCCATTCAGGCGCGACCGGCTGTTTTCTTCTTCGAAGCCGTCGACCACTTTGGCCATGTCCTTCAGGTAGACCGGCCGGCCGTCGAAAGCACCGATAATCAGATTGAAAATTTCGTCCGGGGATTTGAATTCTCCGGGCACCCGCAATTGATAGCGACCGTCTCCCAGCGTAATGGAACCGCCGGAGGTATTCTGGTTTTCGCTGTAGACAACCCTTTCAAAAGCAGTAATTGGAATCCGGTAGTAAGCCAGTTTGTCTGGATCCACTTCGATTTTGATTTCACGTTCGACCCCGCCGGTCACCTCTGCTTCCAGGACACCGGGGATGGCCTCGATTTCTTCGGCCAGCTGGTCGGCCACGTTCTTCAAACAGGTGATGCCGCAGGTTCCCGACAGGGAGAAAACCACGATCGGCATCTCGGAAAAATTGACCTCGAATACGGCCGGATCATCCTCCAGATCCCCCGGCAGATCCTTTTGAGCTTCATCGACTTTGTCTTTGACTTTCTGGAGGACTTCGTCGATGTCGGTGCCGGGAATAAATTCAATATTAATCTGGGACAGGCCCTCGGAACTGATGGAGTAGATCTTTTTGACCCGATCCAGCCCCTTGAGTTTGTTTTCGATCTTGATGGTAATCGAGGTCTCGATGTCTTCCGAGGATACGCCCTTGTAGCTGGAGGTGACAAATACATTGGGTATGGTGATGTCCGGTTCGTTCTCCCTTGGCAGGGCCATGTAACAGTAGACCCCCACGGCAAGGATAATCACCGCCAGGACCATGACGCTGATGCGGTTTTTTATCGCGGTATCGGAAACGATCATAGAATTATGTCCTCTGCCCGGGTAACCGTGCGGACCACATTGACTTTTTCACCGTCATTGACACTGCGCTGTCCGACCACGATCACGCGATCTCCAGCCTTGAGCCCCCCGGAAACCTGAACCCGCCAGCCTTCCAGCAGGCCCAGGGAAACAGACCGGGCATAGGCCTTGCCGTCATTGACCACATAAACGATGTGATCGCTGTTACGGGAGATAACCGAGTAGATGGGTATGGCCAGGCCGTCCGGAATTTCTTTTTTGATAATCTCCACCCGCACGAACATATCCGGCAGGATCTTACCGTCCATGTTTTCCAGCGCCAGCTTTAGCGTATAAAGGCGGGCCATCTCGTCCGCGGCGCTGGAGACAAAGATTTTGCGGGCCCGAAAGGTTTTATCCCCCAGCGCATCGATGCGTAAATCGAAATCGGTCAGCCCGCGCACCTCCTCGATATCCGACTCTGGTATGCCGACATTGACTTTGACCCGGTCCAGCTGCAAAACGTCTGCCACCGGATCGGCCACATTCAGGTAATGCCCATTTTCGACATATAGCCGGTTGATCACCCCGGCCAGGGGGGATACGATCAGACAGCGCTCCAGCGCCAGGGCAGCTTTTTCGACCGCTGCGCGGGTATTCTCGACCTGGGCCACGGCGTTGTCCAGCTGGGATTGAGGGATCACATTGTGCTGACGCAATTTTTCCAGTCGTTTCAAATCCGAAAGGGCCACATCATAGGACGCACTGGCACTTCTGTGGGCAATCTGGTAATCGCGACGGTCGATCACCGCAATCACATCCCCCTTTTTGACCGTTTGCCCTTCCTCCAGCGCTTTACGGACCACCTTGCCCTGCACCTCGGCCACAACCTGAAGTTTCTTCCAGGGTTCGACAATGCCGGGCAGGTTCATGCGGTCCCGAATCGGCATGGGTACCAGCTCGAGCGCCACCACGTTCAATTCGGGTTTCTCTTTTTTCAGATTGGCCATGTTGCGCGCCTTGATGACTTCGCCCTCGGTTTTGATGCGCCCGCCGAGTGCTAAAATCACAATGACCAGGAATGACAGGATGAACAAACCGGGCAACGCACCCCAGATTTTTTTCAGCCATTTTCGGGGAAACTTTTCTTTGGGTGTCTGTTCTTTCCGATCTTCCATGAGCAATACCTTTATTGAATTCTATTTATTGCAAATAAAGAGATACTTTCTTTTGTTTTCCGGACGCCGACCTTACAAAATCTAAAAAAGAACAGTCATCCCGTCACTGCGGTGCGCCTGAGCGGAAAACACAGAGTTAATAGATTCTCTGCGTCCTCTGCGCTTCTGCGGTGAAAACTGTTATTCTGTTAAAAGCCGGCCGTTCGCTGCTGGCTGTCAAAATTCAGAACATCGGACGTGTTGTCCGGATGGGCATCGGTCTTGATGCGGATCAACCGCACAATGCTTTCCAGGGAAAACTCGATCTGCTCTTTAATGTCGAAATAGTTCTCAGACATGATGCTGTGCAGGCTGATACCATCCAGATATCCCAGAAAATTGATGGCGATTTTCTCAGCATCCCGGGCAATTTCAGGTCTGAATACGCCTCTTGAAATGCCGTCCAGTAATATATTGACAACGATCCGGCGCATGCCGGTATGCATTTCCTTCATCAGGTGGCGGCGCCGGAACAAAACCCCGTTCTGTAAAATCGTATGTTGCAAAATTTCGATCGACAGGCGCGCGGTGGCCGGGTCAATGGGATCGACCAGGGCAACGTTCATCTCCGCAAAGGCATACAGTCGTTTAATCGGGTCATCGATATCGGCCAGTTGCTTTTCAAAACCATCTTCCAGCTGTGCCATCCATTCTAAAATAGCGGCAACAAATATGTCGGTTTTGGTATTGAAATAATCGTACAGCGTCCCCTTGCCGACCCCGGCCTTGCGGGCGATCTGACCGACACGGGTGGCGGCAAATCCTTGCTGGGCAAACAGGCCCAGGGCGGCCGTTGCAATGGTCCTGATTTTTTCTTCACGGTCAACAATTTTGGGCATATTGTTTCCTTTAGCACCGGTCGATTTTCATTTTTTTTCGACCGATCAGGTCTGATTTTAAAAAAATAAAGTTTATCAATTATCATAAAAAATTGCAATGTCAATATTTTTCTATAATTGACGGCATTCCATAGAAAGATCGCTATTGGTATTTAATCAATTTGTATTACGTTACTGCAATCTTTTATTCCGACCAATGAGTCAGTATAAAAAGGGGACGTCCGGCATCGAACGTCGAACATCCAACGTCAAATAAAAAAAACTAGAGAGTCATTTTATTGATTCGTGGAAATTCGTGTTAATTCGTTGTTAATACAGTTTTTTTCATTCAAAATTCGATGTTGGACGTTCGATGTTCGACGTTCATCTGCTGTACCAGATTTTGCTTGCATGCCTCCGTCAGCTTTTGTATTGATGGAGGCAATTTTTTTCCATTGCATGGAAAAAAATTTAGAAATTAATGAATAAATGTAACGGTCTTATATATCGGTAAAAGAAAGTTTTACCTGTATGGATTCAAAGTTTTCAGCAAAAAAACAGGAACATCTGCTGAACATCGACGCGATGACGGCAATGATCCAGAAAAACCAGCGATTCAACGGCGAGATTCCCTGGTGCCCGGGGCACAAAACCGATCCCTGGGATCATGTCGAATCGGCCATGGGGCTGGCTGCCGGCGGGCACCTGGCCGCCGCTGAAAAAGCCTACATATGGCTGGCACGGATGCAGTTGCCAGACGGCAGTTTTTATGCCGCCTACCGCAACGGAATTCCAGAGGACCGCACCCGGGATGCCAATCTAACGGCTTACGTGGCCGTCGGAGTGCTGCATTTTTACTTGATTTCAGGCAATCGTCAATTTCTGAGGCATATGTGGAATACCGTCAATGCAGCCATCGAGTTTGCCATGGGACTGCAAACCCGGCATGGTGACATCCACTGGGCCATCAACCCTCACGGACAGGTGGATCGAATGTCCCTGCTGACCGGCTCCAGCTCGGTTTTCATGAGCCTGAAATGCGCCCTTGAAATTGCCCGGTTGATCGGCCGGCAAAAACCGGCCTGGGAGAGAAGCCTGCTGCGGCTGACCGAAGCCATTGCCCACAAGCCGCACCGGTTCAATATGACCAAATCGCGCTTTTCGATGGACTGGTATTATCCGGTGTTGTGCGGTGCGATCACCGGCCGGGAAGCCCAAAAACGGATCGATCGGTACTGGAAAAAATTTGTGGTCGAAGGACTCGGGGTTCGCTGTGTCTCGGACCAGCCCTGGGTGACCATCGCCGAAACCTGTGAACTGTCGCTGGCCCTTTGTGCCATGGGAAATCGGCAGCTGGCCCGGGTCGTGTTTCAATGGATTGAAAACCGAACTTTTGCAGACGGCACTTTCTGGACCGGGTTTACCTTTCCGGAAATGATTGTGTGGCCCGAGGAAAAACTGACCTGGAACAACGCCGTGGCCCTGATGGCCGCCGATGCCCTCTACGATCTGACCCCGGCCGGGCGCCTGTTCGATCATGGTTTCTGGCGCGAATCCGGCCTTGAGTGAAACGGCAAAAAAAAATTCACCGCAGAGACGCTGAGAACGCAGAGAAAAGCATAATATCAATTCTCTGTGACTGTGAACGCTGCATGTCAAACCCTAACGTCAGAGGTATGCGAGAGAGTCATCATTCCAAACGGATGGCGCACAGTTTGGCGTACCAGTAGCCCTAATCTATTTTTAAAAGGACAGTATTCCTTGATCCAATATCTAATATCGAATATCCTAAATCATGTCTATCGAATGTCCGGCATTTAGTATTAAGAATCCAGCGACTAATCGGGTATTGATCGTTTCGCTGTCACATATTGCACGAGATGCCGGGGTTCCTAAAGGCCTGCGTTTTTGCCACAGTCATGGAAGATTGGAATGGTGGAACGATGGAATACTGGGCACCTTAAGGATATCTTCCATTTGATACAATTTCGGTAAACCGAACGGTCCCATTCACCCGGTGTCGCAGTACCCCAAACCCAATTTTCCAATATTCCAGCATTCCACAATTCCTATTGCGACAATGCTCCTAACCTGATTTACAGATAATAGGAAGAGTCATCAGAAAATCGAAGAATAACGAGCGGGAGTCTTACCCGTGATCCGGGACCACCGACCCTATTTTATCAAGAAACTCTACCTGACCTTTCAGCGGGCCTACATCCGTCGTTATATCCGTCCTCAGCTGGCATCACTGGGCACACATCCCATCTTTATGAGGCCCTGGTACGTCGAAATTTTCGGTGCACCGATTAGAATCGGCAACTTTGCCACAGTGATTGCAGCGGCTGACATGAAGGTCCGGATATCCGTGTGGCGCGACAATACCTATGCCGGCAAAATCAGCATCGGCGACTACGTCATGCTTTGTCCCGGCACGCGTGTCAGTTCGGCAGCCGCAATCAGTATCGCCGACAATTGCATGATCGCCGCTCATGCCTACTTGACTGACTGTGACTGGCACGATGTCTACAACCGGATTGCCATCGGGAAAGCAAAACCGATTCGAATCGAAAAAAATGTGTGGGTGGGAGACAGCGCCATCGTCTGCAAGGGTGTCACCATCGGCGCAAACAGCGTCATCGGCGCCGGTGCCGTGGTGGTAAACGACATACCGGCCAACGCCATTGCGGCCGGCAACCCGGCCCGTGTCGTCCGGCAGCTCGACCCGGCCGAACGCCTCACGACCCGCGATCAGTGGTTTGCCGACCCCAATAAACTGTTTGCCGAAATCGACCAGCTGGACCGGGATATGCTGGGAAAAAACAGCTTGGGGCACTGGCTGCGTTACCTGATATCCCCGCGAAAAGGAGATTAGCCAGAACAAGAGGTCAAGTCTGTTCTTGACGCTAAATTGTATTGCGGAAGACCGAAAAAAGGTCCGGCGCAGTCGCCCCTATATTTCACGGATACCGGGTCCTTCGTCTGGGTCCTTGATATACTGAAGCTTGAAGGAACCAGGGCAGGCATTTCGAAAGGGGATATATGCGATCCAATCGAAAATAATGACTTGGCAATCAGGCCTGGTCTGGTCAGACTATGTTCAAGGAGGCGATACAAATGCATATTACCAATATAACAGAGGCCAAGGCCCAATTTTCAGCGCTTATAGAGAAAGTTTTAAACGGTGAAGAAATCGTTATCGGTAAAGCCGGTAAACCGGTAGCCAAAATAGTGCGCTACGAACGCAGTATGGAAAATTTCACTATAATAACTCGCGATCGTCTATTTGCAAAATATCAAGTGCCGACCATAAGCGCATAATCCAGGGAACATGAGGCAAGGCTGCTCTTGTAGGTTTGGGGTCAAGTCTGCTTTTGACCCATAGTCAGATCCCCTAAGTACAATCAAAACACGGCAAGGCCGAGGGCAACCGCCTGAAGCAGTGATCCCAGTATCAGAAGTGCCATTCCCTTTTTTGCCCTGAAGGCGGCATCCAATCGTGAGCTTTCATAATCCACAAAGACCATATTCAACAGTCCGATGATGGCCTGGATGGTGGTTTTCGTGTTCGATGTCTCATCATATGTCGCAGAAATGTTCTTCAGCTTCTGGTTGATATCCTGATCGACAATATCCTGAAGAGATACGAACCGTTTGAAGACACGGGCGGCCAGATAGACGGAACCGATGAATGAAAGGGCAATACCGATCAGCGCTGTAATCTGACTTAAAAGCATGGGACCTCTTAGGATTTAATGCGTTGAATGGGTTTGATGCTCCATATTTCAAGTGTTGATATGCTTTTTGTATTGACGGCAAACACAATAACAAAACCATTGCCAACCAGAGAAAAGACAACATCATCCGGGTCAAGATTGATTTTATTTTTCCGCAGATGTTTTTCAAGTTTTGAGCGCGTTTCAATGGAGATTTGATAAGGCAGAGTTTGAAAGGCATTTGGGCCAGATACCTGTTTTAGATCCTCCCATACCTGAATGACAAATGGTTTTGCCCGTCTTTGATCCTCCCGGGTCATTCGGTTGAACATGTATACAAATTCGGTTTTAAATAACACCTGCATTCAAACTATTTCCCGAGCCGCTCTTTGATCTCAGCTTCTGAAGCATAGCTGTCAGTTCCTTTTTCGGCATATGCGCGTGCAGCGCTTTCAAGCAGGTCGTAATCTGTTTCCATAAAAAGAGACACGGGAAATTTTTTGATAGGTACGAGCTGGATCGTACCCGACGGCAGCAGCTGTATTTCAAGCGCCATATTATTCTGAAGATCGAAAATTTCGTCGAAAACCTCGCGGATACCCTTTGGAATGATGACCTGTCCGCGTCGGTTCATTCGACCACTTTCGATTCTAACCGGCTTAATTTCTTTGGGAATCATGATATTATGCCCTTTCTTTACAACTTATGGCAAGTTAATAAGTCTGTAAGTTTAACTTATAAACTTATTATTAAGGCTGACAGCATATAATGTCAAGTTGATTCAGTCAACAGAATAGAGGTCAAGTCTGCTATAAAAAGCACTCTTGACCTCTATTCTGGTTTATTGGGTTCTTTGTTGGAAATTCGCGAGAACGAGAAAAGAAGGCCTCCTCCGGCGGCAATGACAGCGCTGATAAAAAACAGGTTAAAAGAACCCAATGCATGGTATAAGAATCCGTTCAGAAAAAAACCGATCATCAGTCCCAGGCCGTACTGGACAGCGTTGTTGATCGCCTGTCCGAAGGTTTTGAGCCGGGCCGGCGACAGGCGGTCGATATACAGAATACTGGCCATATGAAATGTTCCATAGGTTACCGCGTGGAGACACTGGGACAGCAGTATCAGCGGTGCTGAACTGACAAAATAGAGCATCAGCCAGCGCAATACGGCAACCACGAATGAAAAAATAAGCACTTTTTCCAATGAAAACCGGTCAAACAGGCGTTTGGAGGTCACCATCACCAGTATTTCGGAGGTGGAGGCCAGGGCCCAGGCGATGCCGATGAAGGTTTTCGAATAGCCCAGGTTTTCCAGGTGAATGGAAAAAAAGCCGTAATATGTGCCATGGCTGACCAGCATCAGGAAACTGCAGCCTAAAAAAACGATCACCGGAAGTTGGAGAAATGATCGCAGATCTCTCTGTCCAAAAGTCTGGCGGACAGCGGTCAGGCGCGGCACGCTAAAGGTCATCAGGCTGAGCAGGATCGAGCCTGCGAAAATCAGCACCAGGATCAGATCGATGGATAACAGGTCGAGCACCCGCCCCAGTACCACGACCACAAGGATAAAACTGATGGAACCCCAGACCCGGATACGGCCGTAGCCCTGTTTTTCGTGCCCCAGAACATCCATGGTAAAGGCTTCCAGAAAGGATATGATGGGTGCATGGAATATACCGTAGACCATGGTGATCAACAACATGGGCCAGAATGCGGTGGTGGTGAAATAAAGTGACCAGAGCAGGGTACTGATAAAAGTACACAGAATATAGATTGGACGCCGCACGCTATAACGGTCGGCCAGCACACTCCAGATCAGTGAAAAGGCGACCATGGTGATCGAACGGGTCGCCGAAACGACACCGATCTGCGCCCCGCTAAACCCGAGATGGTAGCAGTAAAGGTTGAAGTAAGGCAAAAAGACGCCCAGCACGCCAAAATAAAGGAAATACTGGGTGCCCACGGCCCACTTTAATTGCAATCGGCTTCTCTGTTGCATTTTACGTCATTTGACAGTTTGCGCAGGCTTAAAGTATGCTTGCTTAGCTCTGATGATCAATAAGAGATGAACGTCGAACATCGAACGTCCAACATCCAACGTCGAATGAAAACTGATTAATAAGCTTAAGTAAGTTTAGATTTTCAGTGATCAACGACCAAGAAATTGTTTGGCGTGTAATATATAATTCCTCGAGGCTTTCGGCCAGAATTAATATTCTGTGACCATGAAAAACCCCGGATCGAACTAATCGGTTCGGGGTGTTTTTTAGATGCGGCTGATCTTTGGTGCTTTAATTAATTGAGGGGTCGGGGTGTTTTTCAACATCCGGCCGCTGCATGAATAATCGGCGACTCCAGCGTGCAAACTCATGTATAAGGAACCGTAACGAAAGAACAGTATATTATCAATTTTTACAGGTAATTAGATCAGAAGCGGACATTGATCACATGTTCCGGAAGCTTCAAAGGCGCGCTGTTCTTTCGTAACGCTTCCTAATACATTCAGACAGTGCACGCCTACGCTGCCGACTATTCATTCCGCTATTAGTAAGGCGTTGATGGAAAAACTCCCCGACTGCTCAATTAATCGAGAGACCAGTTATTTACTACCTGAATTTTGCACGCAAATCAGCGCTATGAACACTTTGCAGTAATTTTCTATTTTTACTGCAGTATTTTAAGGTCAATCTAACGGATAATTTTTTCTTTTATAATTACTTCTT
>Ga0126335_1000976_pt1 | contig 15134 bp, 11 predicted proteins | sample OlaspJWI45metaG_FD_108409 | JGI IMG/M metagenome (GOLD analysis project Ga0126335, IMG submission 108409) | Marine gutless worms symbiont microbial communities from Oahu, Hawaii - Olavius sp. 1 OAHU.JWI-45 metaG | ecosystem: Host-associated > Annelida > Digestive system > Unclassified | place... | reverse complement strand
GTGCGCTATAACATGACGACAGTACATGGTTGATGTGAGTCCTCATCGTCATGGCACCGTCAACGTACACACCGAGGTCTCTGGCCGAGTGGACCGGATGTACTGAGTCGTGACCGACTTGTAGCCTACGTCTCCGTAAGGAATGCGATGGCGACTACGTGCAGGAGCACACCAGATGAACTCAGTCTTCTGTGCGTTCAAATGCAGCCTGTTGCAGCATGGCCACCTCGCGACGTCGTGGATGCACTGCGACATATTGGCTTGGAGCATGCTAGTGTCCGATGGTTGGGATCAGCCGTAAACTTGAGTGTCGTCCGCGTACAGATGAGAATGCAGAGAGTGATCAGCAATCAACGGCACGAGATCGGCGGTGTACAAAACGAATAGCAAGGGCCCGAGGACGGAGCCCTGCGGCACACCAAACTTGATGCACTCCTGCGCTGACTGCGTTCCAGTATGACAGACAGACTGCTGACGATCAGCCAGGTACGAACTGATCCAAGTGAGCGCCACACTGCTGATGCTGTATGATTCACGGAAACGGCGCAGTAGAATGTGGTGATCGACCGTGTCGGACGCAGCAGTCAGGTCCAACAGGGCCAGTGCTGCTACGTCACCACGATCGAGTGCCATCAGGATGTCCGATAGGACCCTCGCCATCACGGTCTCCGTTGAATGACATTTCCGGTAGACGGACTGCACACTGGGGAGCAGACCATTGACCTTGAGATGATCGAGTAGACGCCGCAGGATGACGCGTTCCAACAGCTTAGAGATTACCGACAGATTGGAGATGGGTTGGTAATTCTTTGTATCGGTATTGTCGAGACCGACCTTTTTGAGTAGAGGTGTAATGTACGCCGACTTGAACGACTGCGGCACACGACCAGTTTGCAAGTAAATGCTTAACGTGCAAATGCAATCAAAAGCATGCTGACAAGTGACAGTACAACAGCCAGCTTAATCATAGGTTTACATCATATTTTCGCTAAACATGCTACACAGTACACAAGTACACACTGCAATCTTATTCTTAGGAAAATCCAAAATAGATCTAGGCCTAGTTGTAATGTTAGCTTACCACCAGCGCTGTTTTTGGCATAAATTTTCAATCATCAAAAGGCTATGGCTTTGCACTAAACCCTAATAGAAGTTTACAGCGTTACCCAGACCCACTAGCTGGTTCAGGTAGCCTAAGTATTCGACGATGAGAAGGAATAAAAAGGAAGCGGAAAGAGAAAATAAAAGAAGGGCAGTGGGAAAATTTAGGAAATGGAAAAAGGGAAAACTGGGAAAATCGTAACATTTTTCTAGACTTTCCGAGTCCGACGCCTTAGAAACCACGCTTTCGCTTTCAAGTAGCACATTTTTGATTTGTACATCAGACACTGTATAAAAAATTCACTTGTGTAGCCTATAGTAATAAGTAATAGTAATACCTATAGTAATATAATAATCGCAGTGACATACGACGGATAAAACAGTAGTATAAAATGTCCACAGAGAATGCAAGATTGCGATTAATTCGGTTACAGCATATAGGCCGAACGTAACGACAGAGCCCACTGCCCGATGCACTGGGCAGTGGGCACAGAAAACGTGTGTCTTTACTACACTTAGCACTGTGGATGATCACGTTCCGGCTAAAACACAACACACTGTTTCCACCCAAAAAAGTAAATACATGTGGGTCTAAGCCTAGTCTACAAGTAGCCCAGTAGCATTTTACAAAGTTTATACCTCTTTCCATGATTTCTGTAATTTCTCATTCTGTGGAACAGTTTTAGTAAAAATTGTACCGTGACATTCGTCCAGCAGGCTTACCTGTTACGATATTTTTGTCACCCACTCGTCTTTTAGACCTATACAGCTAAGTCTATCAAGATAATTCTTTCTGATGTCTACTCACCAAATACCGCACATATATTCCCACAACTCAGGTCCTGTGTATTCTAGTGTTTCTGTCGACGTAATTTATTAGTCAATTAACAATTAAATTAGCTTATAACGAAAAAACGTTGTCACGCTGTAACACTGTAGGGCTATTGTGTGACGACGTCATTTCATCACAGTGCAGCCTGCTCGGTAGCCGAGTGGTTAGCGTGCTGGACTCAGGCTCGGAAGAGCATGGGTTCAAATCGCAGTCGCGTCGCTGTCGGGTAACAGTCTTAGGCTAACTGTTCACATCCATTGTGCCTCTGTTCACCAAGCAGCAAAATTGGTAGCAGCCCGCTTAAGGGTTGCGGGGGGTAACTGCAGGCCTGGCGGAAAGTAATGGCAGCCTACCGCCGGGTTTATGACTCACATCACCTGCAGGCTGACTGCCAAGAACTGGGATCAGCTCCGGAACCCTACGATCGGTAATCGAGTATGGGCTGTTTTTACCTTTTTACCTGCAGCCTGCTTGCATCACGAAATCGAGACACAGTTGAGACTGCCGCCGAACAAGGCACCGGTTCTTGGCGGTCATCACAGAGCATCACGGTAGCGACAACACTACTTTAGTTGCACCTCTCTGCGGTCAGCTTCCTTCAAGATTTCAAGTTAGTTTGTCGCTGCGCCAAGATTCATTGTGAAATGTTTGAATAGTTCAAACAGCATCGTTAGGTCTATTGCTAGACACGGTGTCTACTTTCAGAGGATGTTTTCACCCATCGGCCGAAATGCCCAATATTCTGCTGCCCTATACTGATAACTCCCCTCTCTAAACTTTTCATGATATTATGATTGAGTGTTGTTGTATTGGCTCGTTTCTTTACTCCTCCATTATATCATCTCGTGTATTTTGTACGATTTTATATTAAACAGATGTGTAATATAGGCCTACATGTTGCACTAGCGAATTTGCTGTCTGAGATTATTATGGTTAGGGGCGGTTTTTTATCATTGCCTACATGGTTTTCACGTGATCATATAGATGACGTTATAATACAGTGTTTGTGTTTAGGCCTAGTGCTCTCTTTTACTGTTTTTATTGTTCTTACTGTATATCTGTCTGTCATGTACTTTATGTACGATGTTATAATAAATAATAATAATCATCATAATAACGACAACAAACCTTGTCAATGGAAAACCCAAATTTTCAGACCCGCGGGGACGAAAACCCCTTAACCGAACGACGTCAGAATTGAACTTGGAATTAGTTATTTGGCAGGCGGCTTCAGGTGGCAATGTATCCTAGTTATGATACTGTTCTAAGGTCTGCGAGAGGTCACATGGTCTATCGGATCCGCTGTCAGGCGTAGTAGATCTGCCACCTCCACTACACTAGCAGCGGCTGCGGCGGCGGGGCAGGTATAAAATGCGAAAGTGCGAAAATCTAAACAAGTAGCCAAAGTGCTTTGGCAAAGGCTGTACCGAATAACCCCGCACAGTGAAGCCAGGTTGAGCCGAGTGACAAACAGACTGACGGACAGACAGACACAGCGCACATCTCATGCATTTGATGCAGCCTAAAAACTAATTCTAACCTAACCATAACCATGTTACCCTGACACCAACCCTAACCTAAATCTTAACCCTAAACTTACGGGTGGCAGTCAACTCGTCCCCTGGTCAACTCGTCCCCAAGTCAACCTGTCTCCAACTCAACTCATTAGAACTTGTTAGTTTTAGGTTAGGGTTAGTGTTAGGGCTAGGATTAGAGCCAGGGTTAGAGTTAAGATTAGGTTTAGGGTCAAGATTAAGTTAGCTTTGAGGACAAGTTGACTCGGGGACGAGTTGAATGCAAACCAGACATTTCTTAGCGTGTTTTGCGCGTTATGCGTTGCCATATTCTCGCACTTTCGCATTTTGCAGCTGTCCGCAGCAGTGTGTACGGCAGCGCATCATTCAAGCACTCACCTGTTGCACCTTTTCTGATGCTGAGGCGATGTGGCGCCTCGCTTGCTATAGGCCTACCTATATAGTCTGCTGACCGGAAATTCGCCCCCATGACTCTCACCACCCGAAAAATCTGCCACCAGAAAAACGCCGCCTGGACATTATTTTGTCTCATACCAGAATTCACAGGATTGAGTTAGCAATCAATACTTTATTATCATATCAAGTTGACAAACTGCAACCATACAAAGAAATAGAAAAGATACTTAAGCAGTTACATGGTAGGTAAAATAATAATCACATAACAGCAGTAATAAAAATAAAAATAAAAACCGGAAGAGAGAGTTAATATTAACATGTCGTGTTCTTTATACAGCATTTTCAGTAAACGTTTTTATCTTGAAGACGTTTATCAGGAAGACTAAAGTCGTGCGTCAAGGTTAGGTTAGGGTTAAAGTTAGAGACCCAGAGTGGGCTTAGCCCTGCAAGTGGGCCTAGTGTGCGTCGTGCGTTTGTCTTGGGGGAAATGTCCGGGGTGCGACTAGCAAAGACTGATGTAACCCTGCCTCGCTAGTCGACATATAAACTACCTGTCTGCCCCCACTGAGCACTCGCCAGCAACAGACGTCGAACACCTAGCCGCTGGACGCCAGCCACAATCTTCTCCATCTTCACTCTACCTTTCTCTTGGCTCGGTATACTAGGCCTATACACTGCACGGAGAAGTGGCCGCTATGAAACGTTGACGATCGGCAGTGATATAATGTCACGGAACTCGAAATAGTTGATCGCAGCGGTACGCGAGTTGCTCTCATCTGGGGGTAGGAGGCTGCGGCCCTGATGTTGCTCCAACTGTCCACCAAACATCATCTAAATAATGTCGTACTGACCTATATAGTAGACAGCCTTTGCACATCCATCAACTCCGTAGTTTCGATGGCAACCTGCAATGCTAGAAAAAGAATTTTAGACCCGCGCGCCACAATAGGCTACTATTTCATTTTTAGATATTTACTCTCTCTTCCACAGCCAAGAAGTGAAAATTGCAGTACTTCGGCCACGCCGTCAAAGCGCAAAACTTTTGTTCACGCATTTTTGAAGAGAGATTACTTGGCACAAGAAGTAAAGATAGGCCAAGGAGAAGATGCCTACCGTGCACTGCTGACCATGTCAAAGACTGGACAAACTCTGGAAGACAGGAAGAGTTTAGTAAAACTGGTGTGTCGTGTTGTGGTCTTCGCCCTTCAGCAATGAAGATGGAAATACGACAACGACGATAAACTCTCTCTCTCCCTCTCTCTTCAAACTTGACTGTCGACAGGTCGTAGCGCCCTAGATGCCGACCGACTCGTCGAAGCACTGCAATCAGAAGGAAAGAGCCCTGTCCTCGTGGCTTCATGTGCCAAACTGCTCTGGGGCCCGATTTTCAAAACTTCTTAAGATATTCCTAAGTTCTTCCTAAGTTCGTCATAACTTGCGTCGTAAGTTTTTCTTAAAATTTTCTTAAGTTTTTCGTAACTTTTCCTAAGATTTTCTTAAGAAGTTTTAAAAATCGGGCCCTGAGCCCTCTGATATCGTGACCGTGTCCACCTTTGATTCATAATATGGAAAGCATTTCAACAATGTCAATGTCTCGAAAGCATACTGCATACAGGAGCTAGATTCAATAAATTCGTGAGATCGAAAAAAAGCAAAAAATATACTCTGATCATCATTGCACAAGAAGCAGAGAAACGGGTATGTCCGCACGAGACCAGTACACAACGTTGGCACGTGGCACGGTGGCACCATTAGGCACACCACGCACAGTTCGGTTCTTTCCGCTCCAGGCGCCGATAAAAAGTAACAAACTTGTTACACGGACTTTTCTTCACTAGCAGCCGGTCTTCGTTGCTCAACGCTCATTTCCATGAAGTGTTTACTAGCTCTGCACTAGAAAACGACTCATTTCCGTACGTGCAGTCACATCACCTCATGTTGATTAGCATAACCAAACATAGATGTAGTGTACTGCTTTGACAGTTGTTACTGACATCCTGTCACACCTTTTTGCCAACTTGAAAAACAATAGTCTACGTGCGTGACTTTTCATACTAGTATTTCACGTCCTGCAGTTTCGGTCTTGCATTTTTCGTCTCACATTTTTCAATTATGACATTGACTAATGCACTTTGGTCATGCATAACTTTTCGCAGCATCAGTATGTCCGCATTTTCCGGTGCCGCATGTTTAGCGACCCCATCCAGAGGAATCGGGCACTAGCGAGTGGTATGCGGACTTTGTGTCCGTCAGCGCGAAATCCAAAAATAAACTTTGTCTGAATCTAGATGGAAATCGACCGTCGATGGGTATACCTCCGCCCGTACCCATGGTCCGTTGTTGCGTATGCTACCTGGTATCCCCGCGGAGGGAATTGTTTGGGGGAAAATGTTTGTGTTGGGTCTGGCAAAAGCATAAAAAGAAGAAAAGTTTTGAAAGGGGAGTTCCCTAAGGAGGGAAAGAAGGTTACTCGGGTGGGGGAGATCTAGGGATATTGTCTAGGGGTTTACCCTGTGGTCTGTGCGGCAGATGTATAAAAAGACTATCGAAGGCCTCAACCACTAACTAATGCGTAACTTGTAACCCGGAGAGGGGATGGGTTCCTCAGGGGGTTTCGTTCGGGGAGATAGGGTGTTTGGGTGGATCTATAGCAGAGGCATCAAAAGAAGAAAAGTGGCCGCAGCCGGCCAGTCCTGACTCCTGAAGTGTCATCACGCACAGACAGAACTACAGACGGCACAACCGGATTGAATATTGTCTCTTTCGCCTATATAGGCGGGCGGAGGCATAAAATTGTTTCATAACGAAATCGAGGAGGACATAAAACCAAAACTTGTACTCTATAACTCTGACCCTAACTTTAACACCAACTTTGATCTAACCGCGTGAAAAAGGGAATGTTGCTGAGACATTTTTCGTTCTGTCGGGAATGGAAAGAGTGCTTTGTTATTAATAATGGGGATCTTTCATTTAGCGCCATGTTTCGGCACTGTGTCATTCGCGTTTCGGCACGTGAAAGTTTCCGATTAGGGTCTTGCGGTGGGCATAGCTGCTAAGGTGACTGTAATTTGTTAAACCGACTGATAGTTTGTACGATGAACTGAATAAAACATGTCGCGCTTGTGCCCGAAGGCGGGTTTTCAGCGTGCATTCGTTGGACTGCAGTGACACGGTTCCCTGACGAGCCTTGCCGTACCCTCTGTACAGAACAATCTATTTCTCGTCGGTCGACGAGAGACCGGTAGAAGGCGGGGTCCTGCGGCACGGTAGACGGGCGCCGACTGACGGCTCGCCCGCCGCGAAGACCTGCAAGGGGAACACAGCGAGGCGTGGATGTTGGCGCCTACTCCTGCATCGGCTGCGTGCCCTTGCTTGGCAGTTACCCGACCTTGTCCGACGGGCAGTGAAACAGTAGGGGTGAGTGAGTTAGCAGTTTCTTAACGGCACATCAGCACATAGAAGGCCATTTCAGTGCCATTTCATGGTGTTAAGATTAAAAACGAAATAGTAGGCAGTTGCTCCAAGGCTCAGTACGAAAACAAGAATAGAATACTACAGAATGCTACTACAATAAGTCAGTGAAAACATTTGTAAAGCACTTTGTTTGTAAAGTCTTTTTGAAGTCATCGCGCCATTTTCTGCCTCATCTGAACCCTCGTCACTAAGCGCTGCGATCTTCACTTTTGAGCCAGACACATGTCTTTTAGTGAAATAGTATAAAGAAATGTAAACAGTTGTTCAAAGTTTAAACGGTTACTGCAGTCTCTAATGTATATTCCGTGTCATCAGTATTAGTTTTTTGTGTGTTTTTTTGTGTGTTTTTCTTGGTGTTTTAATTTTTGGCTGACTTTTGTAATGCACCTATGGTCTAGGTTCTCTTAGTAATGGGCGCACTATCAATTCTTTATATGATATGATATAGGTTTCGCCATCTTCGTTGTCTGTAGTTGAATGCAGTTGTAGTGCGAACGTAATAACGGCTACGAGAAAATTTGTCGCTACAATCAATACAATGTAACGTTCGTTTTGACAGATCTAGGTAAATTCAGGTTAGTAATTAGCGTCCGAAATGTTTATTCTATTTTCTTTTCTTAATTCAGATGTACATGTTTCCAGTTTTGGCCCAGAAGAAGGCCGTAAAGCATTCAGATTTACAGCTCTGTTAAGTCCAAACTCCTCTTGTACGACATGTTGTGGATTAGTTGTACAATCTGTACATCCACAACATCTCAACGTATAGAGATGCTGTGGATTTGTTATAAAACTTTTATGGCCTTTTATGACCTTTTACGGCTCTGCAGCAAATCCACAGCAAATCAAACAAGTGGAGTTTGAATTTCGATTTGTTGTGGATTCGTTATAATGTTGTAGCCAATCACAGATCAAATCATGGGCGCTTTGGCACATCAAATTTTATTTATTTATTAGTTAATGGTCAGCGCTACAGTTAATGACGTCTAGAAATTTGATTCTAGTGACAGATACGCGCTTGGATGAGCGCATAGTTGCTGCAGTATATGTAAATATGACATAGCTACAGCAGATCCTACATTAATTATTGCACAACAAGTGGCTAAACATCAAAATAGTCATCAAGTGTAGCAAAATTGTTGAAATGTTGGTCAGTACAACAAGTCCACAGCAAATCTACAACAAATCGCACAACTGGAGTTTGGACTTTGATCACTACATGTTATGACTGTGAATTTCATCGTGCTCTAGTGCGATTCCCCCAAACGTCGCGCGGTGGTCGGCCGCAGCTAAGCACCGCAGGGGGATAAGCAATCAGCAGCATACAACGGCAGCAGGAAAGGTAGCAAATATCAACAACATCAGGACCCTGAGATGCACCGGTTCACGTAGGACGGCTCCAGTTCGTTGTCATTGCCGATTACACCTCCTACAGCGTCTTCGGAATTCTAGTTAGAAGTGAACATGCGTGGAAGTTAATAATCACTGTCGTCGTCGTCACCATCGATTCTGACTGGTCTACTGAGATAGGCCTACACTATCGTGATTAATTCCTCGCTCTACACGAAGCCTATCATGGCTAGGAAGGATGTACGAACGCTATAACGGCTGCAAGACGTAACAGGTGCGTTAAAGATTCGAAAGCAGTGCTGTCGTCTGGGACATAGCTAAGACATCTGATCTTTCAAATCTCTACTTTTTTGCTCGAATGGAGAGGAAAATGCCTAATTATACTCTGTCACTAGAACAAGCGTTAATTATTAGTTTACATGTACTCGCAATTCAGTGACGCTTCAGCTGTGTTGTCTTTCCCAGACTGATTTTCACTGTCCGCATGATGGCGCCACTGAGAGCAGTAAGTTGTCATAGATGTGACTCAACTGGTAGGTGCCCTTGTCTCTGTTCATGTTCGGGTCTTGTCGGATCTTGATAGCTTCCCTGATCCACCGCGTAGTCCTGTCAGACTGATGATTGTTGCTTCGTCCCAAAATTTCTGACGTGACATGTGATGTACTGATGTTTGCAGCTGTACTCTTAGCGACAGCGAAATAGAAGCAACCTTCAGGCCGAAAAGCGATCACACAAAACAACCATGATTCCGCCGATGCAGGTCAACAAATCGGTAGCGGCACTCGACAACTTCCGGTCACACACACCGGCGCAGAACCACCGCCGTCGCCGTGCGATTCACTGTCTCATCTGCACCGTAGTGATCCTAGCTGTCGGCGCGTTAACGGCTGGTGGTGCCATAGTTGTACGCGAATACGTCCTCTCGCGCGCTTACAAGCCTGCGACTTGCCGCGTCGTCAACGTCACTTACGCCGAGCAAGACGCCGAGTGCCAGTTCTGTGAAGGGACGGTGGCGAAAGGCGGTGACAGGGCTGTGTCACACTCGTGTTTTTCTGTTTTCTACCCGTGCGCCCGTGTCATTGTGGACTTCGTTATCGGCGCAGGACAGCGGGTTGGGCAGGGAGTTCTTTATGATGATACGATGCAAGCATCGGGCGAAGCCGCCGCGGTATGTATCACCGACGTATAGTTAGTTACCTGCGCACTAGCAGGTATTGTTTTAGAGGTGTCTGTCTGTTTGTCTGTCTGACCGCACCATAGTACAACAACTAATGGTTAGAAATTGATGTAGCTTGATAGTAATGTGTTTCGTAGTGACAGTAAGAAATGGGTGGATTTAGGTGAAATTTGAATCTGATGTTTGACCTTTAAAAGCTATTTACGTGTATTTACGTGTTTCGAAGAACGAGTCGTACTTTTGACTAGCAGCATCGTTTGTGTTGCTCCTTCACAGTGTTTAGGTTATATTCGACTTTCAAAATCATAGGGTCTAGGTCACAGCGGCAAACATGCGGCGCCTGCATGCAAGTTTGTGCTCCCCTTTGTCACAGTTTAATTGACTATGTAGTATGTAGTATAGGCCTATAACAGTTCGCAGTCGGAAACCTTTCGTTGTCCTTTTTATCGCCACAGTCACGTGAGATTAGGTTTACATAAAGACGTTAGGACGCTGATCAACTGAAGCTCAGTATCGCCTTGAAATAAATAACTAACTACTATAGCTATACAATTAGACAGCCCATGAGCTGTAAAGCACAGCTAGCAACACGGCTCTATGAACCGAAAGACCGGTAACGCCACCTGGCGATTGTCAATAAAGTGAAGCGGCTATAAGCAGCCGTGAAGAGCAATGTATTGAGATCTAAAACAAGCAACTGGGTAAGAATAGCCTAGTTTTGGTGTGTGATCAGTTTCGTTAGACAAGATTACAAGTCTCTACACGTATATCTAGCGGGTATGTTATCTGACACCCTGCTTAACGGACAGATACACAGAGACACACATACACAATCTGGTTATAGGATAAACTCAGCTAACCAGCTGAGCTAAACAACATTAAAAGTCAGTGCACGTAAAAAACTAAAGGTCAACTCTTGCTCATTACTAGCAATTTTGCACAAAATGTCTACATGTAAATTACAGTGCAAGTCAACGGTAGGCCTAACTACTTTATTGCGGTTGCATATCAGTCACAACTTGCATTAGTACGTAATGCTCTACGAAGAAAAAGAAGAAGAAGAAGAAAATTTATTTGCCAAAAAGACTGGTTGCTAGAAAGGGCTTCAGCTTATCAACGCTGGCTACCATACACACAATAAAACAGAGACCAAATATACACAGACATTACGTGCTGAAACAACTAAATCGATGTCTATAGTGTCTATACACTAACAATAATACAGTACACAATTCACAGTTGCCGAATATTACCTATTTTTATCAGCATATTTTATTAAGTGAATAATTTTTTAACTGTAGTTTAAAGGAATTTGGAAACCGAATCTGTTTCAATTGATCAGGTAATTGATTCCACAGGTGGTCAGTTTTAAACTTTATTAATTTTTTACAAACAGCAGTTTGCGGGGACAGCAAATGTGAATCACTGCTACTTCTAGTACTATAGCTATGAACTGCAGAATTTGTAAGAATCATGCTGCAAACAAGCATCATACACCATAGCAGATGTACCAGTAACTGGGTTAGGGTTCTTTTTGGGCGCCGTGGTGGAGCAACGCGTGTTAACTCAGCAAACACACCTATACACGTACTTCCTGCATGTACGAGTATTACAGCTGTGTACCGGTACATAGCCATCGTTGCTATTTATGTTGCACCACACCTGCTACTTCAAAACAACCGCACTACCGTAATAAACCGTGTCTCGTCTGTTACGGTCTGTGCATTCGAAGCTTCTACGAGAACAGTAAGCTGATAACATTTTAATGGAATAAATACATGCTGAATAATAAGTGACAGCTTTATGCAAGTCCTTTTATTTGTAAACGACGAACAATAGTAGGCCTACAACTTTTGTTAATATATTTTTAGTAGCACCACGACGTGCAAATAATGTGTTTTTTCAGTATTTGTACAGAGGCGAATCGAATTTTGTATTTAAATTGCAACAGTAAAATGCAGACAAACCTTGCAAATATTCATCGAGTATCTGCGAAAGCTCTGTTTGGTTCGCTGTTAATTCTGATAGGGCCTATTGTTTGCATGGGCGTTACAGGCGTATGGGATGTTTTGTGTGGCTGTATGATATTTTCCGCATTTAGAGATACCATGGTAACGACTACTATGGTCGCACTACAGATATAATGTTGTGGTCGTACAAGAGCACTTTATCCAGCATACATAGTGGACCACAAATAGCAGCGTTATTAATGTGCAACATACTGCTTGCTACATGCAGAAAAATATTTCAGCAACAAACCGCTTGAGATCGTTCCTTTGAAAATATTTCAACAAAGTAAGAGCGACATATAAAACAGAACAAAAGTAGTTTACTTTTCGTTGGAACATACATTTACACTGTGGTGTATAGGCTACTGCAAGTTTATGTACGTGTTTACAGAGTGTGCCATAAAGTCAGAACGCGTCGCATGAAATTTTCATCTCATCAAATCTTAAGTGTGTTGCCGCACTATCCTGTGAAGTTTTAAAGAAGTTCAAATTTGCTGTTAACTTGTAGAAAATGCAAACAAAATGCTGCACTGATTTCACATGCGTCATATACCGTAATTAATCTAGCTTAATTACTTATTAATGGCTCACTCATTGTCTCATTTTCTAGTTTTGTTAAATATTTTTTGAAATGGCAAACTTTTTTATTTAAATGGGCCTGAATGTTGACAGCACTTCTTGCTCACCGAGCGTACTACAGTGTAGTGACTTTACAAGCAGGGAATGTTTTCTTTTATTTGACCAGATTTGTAGCCAGCAACAGCTACGACCTCAATATAATCTACTGCAAAGTCATCCAGCAGCAAGTTCGTCAGTCACGGTTGTATAACATCAGTGAACTGAAACCGCACTTTCTACGTGTATGGCGTGGCGTTGGCGATAGCATCATTTACGATGCTACGATGCATTGACACGTGGCGCCTGTATCTTTAAGCATGTGTACGGGCAAATGGTAAACACTGAGCAAGTATTATGACAGTATCTACATTTGTTTAGCCATATGACATGAAAATTTTCATTTGTTGTCAAAACATATGATACGATATTATGTGTAACTTGAAAAAAGTTCGGAATTCAGACTTCACAAAATAGTGCGGCAACATTCCGGTACTTAAGAATGAAGATGTGGTGAGATGCGATTCTGTTGGACATTTCATGCTCTTTCTAGAGTAAAAGAATTTTGAAAATTATTTTTAATTAAGTTAGAGCCAAAAAGAGACTTGAATTCGAAAAGTTTGTGTAAATCGTATAATATTTTCCTTTTTTAATGGAAGCAGCCCTTTACGCACTTTGACTGCTTCAAATCGCTTCAGTATGATTTTTTATGTCCATGCATCTTTTCTGGCTGTTCATGCCTTCACGGTATTTAGACATTTTTCTTTGCAGCTGTTCTTACCAGTGCTTAACTGGACTCTTTGTTTTCTCGTGTTTATGGCAGAAAGGAATTGCATGACAGTTTTCAAAAGTAGCCGACACAATTATGTTGAATAAACATTCGCGGCCTGGCGTTGCATGCAGGCTTATAATGCTGTCAATGTTTTGTGCAAATTTTCCTCTTTATCAGATTACTAATGCGATGCAACACAGAACGTCGTCTACTTTTGTTAGACGATGTATATAAGCTTCCGTGTATATAGTGAATTATAGACATGGTCGTTGTCGGAAAACACAGTTTTACTGCGGTAGACGTCTGAAGTCGTCGGCAGTGCTGCTGTTGCGGCCACCGTGCAGATGTTATATTGCAGTGCTTATATTATCGTCGGCAATAGCTGGCCAACAGGTGCTCTGGCACACTGACGTCATAGGAGCATCATTAGATGCTATATCGGGAAACTATGGCAACTTGCTACTGCAGTTGCCGATGGTCGATCAAGCCATGCAAACACTTTGGCGATGAGTATAATTTTAGACCAACACAACATGTACTAAAAAACAAGGAACCCAAGCTTAGCTGACAGGTAAAAACCACCTGAAATGGCCTGCAATGCATATAAAGTTATGATGACATTGTAAAGTAAGTAAGTAAATCAGACATTTGTAAAGCGCATAAAAACTGTAAAAAAAACAGTCACTAGGCGCCGCGATCTACAGCGAAACAAATGCGTTTTTAGTAACCGGTGAAACTCGAGAAGTGTTAGTTCAGAATCGAGCAGATGAAGTTGTAGATTGTTCCACGGACCTAAACCAGCAACAATGAAGGATCGATCGCCCAGACTTGTGCAGGTTCTAGGGACGTCGCATGTAGTAACATTGGACGATCGAAGTCGTCGGCGACCAGTGGTTGTGATGAGTTGGCAGTCATGCATCCGGTACAAGCTGTTCAATGCCTCGTATACCAGAACAACCATCTTAAATTCAGTGCGCTTCTGCACTGGCAGCCAGTGGAGTTGTCTCAGTACTGGCGTGATGTGTTCGCACCAGCAAATGCCAGCAACGAGATGACCGAGTTTTGGTCTTCGCGTTTAAAAGTTTTCATGTCTACGATTTATGTCACTCTGGTCAGCACATACAGACGCGCAGACAACTTTTGAACGTTTATCGGCCTGTGATTATAGAAACGAATGGCAAATACACCTTAGCACGCTGATCAAATAGAGAAGTGGTGGTCGTTTCGCCAGATGAAAAATGTACATTATACCGGTCGCAGACCGGGCCAGGCCGGAGGCCTGGCCGGTCTGCGACCGGTATAATGTACAACTCATCACATCCGGGCCAGGCCGGAGGCCTGGCCGGCTGCGGCCATAGTAAGATCGCGCGTGTGCGCGCGTACTATTTGTATTGTATGTGGTTGGCCCTGCTGACTAGTGTGTAGATTTGACCGTAACGAAGTACCGAGTGACCCGTAACGAAAGTACCGACTGTCGACATTTGTTATAATGGCAAAAAAATACTTTATTCGCGTGTTTTAGGTAGATAAATAACAAATACGCTGTAACATGTGCCTAAAGATTAGATCTGTGCTCACATTTTGATAAAAATGCTACAGGTACATAATATATTACTAAAGATGTGTAACTTGTCTAATAGTCTACAAACAGCGTACATAACAGTTAAAAACATTTCCGTGTCGCCATCTAGCGACTGTCGATAAACGTTTTGTCCTATTACAACGCATTTGCCTCAGTTCAACGTTATCGTAGAAAAAACAAATCGACATATAGAAGCAACGAGAAACAAGACGCCAAAGTAATTTAGCGATAGCCGCATCGAATACGCGCTGCAATGAGGCGCTTCTAATGAGCTTTGCTCACGGTCTGCGACCG
>Ga0126335_1000975_pt1 | contig 15135 bp, 8 predicted proteins | sample OlaspJWI45metaG_FD_108409 | JGI IMG/M metagenome (GOLD analysis project Ga0126335, IMG submission 108409) | Marine gutless worms symbiont microbial communities from Oahu, Hawaii - Olavius sp. 1 OAHU.JWI-45 metaG | ecosystem: Host-associated > Annelida > Digestive system > Unclassified | place... | reverse complement strand
GAGACAGCACAGAAAACGGACAATATTATTTTTACAAGGTAGTGTAGGAACACGCAATAGGTGATGTGGACAGTACATGCATTGTTTTGTTGGGAATATATTCAGGTGTAAGTATGCCAAAAAATATAAAATTCGGTTGAGATTTCACAAAGCTATATCAATTTAACATCAAGCAAATGGAAATGTGCAGTTTTTTGGCCCACCCTGTTTGTAAGCCAATTCAACGCGCACGACAGCTTGATAAATGAACATGTCGTTTGTTAGGCACATTGCACAACAAAAGAACGGATCGATTTGCGCCGTTACTGAATTGAGTTGCTGCATGCGGATTATTATTAGTTGGCCTGCCACAATGTGGCGGCCAGCTATAGTAATGGTCTGCATTGTCTGTCCGTCCGTCCGTCTGTCACACGCAAATATCTCCGAAACTAATCCAGATAGGCCTACACCTATGGTTACTAGGAAACTCGAATAGGAAACCGGGCTTCCTGATTCAAAATCTGCCATCAGATTCGCGATCGGAAGTACGGTTCCGCCATGTTGGGCGTTTCCGGGATGGCATTCGCCCATTTAAGCAGAAATGGGCCGGTTGGCCTAGTGAATGTAGTGAATGGATCAGTGGGAACAGTCACCAGTCAGCACTACACTGGGCACCGTGGCGGAATAGCTATCGTTACGTCCCGTAACGGACGATACCTTATTTAAATAATTTCCGTTGCGCAGCTGTTCCGCCACGTCGGCTGATTGTTTAGCCTAACTGTTACTCTGCTACGAGCCTACGAATATATAGCAATAACAATAAAACACGTGAGCAACTGCATGGATACCTAATTACTGATAAACAAACGCATAAACAGATCGACGCGCTCCACAAAAGCCTACTTGAAATACACACATTGTGGCTCGGCACAAAGAGCCCAAAACATTATCAAAATTAAGGTATAATTAATAGAATGCGATATACACTTGGGTCAAAAGAAATTTGACCGCACTTCTGTGTATCGGTAGACAACATTAGCAGTTTAAATATGCGCAACCGCCACGCTGCATGCACACATTCTACGTACTGGTAGACCTACAACGTTGAGAAACACAATGCTGTATCACTGTAGGCTGAAAGTACGTGCAAAAACCTCACCTACTTCATTTACCGTGTATTCGTGAGCACAAAATGACTGTGGACAGATTCTAGACTAGTTGCGGTATAGAGGGCGTAGAGGCTATGGCCTGGCCTTCGTCTTAACTTCTTTTGCTTTGCTTGGTGGTGTAGTGGTTAGGTTATCGGACTCTCGAGTCTCGACTCGCGGTCATGGGTTCGAATCCCGGTCACGGCATTGCCGGTTCTTTCTGAGGTAAGTGATTGTTTCTTTCGGGTAAACTATCTTGGAGTGTAACCACCACCTAGGTCAACTCAGCCTTGCATCCCTTCGAGGTCGCTAAATTGAGTACCAGCTTCGGCTAGGGTAAAGGCGGAAAAGCCACCTCTGCCAGGTGGCAGGTAACATTGTGTGATCCCATATGGTATGTGATTTCCCGTAGCGGTGAGGTGAAGTTCACAAACTGCTATATCATGTTTTACTTTTACTTTTTACTTTTGCTTTGCTTTGCTTTGCTTTTGCTTTAGACAAGTGCCTCCAGAGTACATGCGCAGTTACTTATTTACAGTCAGACCTACTTAGTATAAAGACCAATAGTGAGACTGCATCTTGTTAAATGCGGGATATTCCTGTTAGTAACAAGCTAGTTTTTGTTTACGTATTTCGTTGGTTTTCGTGTGTTAATGGTGATTAAAGTGTAAAGCTTGAGCAGACAATATGATTTGATGTGCAGCATAACGCTCTTCGAACAGTTAACCCATATTAATAGTATACTCGTTGCCTGGCAAAGAGTTTCCAGATTTTGTTGCGTGTCTCGCAACTGCGTCTGTGTATCGGTAGAATGGAATTTCCATTCGACGTTAATCTTGTTCTTGCAGAAGAAATTTCGGTAGTGAACCGAAGTTTAAAGCCTGCCAGGTCTAATTCATCAAATTTCCGGTAAGATTTAGAACTGACATCTGTCTCAAAATGCGGCATAATGCCACGAAAGCAAATAGCAAATACGACGGCAATCCTGCAGTTTAGGACCGCAACTAATTGATGCCACCAGCGCCCTAATCCCAAACCATACTTCTAAGCCTGGCTTTAACCCTTGCCCTAAATGCTAAGTCTACTCTAAACCTGACCCTAACCCTAAGCCTATGGCTGAGTTGGGGACACCTTAAGATTAGAGGTCCCCATAGCAGTACATAGGAAACATACCTAACCCTAACAGAGTCAATGCTGGGAACCTCTAGACTTAAGACTAGCCACTCAGTTGTACTGAATTTGCAGACCTAAACCACAGGTTCACTAATACGATGTACATGTACCCAAAATTGGTCTGAATAAAATATGCTGGGACAGTTAATTGCCATTCTAATGGGACCAAGCGCTGTACTAAGTGAGACTTGAGATGTTTTGCAGCTCCAAAGATGCCAAGACAGATGTTAGACACCAAGATGCTGCTGCTGCCAGTGCTGACACTGTAGAAAAGCAGTCGGCCTCCATTGTAAGTTTATGGAAATGGAATGGAAGTTTATTTATGTGCTCTTTGCATTGAAATGCTAATATGCATTGAAAAAAGTTGTGTGATTAAATCTCTCAAATTTCATTTTTATTTGCAAGATATACTTGTCAGCAGATTACAAACAGTCCACAGAAAAAAACTAACACTAATTACGATATAGAAATACAATGCAATACAAAAATGCTAAGCTAAATGGACTACACTGAGAAAGCACATAACAGGGAAATGAGGTCAGGCAACAGTGTCCCGACGTTTTTATAGCTCTGGTGCATGACCTGTTATGTAAGCTGCTATTATGTGGCAGTGTAGCAGTGATTATTGGTCTCATTAGTACATGTGGCCGGTGCCTAGATGTCTGCTGCCCACTAATATCTGACAACCTTGATGGACAACGGTTTCAGTACAGTGCTCGGTCCCCTTAGTATGACAATTAACTGTCCCAGCGTCTGTCTTGGTGTGCCGGCATCCCGGAATATTTTAGTTAGACCACCAAAAAGTGTCTCAAAATTATTGTCAGATCAAGTGTGGTGACAGCATTGAACAGGCATAATTGTGGTGCAGATGCATCACTCATGCCTGTCATGTGATAGCTTCTCCTTGTCACAACAATTATGGCTGTTATGTCGATGAAAGGCAAGATTCGATGTTGAAATGTGGGGTGCATATTATACATAGGTCTAAAAAATTCTACATTGCTCAGAACTCCAAACTAGAGGTCACATTGTTACATGAGCATGCATTCACTGACTTACTGTGGTTTTATAATTAGATGAATTTGAGTTTGTAGACATTGCGGCAATTATGTATAAAATTAAAATACTTTTTGAATGTATGTTGCAGGTTGATTGTTTCTAATAATGACGATGACAATGATGATGTGATGATGTTGATGACAATGATAGTGATGTAATAATGATAACTTGTGTTGTAACAGGCAAAGGAGAGCTGAACTGTGTAGAATAATTGATGACATTGGCCAAGCTTCAGCAAGGGTATGCTTTTCTTATCTTGGGTTAGTTGCTGTGAATGAATTTTCTTAAAATTGCTGCTGTTTTTGACTAGTGGATGCAGACTGAAATAAGTTTAGTTATACTGAAAGCTTATGAGGAAGTAACTTTAGCTCTAGCCATAGTTGCAGTAATTTTGTCTTAGTTGCACCAAGAGTGGTTATTTTAATAAACTTTAGTTAACCCAGCTTCTTACCAGTACCTAAAGTTAATCTTAAAATGTAGGTGTTACTGCTTGTAAACTCCAAAGTTTAATGGCTGATGAAGGCAGATCATACTCACTTTCTGATGTTAGAGTACTTGCCATAAACATATTGGCATTGTCACACAGAAACTGCATAACTTGTACTGTTGCTAGTGTGGCATGGTAGAAATACTGAACAGCACTATTTCTAGGTTGCAGTGTTTGCAGTCACATCACTATTTCCAGATAGTAGAAAATGCTGATGACAAATGGCTGTGATTGAATAAGTAAAGGTCTTGTAACTCTTACATATTTACAGATTTCATTGAAGCTTAACAAGAGATTTGGGGTTATAATTTGAGGTTATTTAAGTAATGTATTTATTTAATGATAGTTGGCGTGACTGGCACTTTGTGTCATTTTAGTCTCGTTGAATGTGAAGTGCTGTCTCGCATACTGTTGTGATGTGGTAGGCTCAGTCATTACATGGTCCTATTACAACTGCTGGGCGTCTGTCTTCATGTGATCATCACTTGTACATAATTACTGATCCTGATGCTAATAAGTAAGTCATTTTGTCATTGCACTGAGGTTTACGGATGGTGAAATAAGCTGGGTGGATGACTGTTTTTCTCCAAACGATATCTCAGGACTGAGAAACCTAAGAATATCAAATTTGGCAAAAGGTGGCATCTAGTATGAGGATGAGGTGCACACTTAGATTTTTTGAAAAGTTTTTTAATTGTGGAAAAATTGGCAAAAAATGTAAAAATAGCCTCAAAATGCCAAAAATGAGCACATTCTTCTCCACGTGAAATCAGAAATAGTAGAAATGTGGAAATTGGCACAAACGTAGCCAATGGTGTGAGGATGATGCACATACTTTTTATTTTTAAAGTATACTCTGCTTTAATATTTAATTGTGGCAAAAATTTTTAGCCCAAAACTGGCAAATGGTAAAAAATGCCTATTTCTTTTCCACTTGCACAGTGGCACCACATATATGCACAAACAGTGTATACATGGATTCCTTACACGTTGCAGAGCACCGAGGACTCTGTGATGATAGTCACTTTATTTGTTTGATATGCCACAGTTTTAGCATTACTAGTAAAATAGTGTTACTATAAACCCAGCTAATGATGTGATTGCTAAGCTGTCCAGCAGTTTAACTCACTACAGTGTTGGTTAGACTAGCCCCTGCTTCACATATATTAACAGTCTATTGATAACATTACACTTACAGTGTATGTTAGTCTAATGCACAGTGTATCTATTTTGGAGATGGTTTGTCTAAGAACAGAGACATCTTTTATTAATACAGTGCTTGAATGCAACTTGTGTTTATTGCTTCAGAACTTAGAATCAACTTCGTTAGTTAACTGCCGACTACATGTCAAATGCACTGCAGGTGTTTTCTAATTTCTTCATTTTTTATGCTTACTAATCCAGTCACTAAATACATATCATATGTAATGTAACGTAAAGTACTATTTGTGTTTTTGATAATAGTCACTGTTGCGCCTCTGAAGTTACAACCTTATGACGCTATACAAATCTGTTTATTATTATCATTATCATCATCATCATCCACCAAGAGCTCTTTAGTCTGTTGATGCTGGTCAATTTGACTATGTATCGATTATATTATATATATTTGAGTGTTGCGTGCTGTAATCAGTGGCAGTGGTGTTGTCGTGGGGCTCCTCAAAGTTGGTTCTAAGAAGTTGTTTGTCTATGACCATCACGGCATACAACACGAGATGCAGCCGTTGTGTGTGCTGGATTTCTACGTCCATGAGTCATGCCAGCGACGTGGCTACGGCAGGAAACTCTTTGAGTTCATGCTGCAGGTTTGTGTTCTTGTGTGGTAGACTAAACACTGCGTGAGGCATTGTGTTTTTGTGACGTGCTAGGTGCTGTTTGTGTGATGTACATACTAGATACGTGAAGTCATCTCAAATCTGCACGCCGTGTGTTGTTAGGCCACAGCGAATGCACAACACACCTAATGCAGCGTGTTGCAGCCAATGATCCTGTAGCATGGTGTGTCGGTCTGTCTGTTTGGTGGAGACTCCTGGGCACGCAAGCCAAATTGTTATCCCCCATGGCAAGGGGCAGGGTGGAGAGTGGAGGAAAATTTTGCCCATTCTAAAGTATACAAATTTTCTGACTCATTCACCAGATGGTGCCACTGTCACATATTATATCATTACTCACATTCAATGCAGCTCCTATCAAATTACTTTGGCCTCTTGTTAATAAGTTGTTATAAATCCACAGCTTGTAATCAAGTTGTTGGAGCATTTGCACATGTACAGTCTCTGTGAAGCAGAAACTAGTCTGACCAGGCTTGTGTAACTACACTGTGTTCGGGAAAAAAGTAAACCACAGACAATATCAGATAAAAATATTAAATCTTAATGCATCCTAACAAATTACGTGCTCTGGATTCTGAATATATCTGTGATAGAGTCGCAAAATTTCATTACAAAATATTCATTAGCATTTGGACAGTGGAGTTATTAATCTTCAAAATCGACGAAAAATGTCTCTCTTTTTTCCGTTATGTTAATTAGTGCAGGCATTCTTCTGGAAGCGATGTTTGCTGGCAGGACAATGCTCTTGTCCATAAGTATATGAGACCGTGCAACTGTTAACCCATGAAACATCAGACTTCATTGCTCCACCTCTCTGGCCAACCTCAACCCAGTAGACTACTGGATCTGGGGGAAGCTGCAGCCGAAATGTCGGATTGATGACATCGTTCAGCTGAAGTCGTGTCTAATTGAAGAGTGGGAACATTTCAGTTGGTCATCAACGAAGCTGTCAGGCACTTTGCAATGAAATGTTGTATTATTGTTGCAAAATTTGGTTAAAATCGGACATTGTTTGCCAGAGTTATGAAAATGTATACATTGGTTTAATATTTTCCCAGACACAACACACTGTAGTTCAGTTGCGTGATATATAACTGGTCTCATCATTAACGTGGTTTATAAAAAAAATCTGTTTTTGCATTCAGTGCCAACTGTGCAAAATACTGTTATTTGTTATGACCAGAGAGAGTGTGTGAATGCACAACATCTTGCCATTGATCGACCGTCGCCGAAGTTTCTTTCATTTCTACAGAAGCATTACAGGCTGAAGGCAACCATTCCTCAAGTCAACAACTTTGTCATATTTGAGGGATTCTTTCATGATCGACCATGTCAGTTTTGCTTTTTGTCTTTTGCTTATGTATGGATGGTGGATTAATTATTGTACAGTAATACGGCCAGAACACCTGACATTAGTTGATATTGTTTGACTGTATATATAATACTATAGCATGCTCACAAAATGTATGAGTTCTTTTGAAGTGGTTTTATAGCTAAGTTAAGCATGCTGTTTGCAGTAGCTAAGCTTCTTGTTTTAACGTGGTGAAACTGTTGAAATTATGTTGTGCCATAAAATGACATGCTACAATGTCATGTTTCTAGCGATGGGAAATTGTGGCAAACGACAGTGGAACTATGCAGATGATATCGTTTCACCAATTAGTAGGCAAAATACGATGCAGCAGGATATGATTCAGCAGCAGCAGCTGCGGAAGGATGATGTTTGTAATCCAGAAACATCATCGGGTCATAGTTGGTCATCGTCGCCCGAAACGTTTTACAGACCTTCATCCGCTGCTGCTAGAAACTCTCCAACAGTGTATGTATGAATATAATTAAAATTTTTTTTATACCTTGGTAGGAGTTCCCGAGGTGGGAGACAAAAATTAGTACTAGAAATTATAACTCTAATGGTCAATCATCCGAGCGGTTCTCATCAGCGAAGCTCTTGTGTAGCAGGGTAGCATTGAAACGCTGTATCAGAACAGAAATTCGCTGGAACAGATAGCTGGTTTCACGATCGTCGCCGGATATCGCCGAGATTTTCCGCCCATTAAGTAGTTGCCTTCAGTGCTTTGACGCTGTTGGTTGGGCGGCAGGAAGGGCATCTGGCCTGTAAAAACCTTGTGGGGGTGGGGGTGCCGTTAGTCCGGTTGGGGTGGCGCCCACCCGGACTGTCGGTGCCTCTGCCTCCAGTATCTTCCCCTGCTCCATAAAAATCCAGAAGACAGGAGGTGGGGAAACCCAGCCTGAACGCAGCACAACCCTATGCTAAGGCAAAGGCAGTGTTTCTTCTGGTATCGGCCTACCCAGGTTGTCCCCGAATAAAGGCCGTTAAACGGTTGTTGTTGTTGTATTATTATTAAGTACATTTATTTATTGCAAGATTGCACAGCAGCTAATGCACTAAGTTGATGGTTAAGCCGTGAATGAGAATATCTTTAGTTTGTTTCTGAGCATTTCAAGTGATATCGAGCCTCTAGGAAGGCTGTTCATACCCAGTGTCCGTGTATGGCGACCTCAGCTAATTTGTCCTGGAACAGTCAGTCGGCCGGAGTGCACAGATTGACAGTGGCAGCCGATGGCAGTTGAAATTGGCTGGCAACATTCCTAGAGGCAGAGTGGAGCTATGCTTTGCTGACGCTTGTACGTTAAAACCGCCGTTTTGAACATGATCCGTTGTCAAATCGGTAGCCAATGAAGATCCTGTAGTTTTTTCTTGTCTCATTGTCAGTATAGTGTTGTATAGTGTTGTCTCTTAAGGGTCAGTTGTTTGCCTCTTCTCATGTGAGTCCCAATTTTTGTGTTTTTTTTTCTTCTCTTTTTTCTTTCTCTCTCCTCTTTGCAGGAGTTCTTTTCTTTCCCAATTTGTTTCCCATCTCTTCCTTCCGGGGAGCCCTAATGCATAAACCCAGCTGGTAGCTCTGGAGAGAGAACTGTAAGCTTGAACATTAAATAGTTTCTGGTGCACTTTGAGCTGTGAAACTTGCACCTTTCATGACAGTTTTGTTGAAGAGTTTTTTTGTAATTATGTTATTTTAGTTGTGTAGTACATAGGCAAACAATGCAGGGGACGATGCCCAAGGATTTGTGTTGTAGTTGTTAGAGCATATACAGAGAGTTGAATGCTGTGTGTGTGCTGTCAGCAGCAGTGCACAGCGGTCAGTATTGTACAGTCGTCATGCGGGTCATTCTACACTGGTAGACAGACACACCACTGGGTCTGTCATGAACACCGGTATGTCTGCAACTACTTGTGACACAGCTGGTTACATAGCTCACAATAGACTGAAGCTAGCAAGGGAGGGCCTGTGCATTATTCTGCCACTTAGTGTCGAGTTATGTAGTAGGTATTATTCTGTCGTGTCTGTCTCATGTCAGTGCCTTGGCCCATTGCCAGTGATAGATCATTCTACAGACACAGCTTGTGAGTTCTCTACAAAAACCAGATCAACCAGACTAAACATATTTTGATTGTTGATATTCACTGCATTGGTTTTGGTGAAATATTGATGAAATATTGTGACCATTCGTACCCACTGCACTGGTAGTGGTTAACTGCAGTTGAAAGCATTAAGCAGTTTGTATGTTTTGTGATCAGGCACTGACAGTCCAGCACTACAGCACAGAGATGCACTGACGTCATCACCTTCAGTTGAACATCATCCTCAGCAGCAGCAGCAGCAGTCTTGTGACAGTGACAGACAGAACATTGCTGGTCAGACGTACATGGATCGGCGTGGAGGGCATCTCAAGCTTGCGCAGACACCCACCCAGAACTGGTAGGCTAATGCCTGCATCTCTCAGTTCATTCTTTTAGGTAAGTGTATGATCACTGCAGTCCATAGGAGCTTTGATCAGTGGCTTTCTCCTGCACAGAGTCACTAGAACAAATGTGTCTGTGCATACCAACTTGCACAATCTCAACTAAAGAAAGACAACCTTGTAACTGGTTTGTTGATGTTTATTTATTTTTTACATTTTACAGTGGCAATACCATATTTTGCAATATGTGTATGTAACTGGTGCATCTGCTGACAGTGGTCACTTTTTCGTGAGTAATTCTGAAACCACTGTATGGGTATTAAATTATTCCAAACTTTTTAATAGTTTATTATTTTATACTTCTAACCATTTTAATGTTATGTGGTGCTATAAACATGTTTGTGACAATATTTTTGGAGAGCATGGATGTGAATTTTTTAGCAGTAATCATATAATTATTTTTAACTGATAATTTTTTATGGTCAGTGTATTAGTGTATTAATAACTAATGGTGAAAGTGTGGCTGGTGCTGGTGATAGGCCACATTCACACAATACTGTCAGTCCCGGACAGTTGAGTTCTGCGTGGAAGATATTTGGCGTAGCACCACGGTCTTGGCCGAATAGCACAGCTGCCGCAGCAAATATTGGATTATCGTCAAATGCCAGCAGAAGATACCAACAAACTTCTCTCTGGTGACTTCCCATCAATTCTGCTGTTGACTGTAACTTACATGCCTCTATTTAGTGTGCAATGATTAGCTACAGTACGATGGTACATTTTCGCAACATCTTTGTCACGATCTCATTTATATATTATGCCTCCATCGCCTATATGGGCAAAGTAGGCAATATGTATTCCAGTCGTGCTGTCTCTCTGTGCATCTGTTCCTGTGTATAGGGTTGGCCAGCCATGGGGCCTCTTTTCTTCATGTTTTGACTCTCAGACTGACCACAGGCAAACTCACCTCCGAATGGACCCCTCGTCCCTCAAACACCCCCAGTCTGAGCCCCCTCCCTCCATGCAAACTTGCATGTAAACCCCTGGATAAACACTGGGCTAAATTCCTCAGGACAAACCCCCCTGGGTAATCCCTCAGACAAATGCTCTCCTGGACCAACCTCTCTTTCCCCAAGACAAGTAGGCACAGGTGGAGGCATATGCATAGATAGCTTGCCACTGAATTTTATCTGAGTTTGTCGAATTTTAACTAGTTTACTACATAGTCACTTGTTTGTGCTGATTTCACACATCTCTGTGCAGAGGTATTTATGAAGCAGGGCTTGAAACACAGATCAGAAGTTCAAAACTGCTCTTCAAAATGGACTTAACTCTCTAAAAATTTCAGATAAGATTTTTTCACAATGAGTTTTAACATAATCTGAATAACTCAGTTTAATCAAGAATTATGTTTAGTTTCTTCTGATCTCTTTGTGATTGTGTCTTAGGCAAAAATATCTGATCTTTTGCATGCATGAATTGCATTTATATCTAATAATTTGCCTTTTTGCTAATTATTCCAGTTTGATAGTTCTGATCTGTGTTTTTAAGTCATTTGTTGAGCCATTCAGCTTTGCAGCTTTTCATCTAGTCAGTGAAGTTGGTCTGGTTAAGAGGGAATATTAACACAGCTGCTCTTGTTATAGTGTTGTGTGGCATTTTGTAGCTGAACAACTTTCTTAGCAGCTGACAGATTGGGTTTTGTCACTTTAGGACTTTTCAGCAGTGGTTGCCTTTTGTCTATCCATTGTAACTCAGTGGAGTGGTTCTGGCAGGATTGAAGTTTGAAGTCTTGGCGACCAACTGGCTTTCTTCAGTGCTTTGACACTGCTGGTTGCATCATCTGAAATGACCTACATTGTGTCAAGTGCGATGTTAAGCCTTTACAACCTCACTCACACACTTGAGTCTTTCAGCTGCTGAACAATTTCTGTCTTAGTATTACTACATTGTTAGAAGGTCTTTCAGGTCTCACTTTGTTAATGAAACAGAAGTTTCAGTTATTTCTTGCTCAGTCTTATGCAGGGTTGCTTTTACTGCTGATACATTTTGATGCTATGTGTTTTTAAACATTTCTGAGTTGCATACCGCTATTATTGCGTTTTATCTATGTCTGTCATTACAATGCCGTTCAGTATTACATGGCCGCAAAATAGAATTATTCCATACTAGCTGAAGCCCCCATAATGAGAGATGGGACTGTTCATAGGCTGGGTCTGCCTGGGCACACCACGTGTCACCAGCAAGTCTGCTTGCCACACGTGCTGTAGTATCCTGCTTGTTGGTGCACCTAGCTCAAAGAGCCCTGAAAAATGCAAAATATGTATTTTTTTGCCCCCTTGTCCACGCTTCCAAAATTTGCACGTTAAAGCCACCATTGGGGCACCCTAAAGCTACCCTGAAAATTTGGTCACAATTGGTAACAGTCCTGACCACAGGGCCTACTGTAGCTTCTAGTATATATACCATGTATGGCACAATTGTGCCATCTGTCTCCAAGTTATTAGCAAACAAGCTCACAGATAAACTCACAAAGCTTCTAGTATATATACCATGTATGGAAAAAATTTCACCACTAGTATTTTAGGCATAACTTTGACAAAGTTCAACAGATTTTCGTAATTTCCAGCATAATTTATCTCAACTTAGAGTGACTGAAAATATAAAAAGTACTGTCACTACTTGCACAAAACTACATAATGATGACGTAAGTTGTCGTCATCAAAATGTTCGTGAAAAAAGAAGCGCCAGAGTTTATTTCACCACTACTGTAGCCTCCAAATTCGCCAGATTTAAACCCGGTTGACTACAGCATGTGCAAGAGAATGTATACAAAACATGCAGCACTGATCTCGGCGACCTCAAACATCGCATCAGAACCGAGTGGGCCAAGCTGGATCACGCCGTCATTGCTGCAGCTATGAGTCAGTGGCGTCATCGTCTTTCAGCTTGTGTCAGGGCGGTTGGCAGCGTGGTGTAATGGTTATCGACATTGGTCTGATCAACGAAGTTAATGAACATCGGGCCCAGTCAGTACTTGCATGGGTGGCCGTCTTTGTAGGTATGTAACCAGCAAACTAGGTAGACTCAGTCTTCCACTCTCCTTTGGATGGTAAAATGAGTACTGGTAATGGTCGCAGCCATTGCCAGGGAAGAAAACGGCAAGTTCTGTGCAACAGTAGGCCCTGTGGTCAGGACTGTTAGTTTACAAACCTAGTCGGTTAAAGCCGCTGGCTGTTAACTTGAGCCGGACGGCCAGCTGATGTTGAGCTGTATGCTAGCTCAATTGGACTTTGTCCTCGCCAGCTCAGAATGAGCTCCACGCAACGGACTTCGAGTCTATTTGAAATCTTTTTCTTCTTCTTCAGGGTGGACAGTGTCATTTTGAGCACTGCTTTTAATTCTGACGTGTTTTGCGATAACTGCAGCCTTTGGAGCCTTTGTTGACTAGTGGAATCAAACAGTTACAGGCAGATATTGTGGTCTGCTTTTCTTACAGTTGTCAGTTATGACGTTGCGCGTTTTGATACATGAGGATCGTTTAATTCACAAGGTAAAGTAACAGTAATAACAGTTTATTTCCTTTTGCAGTACGAATGCTGGATTGCACAGTGACGCTGTTTAGGTGCAGCGGACATTTGTTGTGTTAGTTTGGTTTCACATTACCTTAACGACATTCCATGCAAAAATTACAACTGTATATTTCTGTTTGTCAAAGTTATGCATGAAATACTATTGGTTCCATTTTTTACGGACACAGTTTATAAAATTGCTTGTTTGCCCGGTTTCTGATTTGCTGCCAATTATCCATTTCTGGTGTCCACCCTGCCTACTTGGGGTGTTAATCTTATCAACACAGAACCGAGGTAAAATATGACTTGGGTCAATATTCATACCAGCCAGATGGGACTGTGACAATTAACAGCCCCTGTATCAGTAGGCAGTGCTGAAGTTTTACTGTGTGATTGTAATAATTCAGGTGATTGATTGCCTTAAAAATTTTACAGTCTGTTAGTAGAGAAGCATGAACAGAGATATTATGATGATTGCTGCTGATTTCATTGTCCCTAGTCTTTGCTGTATAATGTCTGCATACTTGTGCAATGTGCTTTGTAAATTTGCTAATATTCACTTGTGCTGTCACGGTGGTCCACATCAGAACAACAAAGTTAGGTTAGTGGCATTTAAGCCTCTGACTGTGGATGTGTATTGATATTATGCGGTGCAATTAAACAACATCAATAGCAGTTTTTCTATAGTGTAGCATACATTAATTGGAGGAGAATTATGCAGTAGTCATTGTAATAATAATAAGTATATCATTATGATGACCTTTTGTTATTATGATGACATTTTGCTTTTAAATACTTTGAAACTGTTGCTTGACTTTTAAAAATACTGATCCAGTAGTGTTTCTCGGGGTAAAAGCGTTAAACGGCAAATTAAATGTTGTGTCTGTTACAGTGATAATGTCGATGGTGTATTTTGTGATAATCTGCAGTTGCCAGTTACAGCCAACTTGCTAGCAGTATTTGAAGTTCTGTATATGGTATAAGCTTACTTATCGTATTGTTTGTGTTGTCACTTGAGTACTTGATTCTCCTGTTCTGCCACAGTACTGTACTATATGTCGTTGAATAGTTCTGATCATTTTTTAGCTTTGCCAAGGGCATGTTTTACCATTTATTTGTCTCTTAGCAACTTCACGTAGAAATTGCTGACGAATCCTATCTGACTGATGACTGTGGTTCAAATCCTAATTTGGGCATAACTTGTTTCAGTTAGGTTGGGTTAATAGTGGACATGTGTGAGATTAAATTTATCGGCAAGAGTGTGTCCACCGAATGACTTCGCGCACACGGCATACACTGCACGCGTCTCCGCTGATTTAAGCCGTTTGACAGACTAACAGACACCACGAACGTCATTTCATGCGTTCGATACAGCCTTAAAACGTGATAGGCCAGCCATTACAAATGCTCCTGAGCTTGTGGAAATTCCCATGTGGACCGTGAACACTGAACAGCAATAGCCGTTTTGTAGGTGTCTGGTCATGTTGGCCACGTAGCCTATCGTAAAATCACAACCGCAGCAGCATCTAGACCTATTTAGGTCACACGTGCTGTCATTTACGGTTACGTCATAATTTAGAAGTCCATTTCGTCCACAGATCTTAGTACTCGTAATCATGCAGTCTTGTTCCGATAGGTCAAAAGTCACATTTCGACCACAACACAGATGCATGTATGAATAAATAAAATGTCCTTTAGTTACTACAGTATGTCCGGAAAAAAGTAAACCAGTATATACATTTTCATAACTCCGGTAAACCATGTCGGATTCTAACCCAAATTTTGCACTAAATATGTAACGTCTAATTACAAACAAATGGTCAGATTTCAGTGAAATCTATCAAGTTATAGCAAGTTTAGCGAGGTCACCCGAAAACATGAAGTGTCCACTATTGGCAACGTTACAAACATGTTATTGTCATTGTGTAAAAGTCAAACATAAAGTTAATCAATCAATCATTTATTTGTTCAGAATCACAGATATAGCACAGTTCGACAGTAAAAACATGAACTCTGAACAAGACACACCAGGCTCATGACAAGCTCTTATGGTGGCCTTTAAGAAAAAAAATCACAGAAATACACAAAATATACCAAAAGTACAAAATATAAAATAATAT
>Ga0126335_1000974_pt1 | contig 15136 bp, 4 predicted proteins | sample OlaspJWI45metaG_FD_108409 | JGI IMG/M metagenome (GOLD analysis project Ga0126335, IMG submission 108409) | Marine gutless worms symbiont microbial communities from Oahu, Hawaii - Olavius sp. 1 OAHU.JWI-45 metaG | ecosystem: Host-associated > Annelida > Digestive system > Unclassified | place... | reverse complement strand
GACGACGAACGCGTGTCCAAATTTCAGCTTCAGAGGCCTTCGCAAACTCGCGCAACATCGATTTTTGTGGTAATTTCGTTACGCTTTTTCGTGACGCACTTCCGTCACTTTTATAAATTGCTCACTAGTCAGCGGCAACCCATCCCGTCACACAGTACGCGCGCTCGCGCACACACAGGCGAGTTTACTATGGCCGCAGCCGGCCGGGCCTACGGCCCAGCCCGAGCTACGCCCGGTATTAAGTTACGACCAGGTATGAGTTTGGAGTTAATGTAAGGTTAAGATGACAACCGCTGATGGTCACATACGTTGCAGTGCCTGCGCGGTATCACATGACGTGGTCACTCTCTTAAGAGGTCAAAACTCAAGTCTGCCCTGTTTCTTTGAAATCCCTCACCCCGATTTGTCTATTTACTATGCAACTTGTAAGGGTTTTACGATATAAAGCTGTAATCCTGTTATCCTCCGAATTTGCGTATGGTTCTGTGTTGAAGTCCAAAAATCCAGTGTCACGTTAGCTGTAAGTTGGACCAAAATTGACGTTTAAGGGCGAAAAGCAAGGGTAAAATATTAGTTTTTATTTCTTCCTAACCTAAAAGGGCACGTCTCTGCGTTGCCTGGAACAATGTCTTTTGAGTCACTGCGCGTAGAAATCTGTTGAATAGGTTGTCTGACTTTTTGAGGTGGTCTGCAAAAAAGAATATTATTATTATATTTCACTTATTTACCCTGTAGCAGCGCCGGTGGCAACTGCAGGGGGATTTGTAACGCAATATGATAATGTAATATAATAATAATTTTATAGTGACCATAGTAACTGTGACAACTTCTAGGACTAGGTAGAGTGCCACAAGTTACAATTAAGGAAAAAGTTACAGGATTAATTCAGAAAACGGAACAGTAAACACAAAAATTCCTCAGTTGGTGGCTTAAGGTAAAGACAGATGTAGAAGATACGATTTTTGTACCGAAATTATCACATAGGATCGGCTTGCAGACGTAATCAACTGTGATAATTTTTGGCGATTGGTTTATGGGTTCCAAATCTGAATAGTGGGTCAAGTTTCGCCATCTCCCACTTATTGAAACAATGCCGCCTACAACTACGACAGATACTTATCATGTGGATGATTATTTAAAACAGCAACAACAACCATAACAGTTGATGACGATAACAATAATATCCTAATTATTTACGGTGCTAATGATAACATCGTCTGATAAATTACGTCAGCACCATTATAGGCCAGTGGTTAAATTGCTCTGGCATAGATGGTGGATCTCTGAAATTCAGCTCAATATTATGTCGATCGACCCATCATTTTCACTGCCATTTCTACTAGTTATACATTTTCTGGTCGTGTTTTAGTTTAAACTGGGCGTACAACATTTTATATCAGTTTGCGAAATTTGATGAATGTTTTCTTTGATCTGCTCGTTTTAATTATTTAGATGTCATTTATATTTAATTATGCCGTTCTTGTAGAACTGCTGTAATGGAAACAAGACAGGCTGTACACGTACAATACTGTTAATCACAATCAGTCAATGTTATGTATGATAATGATCATGATGACACAAGAAATGAAAAATGACAGCCAATAGGGACTATCATTAACATCAAGAACCGAACAATGATCATGATAAACGATCAATCATATACTGTAGAAGCAGCCTTATGAAACATCAGCTAATCATATTAATATCAAGCAACAGTCATGACAAAAAAGCTTCAATCATTTACAGCCAAACGAAACACAAGCCATTTAAAAACAATTCCACACAGCTATTTGTGATTCATCTGGGTACGATTTGGCACCCTTTGCTTTTCCAGAATCAGTAGCAGCATGTCTGCCCTTGGAGAGCCAGGACTTCACATAAGACAGTGGCTGCCACACAGCCAATGGATGTCCATACGCCCCAGTGACACACCGTTTATCTTCTGCAACTCAATCAGACTAGTATGGTCAAGAAATGGTCGATTGTTTTTGGCAATGTAATATGCAGTACGGAATACTTTGCAAGTAGTGTCTATGTGTTGCTTCTGACTGTCAGTTATCATCACAGTTTTCAGTTTCTCAGTGCCTGCTTCATTGCTCAGATCAACAGCTGTCTTGTGACTAGCGGAATCATGGTGATCATAGATTTTCTTCCGGAGTGATGTCACCTGCTTCTCACGGTTGTTACCATAAGACTGGATTTGTCCACTGACCCACTCTTTCGACAGTTGCACTCGCATGCCAGATGACGACCGATTCGGTCCAAGTGACTGAACAGAGCGGCAGACAGTACAGCCCAGTCTCCCATCATTCGCGAACAGCCAGGTGTAGTCAGATCTGAACTCCATCCACTGATCCTAAGTCCAGCACGATGGATAATGATTGCCTGCACAAAAAAGCCTACGAATTAATTACCTTGCAAGTTGCAGCTTCACTTTTTCACAACAAATAAAAAAACCTGGTTTATGGTTTTAGATTACTCAACTCAACTCAATTCAACTCAAGGAGCATCTACGGACGCAGATGTAAACACCTCACTGTCCGCATCTATTTAACATAACTACATACAAAACTACAAATCATTCGTTACATGTACTGATCTATCTCCAATTCCGGTCAGGTCAGCTGTGAAATCATACAAGACATCCTGGTGCATCCAAAATTTATCTAGATATTATGAGTCATTTTAAATACTTCTATCATATCTTAACGCAATTCAAGTAATCAAGTAACAAAACTTCGCAGACCAACTTTCATGCTGAGTGGATGAAGTTTGTTCGGACTCTAACTCACAACAGCCAACATCTGTAGCAGCTCACTGGTCATTCACAGCAACGTCTGAGTTTTGACTGACAAATGTACAATTGCTTCAGTGTTAAAATGTGGTTTCAATGTTAAATCGTGGTTTATTCATTGGCATAATTTTCGGCGAACAAAACAAGTAGGAAATCATTGATATTTACATTAACCGTAATACAGTGTGTACAGAAAAAACACCCCCTTTTGTTTCGGCGTCCACTCCCACTGATAACAACATTCTGGTGCCTAGCCGTGTGAGTACTATAGCCGTTGGCGTGGTATTATTATCGCACAGAGAAAACGCTTACCGCAAGCATCGCTTCTTCGTGATAACTGGCTGAGTTCGCGTTGTGGAGGGTCTCTTCTTTTCGGCATATCGTTGCTTTTACACGCGATAGGCTAAACAAAATTCTTTGAAGATCCAACAAACAATGCAAATGAGATCAACTTCCGTTCACGCCGAAGAATAAGCTTAGTTATCGGCGCCAGTATTGACATAACATAAAGTGTTCAACACTGACTGTGTGATGACACGTCTGAAAGGATCCAGATCGCTCATTAGGCCTATAGGTGGCGGATCGCTTACATAAGGAGCCGGATCTGCTGCAAGAGGTGCCGGATCTCAAACTTGAGGTGCAGGATCGCAGATCCGGTGGGATCCGGCCGAATTTAAGCACAGTTATAGGCTGATATTGCTTCAGCCATGGCCATTTGCAGCTGTTACTTAGCAAGAAAGTTGATGATCACGAACGGTAGAGAAGGCAAAGTTGATCTAGGTGGCTAGTTAGTGGTTAATAATTGCATAGGCTACCCACTGGTTCACCCAGCAGAAGGTCATTCATCTCAGTACTAACCGAGCTTAACGTAGAATAACTTGTATGGTCGAAAACAATTCGCTGCTGCTGTCACGCAACAGACTTAAAGCCACGAGGTATTCAGTACTTTTACTAGTGCGTTGTTTTAATTTGCGTGCGTTGTTTGTGCGAACTGTTAGGCTCACTGTACAATAATGCAGCTATAATCTGACATTTACTTGGTTTAGCCTAAATAATTATTTTCATTCGTCAAATAACGTTTAGTACAGCAGCGTTTATAGCATTAGCGACAAGGTCTTAAACTTCGAGTGTGTTCTTTCTATCACTAGAAATCACTGAAATGTGGGTTCTGTATCTGTGCTTTTGTCTAGGGTCATTTAGGTCTATTTGTGTTAATTATTTGCGGTTTTTGGTGCACGTTTTTTACTAAGGAAGGCTTATATCCTACTGGTATCTTTTTATGTACGGTACTGTTTACTCCGTGTGCTGTAATAATGCACAGCAAAGCAAAGCAAAAGAAGTTTAGACGAAGGCACAGGCTCTAGCCTCTATGCCAGACTGTGTTTGATTTTTATCAGTGCAGCAGCTGTGTACGCCATATTTGAGTTAAAATGCGAATGGCGCGTGGAACAGATGTGTCATGTATGTGGTTGAGTTGTTGGTGTATTTTTAGTGGTTGTAACTACTACGACGCAATACGTCACCACTACGCCGCGTACGTATGTTTTTTAGTTTTCCTTGACAGTGGAGAAATTCCGGTTTATCTGTTTACATAATATAAAAACATGAAAGCAACAGCACACAAAAATACAGAACAATGTAGGCCTAACAATAGTACACGTGTAATTAGAAAAATGTCTGACAAACGAGTAAAAAGTTAAAAACATTCGCATCTGTCCGTCGGTCCGATAATAACCTGTTTATGTCGCTGTCGTGATCTGCGTGAAAACGGCTAACTATTGGCGTTATCAAACCAATCCAGCGCATAGTAGGCCTAGGCCCTACGCATTCATATACTTATTCTTATTTAAATTACGTTACGGAAATTTCGAAGGAGTCGACAGTTAGAGGTTAAGAAGAAGAAATAGAAAAAGAATGGCCCGCGGGCTTTAGTGCCTGCTCATTCCCGCCGACGTGAGCTATTCGCTCTATTAAGCCTGCAGTGTTTACTATCTCGTGGGGGGGGGGTGTCCAGGCTGAGTTAACCCGAGCTTTGTGACCGATGGAAGCAGGAAGGTGCGAACGCGAGTCAAACTCGCGAACGCTGCTAATCCCGGTATACTAACTGCTAGTTAGGCCCCACTAGGGCTGCCTCGAGTGTACACGAGCTACAAAACTACTCAAGTAGTTTATTACTACTATTATTGCTATCCATGACAGTCTGCATCATGAACGACTGTAACATTAGGCCTATATACACCGTGTCCGGAAAAATGGAACCAGTAATGTTTTGGGCATAACCTTAACAAACATAAATATATAGTTGTAATTTTTGCATCGAATGTCGTTACGGAAATGCGAAACCAAACTAACACAACAAATGTCCGCCGCACGTAAACAGTGTCGCTACTTTACCTTGTGAATTATGTATTAAAACGCACTTCGTCGTCATAACTGATAACTGCAAGAAAATCAGAGCGGAATATCAACCTGCATCTGTTCGATTCGATTAGTGAACGAAGACTTCAAAACCGCAGTTATCACACAAAACAATGTCAGAATTAAAAGTAGTGCTCGAAATGACCACCGCCTGCCTTGGCACAAGCTGAAAGACGACGCCATTGACAAACAGCTGCAGCAATGACGGCGTGATCCAGCTTGTCCCACTCGGTTCTGATGTGATGTTTGAGGTGTCGAGATCAGTGATGCTTGTTCTATATACCTTCCCTTGCAGTATGCTTCTCACGCTGTAGTCAACCGGATTTAAATCTGGCGAATTTGGAGGCCACAGTAGCAGCGAGATGAATTCTGGCGTTTTTCTTTCCAGGAACTCTACGGTAGCGCGAGCTCGATGTGCTGGCGCACTCTCCTGCTGGAAAATGTACACCCAGTCACCAGAAACGCGGCAGATGTCCTGTAACATCATGCTGCACAGAACAGTGTTGCGTTAATACTCCCCGTTAACTTTGACATCTGGTTCCAAGAAGTATATCGGTACAGTCGAGAGTGGAGATGGCGACAATAGACCATTCTCGTGAAAACGGCATTTGATGACGTCAAGCTTACGACATCATTACGTAGTGTTGTGCAAGTAGTTATGGTACGTTTTATAATTGTTTGCAGTTATCGTAAATGTTTAGATAAATTATGCCGGAAATTATGAAAATTTGTTGAATTTTGTCAACTCAAAGTTATGCCTAAAATACTAATGGTTCCATTTTTTCCGTACACGGTGTAGAACTATAACAATACAATAAATATTCGTTGGATGGTATCACAGCTCTATCAGTAAGTAATAGGCCTAACTGAAATTTGTCAACGCACTTGCTGTACAGCACCAGTGCCACCAAGTACACGTCACTTACACAATTCCATTTGTTGTACGGGAGATCTGGTTGGGTTCCGTGACTCCCCGCATCCCCGCTTGGCTACGGAGGCACCTAAGTCAACGTCTAAAATTGATTATAATTACACGGTGTGTGTGTGTGTGTGTCGAACGCATAAATTTCATAACTAAGCAATGAAACCTCGTTGCAGCGTAACAATCAGTTCGATCGAACGGTGCGTGAAGAACACCGGATTTTCAGAGGTTGTCTACAGCAGCACCTAGCTATGATAGATTCAGTATATTATTATCAGTCACTAATACAAGCCAAGCCTACAAAATGGCTTCATTTTGATGCTTTGTTAGCATTTATATTTAGACTAATGCTAACGTGTACAAATTAAAGGATAAATATATGATCAAAAATTTGACATTCTCATTCTCAGCATTATACGTTACGATGACGCTGGAACATACAGTGACGTTTGTAATTTCTACATGTATCATAACGGTGAAAGGTTGAAGCATGACTGACTGGTTTCGTTGCAGCTTTGCTGTGTCCTTGTGGCAAACCTCAGTGCTACGTCTGCAATGCTACTAGTGAAGCGGCATGCATCCGCAGTCAGCAGTTACAGATCTGTCCGAATGTAGAGGTACGGGAATGAATGATGCAAGCTGGGAGCGTTTTAAATAGGCGGCCTGCTAGCAATGAATTCAACAGGTATTTCGGGTACTTGGCTATAGAATGGAAATGTAGATTGCATATCCAAATTCGCATTCCTGTAATTAATACTTAACGCTGCACATAATGTAGGCCTAAATGTAAACTTACACTATCATGTATAAACTGGGGGTTGCTTTTCCGTATAGATCTGTTTAATTTTGTTACTGATGTGGGCTGTGGCTTTCTGCCTTAGTACACTTGGGCTAAATGTGTGGGCGTCCTGTTGCTGTGTTAGTGAAGTCGTGGAAGGAGATCTTACCAAATTATTCATTGTGTCATGATGCTCACCCGAGTCACAGGCGCCTTACAACGCAATACACTCGCACTCATTCAGACGATCATAATTGTGCAACAGACAATAATTTGGCCTATGTTCATTATTCACTAGAATTCATCTTAAGTTACAAATTGGTTGACAGCCCAGCAACACCTTTAGAAGACTGATAAACATTCGACCACTTTCACCAGTTTACATGAAGCGTGAACAACAGAAATAGAGCTCGTGTCACTGAATAGGCCTATACTTACATGCGGCAGTAGACAGAGACAGTAATGGAGACGCTTTAAAAGTTGAGGGCGAAGACTGCTTGGGCCACAAGAAACACTACTGTAAAGTCTCTTTTCTTGCACTTAACGCAAACGGGTCTACTGAAACTTAATCCGTTAGTTGACTTGTTCTCTTCTTGAAGTTGTGAAATACTAGCGTATTTTTCTGCGGTGGTAGGACGTATGCAGAGTGGATATAGTCCGAGATAATCGAAACAATTTCGTCAGTTACACGAAGTCTTGCGGGGAAAGATCGGACTGTGGCAGCTTCAGAGAACTAAATTGTTCACAACAACCGGATTATGAGAAATGTCACAGATGTATGGATACAGCGGATGGCTGCTACTGCCCCGGTATGTTACCTTGCAACAACGTCAGAAACGGTCTACTTTCTAACTCTATCATGCATTGTAGATTATACTTAAGCTTAGAGCAGAATGCGGTAGTCTATACTAAACAGTGCAATGTCGTTTATGGTACGTTTAGACTCTTTTGGCTTAATGCTTAACACCAGTTCTTACATGGCAGTGCATTATTCTAACGTATGAGTGAACCTCGAATTACTTTTGTTACGCTGTCGTAACATTGGAGCAGGCCTATTTAAAACAAGAAGCTTAGCGACTGCAGAGATTTTGACATCAACATTTTATCACTAGGCTTAATTAATACTTACACATACGAATGGGATGCTACACCTAACAGGACATTGTGCCGTTAGGCTCGAATTCCACTTGTCTGATTTGTGTGGGTTTGTCGTACAACAAATCTACAACAGATCGAACAAATAGAGCTTGATCTTCAAGAAACTGGTCACATACCGGTACTCACTAATTCGATGTTTTATGTATCCTTGTAGAGTCAGTATGCAGCTGTGATGGAGAAAGTCTACCGCAGTGCAAAATCTGTAACGAAACGGACCTGGAGGCCTGTGAACTTCATGGCGTACTAACAACTTGCCCCAGCAACGACGTAAGTTCACTTCTACGGTAGCCAGCGTTGATGCGCTGAAGCCCTTTCTGGCAACGAACCTTTTTGGCAAATAAATTTTCTTCTTCTTCTCTTCTACAGTACTTCATCGTGGCTCTTAAACAGTGATTAACCACGCCCAAAAGCATCTAATTAAATTTAAGTCTTTGTTTCGTAAGCAGGCAGAACCCTCGACATAGCACAAGGTGTTGATTGACAACTGGGGAGACGACTGGGCCGTCCGTGCCTATATGGTCAAGACGGTCAATGTATAGCTGACTAATTACACCATGCAGGCTCAGTTCTGTTGAGTTTGTGAATGGGTGTGTCAGTGTATTCTGTTTAGGCCTAGGCTAAACATGAAATGAGCTGCAAGACGACAGTTTTGCTGACTATGTAGATGTATTTTATTATCGTTAAATGTATCTTTCGTCTGCTATGTAATTTGCAAGTTTTCCTCCATGTGCGATTGTGCGTTATTGTTTCCGATTGCAACTGCATGAGCTGTATACTTGCTGTTGTAATTTTTTCGAAGCTTTGTCATGTATTGTAGTTTGTTCTACAACAACAAGTCCGATATGCTTGGCTTTGCACTTCACTTGCAGTACGTGTATGTGGTATGCTAATGTATTGTGAAAGTATGTGTGCCGAGTCGACGTTGCCTACAACATTCGAGGCACAGTTAACCGTTACCTGAAGTCATGCGTCAAGGCTTTCAGTTGTACAAGTTTTGACAACATGTCCTGCGAAAGAATCGCACAAGGCCAACAGTGCGAAACCTGCAACACGCAAGCAGACAACTGTCTCTGCGGTAAGCCGCACAGTGACTTTTGACCAGTACACAAGATTGCCATACGAGAATAACTGAATCTGAAGAAATGATGGCAAAGCTTTGTTAGTGCATAATTACACTCAGCATTTGTATTTTTCTGCATTGGGATTTTTATGAAATTTAATTTTGAAACTCAACCATGAAGTTATCAGTATAAAACTAGGACAATGGTGAATTAGCAGTGTTTTGTGGACACAACATGATATCATGCATATTGACAACAAACTGAGAAGAAGTCTAGCTATATTGTAATCATTACCAGACTGAAATGGAATAGAATCTCGAATGTTACAACTGAGCATGCAAGTTTGTGTGTGTATGTGGGTGTGTGGGTGTGAATTCACCTGAAGATGTAGAAGAAAACAGCGTTCATGAAACTGGATTGAACAACCGTGTAAATTCGTACAGTAGTTTTTAAGTTTTTGTGCGATGGTTTGATTAACAGTGTCTGCTCACGTAGGCCTACACTATAACAACAATATGGTGGACGCGAGACGTCGTAAGCGCAGAGAGCAACTTAAGCAAGTCAGACGTGCGTGATTATATGCTGGTTGTTTCGATGTTTGTCTGCTGACAGTGAAACCGTGTAACTGCACTGGATTCCCACAGTGTGAAATCTGTAACTCCACGACAGCAGAGAGATGCCAGAGTGAGAAAAGACTGGTTACTTGCCCTCATAAGGATGTAAGTTTTACCACCAGTGGCTTGATTTCGTTTATGCGTTTACGAAATGCAACGTAAAATAGGCCTAGTACGTTGCGCGATTTCGCGGTGCTAAGTGTTAATTTCTGTTCGTTGGTAAACACAGATACTAACCTATTTTCATTTTTACCCTTATCAGTCACCATCCATAACTACATTTGTTCATGCTTATGATGCAATTTTCAGGAAACAGATAACGCAGAAATATGTTTGTCATGTTTGCCGCATATTTTTGAGAGAAAAAATTGTCACTTTGTTATTAAAACGCGATCTATCGAGCACATTCAGACACGACACTGACAGCATAATGAAGCAATGTTGTGTTTTGATGCCCGTCGCGTGATGCGCCTGGAATCGACTTTCAACATATCTCCGGAATACTGATTGCGTTGCGACTTTTAAGAAACATTTGAAAACTACATTTTATGGTTGCTTACCCTTGTAACTAGTATTTACTTTTAGTCCATATATCTGCACCTGCTTGCTGCCTGTATTCTAGTAAGGCGACTGTCATTGCAACTGTGTTTACTATCGTTCATGCCACGGAGTTTTCGTCCTATTGAAGTTGTGGTCATTACTGCAGAGAAGAAGAAGATAGCCATTTTATATTTTGTTGTTCAGCGCCGCTGTCCATTTTACTGTAAGCGGCACTATAGAAATTCCCTGATTGATTGACCAATTGTGATCGCATGTTTCACATCATGGTATAACAGTATCTGTGTCAGTGAGCGTATCTGAGGATTTTGGTTCATTTTCTCATTATTACTGTTAACGTATACAGGACGTCTGTGTGGTGAACGTGGACTCTGACGTACGAGGAACTATTAGTAGCTATGTGCGGTCCTGCCAACCATTCAGCAAATGCACATATGTGACAACAAGTGTGAATAGGCCTGTAAGTTGTAGTCAGGGCAGCTGTTGCTCGGCCACTCCCGACAAGTGTCTTTGTGCTCCAGGTAATGACAGTTTAATGTCTAGAACTGCTATTTCGTGTTTCTAACTATACCTAACTCTGTTGCAACTTGTTTTTGGCGGAAAATTTGGCCACGTGCAAGACGTGCATACCACTGCAAACGTTGAGGGGGCGGCTGAAGGCCCATCTTTCAGACATTGATGGGAACCACACGTCAGTGCTGTGAGTGGCATTTATGCCATTCTGACACAGTCTGAAAGTGTCATTTTTATACTTACTTACTTAGTTACTCTCGTACAGGACCATGATGTCTCGTTCTAACACTGACAGTGACAGGTGTCTATGTCGTCTAAGTTGTTTTTCAGTAACTTTTTAAGAAAAAGTTACGTAAACACTTAAGACACAGTTTAAGAAAAACTATTAATAGCATTTTGCGGAAGGAGTACTGAGTAACAGCAGACGATTTCTATGAAGACCTATAGTTAATTTTAACGCAAAGTAGGCCTAATCTATATTATTAAAAATCCGCTGACAAGAATTACACGAATTGGCGTGTGGTTTTCACACTGCTTGTTGAAATTAATTCGCTAAGACGGTTCAGCTAAACGTTTGGTTGTGTATATCACAGCAGTTTCAGTACCAAACTGCAAATGTAACTTTTAGTTGGGTCAACTAAAATCAGTCAACAATAAAGGACACTGGACATGAATTAAGTATTTGCAGAATTATTATTTCTATTTACTAACAAAATCAACTCAAAACAGTTTTGTTTTGCTTAGCAGTGGGCTTGCTGGCTGAGATTACGAAGTCGAAAAGTGCAATGAAAAACGTAGCCCACTGCAAGTAAAATACTGCTGTCATAATGTAAGTAATGTAACTGTTGTACGTAAAAGTTTTCGCAAACATAGCGCTGTACAATTGCAACAATTGTCGCTGTAGAGCCGTGTGAGTACGGGTTACCTCGGTGTCCACATTGCAGCGCGACGTCACTAGACCTATGCGATAATATGGCTGTGACTAGGGAATGCCAGACCAAAGACGTAAGTTGGTGCACATCCTGATTTTTAGAGTTTTGACCTATGTTAACATTAATGTTGAACTCTACCGCCTTGTTGTGAGACTTGATTTCTATCAGTAGACACCTCAAGATTATGATGATATAGCTCTATTATGGATGAAAGCTAGGCTAGAGCATTGCATCAGCTTTATCGTCATCATCATTTATTCGTTCATTAAAACAGTACAATAAGCGTATATAAAATGCACACGAGAACAGTACAGAAAGGCACGACGTGCTCTAACAACTACCCTAATGGATAACATCTGCCCCTAAAAAGACTGACAAAAATAAACACAATAAAAACACAGCAAACAAAATTTTAAAAAAGCATAAGTAATTCAAAATAAAGTTATCAGCATTTAGACGCTAGTTAGTGGCAGCTGTACAGAAGCTGTGTATTTTTTGCAGGACCTTTGCCAGACGACATACATCAAAAATATTCGAGGTACGTTGTTCAAAGTAATCAAGGCATGCCAATCGTTCTCTGAGTGTGACTCGATCGGACAGGAGACATGTGAGATAATTGGCTCTCATCAGTACTGCAATGTTTGCGAGGAAGTTGCCCCCAGCTGCGAACAACGTACGTTGCACCAAGTTTCTCTGTTGTTAATGATATCTGTTGTCCACTGTTCATACAGAATAGAAAAAGTGTGTTATCATCGATGTTTAGTATGACGCAAAGTGGCGCGTGCCAGAGAGTCTAAGAAGGGCTCTAGACTTTCAAAGCGTAGTGCTATTGTGAAGCTGCCATACCATCGTTACCACCTATAACGTGGGGATTAGCCCGTGTCCTGTAGAGGTCAGGCGGGACGTTGCCCAGGAATGAACAGAACATTGCGGTTCATTGTGTTCATAACTAAATGATAAAAAATAGCAAGACAGTATACGATCGTAATGCACAGTTGACAGTCCAAAAGTTAACTGACTGCATCCAGTAAAGTTAAATAATGTAGGCCCTGTCTTAGCATGACCAACAAACAACCTTGCATACGATTAATCCTCGTCAGCAACTCGACAAGATCACGGTTCAAACGCTGACACTGCCGAACGCCACGGTGCCGTTTTCAACTGCTGTCATCGACTTTGGTGTTCGACTTGACAGTCAGCTTACAATGGCCGACCACTACACGATTTCCAGTTTTGATTCACTTGTGGTTAGCACAACAACTGTAGGCCTAACTGGTATGTTGTGAATGTTCAGCGGTATGCAAAGGAAAACCGCCGTACTGTCCAACGTGTAACAACTCGTATTCACTGCAAACAGTGCGCAAATGTCCGCTGAGACCGTGTAACAGTGCACTGGTCAGTATATTCGTCATTCATAGTAACTGACCTGCTGTGTCGTAACTGGATTATATTTTACGCCTGTGTCGCCCGGTATGCGTTTGTGCAGTGTCTGTCCATGAATTTGTCCGTCTGTCGCGACATTCGGACTCCTTAGTTTCAGAGATATTTGTGTGTGACACACAGACGAACAGACGACGCGGACGAAACGACTCACAGGTCATTTTCTTGTTTGCTCATATGCAAATCTTGATCGCTTTTCTCGCTTAGACTGACTTTGCTGTCGCTGCTAATTGGCCTGTGTAGGCCTTCAGTGGCTCAGTCCATTACAAAAATGTTCCCATTACTCGTGTTTTGTATTAGTTCAGTTTGCTTGTCATACATAACCTTATCAACTTGCCTTCATAGATTTTAAAACTAAAAATTACTAATCACGCGCCGTCCCCATGGTGAGCCTGCAGCTGCCTGCTAGTATATTTCAAGTACATAAAACAGAGCAATAAATAACGATGTAGGCCTATGCAGGTTAGTATGACAGACAACGAATGTTGGCATTGTTAGGCAAAATGTCTGGTGTCATGGAAAGTGGACACACGAGGCACAGTGTCTGATGATACATGGTCCAGTCGCTGTCTCGAGCCCGACACATTGTGTCCGACGTCGTGTAAAAAGCTGTCGCCTACAGTATCGAGATGTTATGACTGTGCCAACAGCGTCACGCCAACATGCGAAGACAGTAAGTATATGCTACAGACAACGTTTGTACGTTTGGTAAGTCTCGTGTCTTCATTTCCGAAATGGCCTGCGTTGTTTCGAGAGAGAAGTAAAACAATTCGCCAACTATTATTACATGGCGCGTAACGTCGGCTTACGCTCAAAATCAGACAAAAAGAGAGGAAAAACAACTGGAAAACTGTTTCAAAAAAGAAATAACTAATGAGCCAATTCAACGACAATAGCAACATTGTTAATTATGGTAGCTTTACAGGGATTTGGACGGAAACAGTGTGACCGCGTGCTCTATTTCCCCGAAGTTTTCAGTCTGTTTGTCTGTTTCGCGGCTGCGCTGTGCAAAAAAACGGTAGAACGGATCTAGGATTTGAGACTCGGGGACCCGAGGTACACAGATGAAGGTTCCGGTCTCCTATACGGCGTATCGGAAAATGTTGTGCATTGATTCGATGTGCTGTGCAAGGCCTTTGCGAAATTAATTTGGTCTTTTGTTTTGTTGGTAATAGTTCTGTCGGTTCACGTGTAATTCGTTGATTTGTCAATGTACGCAGCCTCTTGCGTGTACGGAGCGCCGTCATGTCCGACGTGCAGCGGTCGTGCGTCAGAAGTGGATGTGTACGCATGTACCAAGCAGCAGTGCAACAGCACACTGGTTTGTCACTCTTTCACTGTCTCTCTCGCTGTCACTGGCTAGCAGGCTGTATACAGCCATGTAGTCCACACAGAACAACGATAAATGGTTGTCTTCGCGTAATACACCATGGGCCTTGAAAAACGTGACACTTTTTAACTTGGCTGTGACTTTGTCAAATGTTAACCGATCGTAGAAAATGTTTCTCTGCCGAAACGCATAGTTATGAAATTTCCAACAAACCGTTGTGGTAATTCCAATTTCTACCACACCTTAAACGCGTTGCCACACTACCTTGCGATGTTAAAAGTCCAAATTTGTTCAAAATTACAATGTTGCAATTTCAAACTCTTGACGATGCCGAAATTCTTAAGCTTTGCATCACCACCGCATTACTTGATGCACGATTGACACCATCACCCGTGGCCCGCCAAGGCGCCTCGTCAAAACGATTGTGTGATACTGCGTCCCACGCCTTTGAAGTCCAAATAGACACTTCGTCCCACGGGAGGAGGGGTGCGGTGGCGGTGGGTGGATTATTTAACATTTATAGGCTTGTTTATTTCACTGCGTATTGTACAAGACATCGACCTAGTAGACTGGGCTATAATTTGAGTATTTGTCTTTGTATGTGAGTATCTGTACGTG
>Ga0126335_1000973_pt1 | contig 15138 bp, 8 predicted proteins | sample OlaspJWI45metaG_FD_108409 | JGI IMG/M metagenome (GOLD analysis project Ga0126335, IMG submission 108409) | Marine gutless worms symbiont microbial communities from Oahu, Hawaii - Olavius sp. 1 OAHU.JWI-45 metaG | ecosystem: Host-associated > Annelida > Digestive system > Unclassified | place... | reverse complement strand
TTGATAGATCATGTTGTGTGAGCCGTAACAAGTAAGAAGTAAGAGCGACACTTCAAGTCCCGCAGGTGTTTTGGCTTTCCATAACTGCTTGGTCCCGCATTTTCCACCCCTGCAGTTTGATGCCGATAATTCCAGTCCTGCATTTTCCACCCCTGCATTTTTGATGGTGCCGATAATTCCAGTCTCGTATTTTCAGTCGCCCCGTACTTAAGCTAAATAAATTGCATTCTGAACATGCAAAATTAATGGATTTTGTTTTATTTTCTTCTAGATTTGGCATCATATTTGAACGTATCAGTAATTTCACAATGGGTTACAGCAACATATTTAAGGTTTAACGAAATACGTGATTCGCGTTGGAAATTTCATCCTTCACACAGTGAAAGAATTTGGCAAATTGGTTAAGATTTGACAAAGTTGGAAGCAAAAACGAGACTGGTTCTCACTTTTTTGTACAACTCTGTATATAAGATGATTTTCTATGAGAATCTTGATATAATATACACGTAGATAATTTTGTCTTTGTTGCATTTTAATTCAAACAGAAGCGCTTGTAGCAAATAGTTTTTAATCGCTCATGCTTTCGTAGATAAATTCACTGTTACAGCAACGGCTGGATTTGACAAGTTTTGTTTTATTACATTATTTATGACTACTATACTGGCTGGCGCCCGTACTAGCTCACAGCTATCAGTGAATATGGACCCCATTTCTGAGGTTGAAGTGAGACTGGCAATTAAGCAATCGAAGAACGGGAAGGCAACTGGGGTAGACAACATTCAGCCGGAGTTCCTAAAAACTGCAGATTCCATAATCCCACATCTGACCAGGGTGTGCAACATCGTGTGGCAACATGAAGTCACCCCAGTCGACTCGAGGATGGGAATCATCTTCCCGCTACCTAAGAAAGGGGATCAGACAAACTGCAGTAACTGGCGAGGCATAACACTGTCGTCAGTACCAGGAAAAGTCTTCGCTAGAATTTTGTTGAACCGCATGAAGGATGCAGTTGATCAACTTTTTCGTCAGCAACAAGCTGGATTCAGGCCACGAAGATCATGCATGGATCAGATTTATCTCATTGAGGCGAATAATAGAAAAAGCATCAGAAAGTCAACGTCCGGTAATACTAAATTTCGTCGACTCTCGCAAAGCCTCTGATTGTGTTCATAGACCAGCATTATGAAAAATCCTTGAACAGTACGGGGGCGGTGGAGTAGTGGTTAGTGTCCGATTTGGGATCGAAAGGTCCCGGGTTCGATCCTCGGGCGGTGCCAAAAAATGAATGCATGTTTGTAAATATTTACCATTATTAAGTTTTGTCTTAAGTATGTTATAGGCCTATTATGGGTTTCATTGTTGTTTCGGTTTGTACAATTGTTAATTTACGGCACTGAGTAAGCCTTGCACCGCTATTTGGCAGCGTCTAGGCCTACATTACGGTGCTAAACTGCGTATGTTATGTTATGTTCATATGATGATTTGTGTTATATTATATGCACTGTCCTGTGTGGTAGGTATTGTGTAACCCAGCATTCGTGCTGCAATACAAATAAAACCATTATTATTATCTCCATCATCCAGAAGCTATATGAGGAGAGCAGCAGTGGTTCCCAGTACTAACAGGTGCTCGACAAGGATGTATCTTGTCGCCACTGCTGTTTGCAATAACGATAGACTGGGTGTTAAAAAGGACTACAGAAAGAACTATTGGAAGCATCATATGGTTAGAAGATGCGCACTTGAGCGATTTGGACTTGGCAGACGACATTGCACTTATCGATGAGACGCGGGCCAGCATGCAACTAACCACTTCAATTCTGGAAGAAGAATCCAGTAAAGTGGGACTGTACATAAACCCAGACAAGTGTAAAGTGATGACTACCAGCACTTGGTATGACAGAATGGATATTCAGGCAGCAGGAATAGATCTCGAAGCAGTCAGCGACTTTCGCTATTTGGGTATATCTCATACAACGAAAGCTGTAAAAAGGATGTCAGGGTGCGCATTGGAAAAACGGCGGCGGTTTTTAGAAAGATGAGAGGTGCCTGGAAGAGCAGTAAAATAAGTTTAAGGGCAAAATTTAATTGTAAGAATCTGTCATACTATCGACCCTCCTGTATAGTGCAGAATCGTGGCCATTAACAGCAACATTATTGAAACGAGTGGATGGTGCCCATCACAGGTGGTAAAGAAGCATATTAAGTGTCTCCTGGAAAGACAAGATAACAAATCGGGAAGCTAAGGCGAGAACCAAACAACAAGCACTCTCAGTGAAAGAAGACTATGCTGGCTTGGTCACGTGCTGCGAATGGATCACCAGCGCATTACACAGCAAGCGCTACACTGGGAGGTTCAAGGCTTCAAGAGCGGACCGGGTCGGCCAAGGACAAATTGGAGAGGCGCAAAGAAAAATCTGCAAAAATGTGACTCACCTGGGAGGAGGCAGAGGTGGCAGCTCTCGACAAATTAGAATGGCGTCGGCGTGTGGCCCTATACGTCCATACGGACATGGGATGATCCAAGGACCAAGGACTATACTAGTTATTGACTTGGTCACAAGACAAAGTATGGATAGCAACGAAACAAGCATTCATTGAATTTCGGGAAAAAGTTTAGAGAACTTGAATTATGCAGATGATCTGGCACCGCTGTCTCACTCTTTCGACCACATACAAGAGAATATTCGATGTTTGAAAGAAGTGGCAGCTACAGTTGGCTTAAGAATTAACAAGGAAAGACCAAACTTATGAAAGTGAAGACAGTCAGCCCACAGAGAGTTATGTTGACAAGAGAGACAATTGAGGAATTGGAAGAGTTCACGTACCTGGGACGTGTAGTAAGTACGACTGGAGGCACTGACTAGGATGTAGAAGCAAAACTGGGAAAAGCAAGGTTAACTTCTATAGCCGGGACAAACTGTGTTAGGGCGCCCGGCGCCGGCTATTGTTTTCGCGACTTGGCTGTCTGTGTGTCTGTCACGTTGTACTGTGCCCAAACGACTGAGTCGATCATCATGCGATCTTTACGAGATTGTAGCCCAGCCATTCTAGTTTTTCCTTACTAAATATAAATTTGATGGCTCGAGGGAATCCAACTCACTGAGGGCGTAAATATTGGAAATATGTTATGAATATGTTATTTTTACAGTTGTGTGGCGGCCTCTGGCGAATACGTTCGTATAAACGTTCTGGAAGCATGTCAGCTACAGATGAGCTCTCGTTTTTCTTCTGTGCTCGCCGGAGTGATCGTATTTATCGCTGTTGTTCCTGCATACTTAGAGTAGCCTAAACTGCAAGTTCATAAGTGGCGTGGTGGCGAACACGGTAGCGAGATAGACTTGCGATTCGTAGGTCGCAGGTTAGACTGCCAGCAGGGCACAGCTGCTAATAACGTTGGGCAAGTTATATAAGCCTATGCCTCTGATACCAAGCAGAAAGATTTGGTACTGGACTTATAGCTGGAGGAGTGAATAAACACACAACGCAATGCACTAGCCCGTGCGCGTAGTCAGACAGCATAAACTGGTGTCTGGCTCAAGGTTACTGAAACGCAGATCAGCACTGCCCAGTGGGAGGTCGTCTATAGTTACGACCTATACTAGATGCATTCAGTTGGCAATAGTATACGGGTAGACATCAGCCCGACAAAGAAGTTTCGCATTTTATGGGCCCACCGTGTGGAACATCTGCAATGTACGACGTTGTACGTGACACGAACCTATAAAGCGCCAGTTAAGGACACGTCATTTCGGGCACTGAGTGTCGCGACTGAAGAAAATTTAGTGTCATATGCTGTCGCTGCAACGGCTTTTCTATTCTTAACGCCGTTCACTGATGTCTTAACTTGCTACCTGATGCACTTGTATTGCATTCGTTTACTGTACAAGCTGAGTTAGCTGAGAGAACCCAACTTACATGTCTATTACATAGTTTTTATATGCTTGACATATCAGTAACATGCAGTCTTAAGTTTAGTCATGTAGCAAAACTAACTGAACACTTGTTTTTTATACACTGATAAATAACAATGCTGGTTCAGAATTTCGTACACCACTCATTCGATCAATCAATCAATCATGCATTCACGCATTCACCTACTTATTCAGTCTGTCAGTTACATGTAGACATAATTCAAGACTTTTAAAAGCATTCGCGTGATGAAATTCTTTCTCAAGTCCAGTTTCATGTCATGTCGATGGCTTCGCAAATTATGTGGACCAGTGCATTAGATCTATGTATTTGATTTTTACTGAAATACAACATAAACCGACTGTTCTACATGTAGGTCAGGCATGCAAGTCTTTCAAATTCGTAAAGTATTTGTGATTTTTGTAACAAGTCGCCTATGGGCAACGAAGCTCAGCTAGTTTTAGTAGTGATCATAGTTAATCAGTAAGTTTCTGCATGAAAGACAACAAGTTTCTATGTTAAGACAGTTGCGATTTGCGACATCATCCTGGTTAACAGACAGACACACAGACAGACGCAGACACGCCATTCGAACAGCTTTTGTAGCTACAGTTAGCTGAACTAAAAACGAATTGCAACTAACACAGTCAATCACAAAAATAAACTGCAGTCTACATATTCATCGAATGTCTTGCCCCGCCAGCCGTTGTGCGTTTGATTTGTTATGCCTGAGACTTCGCATTTCGTCGACCGAAAGGCGGGTGATTTTTGGTTGCGATTCGGCGCCGGACACAAAGCAAATTATCACCTTGCTTCTGTGATTGCATTGCGCGGGTCGCCGAATTGCCATGCAGTCTGTGTGTGTCTAGACGGTGTTGCCGGAGGTTACTCATTTTCCGAACGACGTCGCTCGTCGTCGAGCTCGAATCTTGTTACGTGGTCCTGATGTTGTCGCGTCAGTATCCTCCGGCCATCATATCATCAAGTTGCTCCATCAACCTGCTAGTAGCCTACGCGACATCATTTTGCTATCGTAAATGCAAGGAATTAGAAACTACCCGAGTGCCATACACTATCCAGATTTCTATAAGGAGAGCGCTGTATAAATATAACTCTTGACTGGACATTGGCTATTTTCCGACCAGTTTTAAGATATTGTTGCAAATCCTGCTACTCACCTATCTGTCAGCTCTCAGCGCACCTGTCTATATTTTTATCTGAACACCAGTGCCACCTCCATCGTCCACTTCAAGTTTGACTACTGCAACTCACTTATAATCTATCGAACTGTCAACTAAACAGTCTTCAGCACGTCCAGAATACTTTTGCTCGTGCCGTTGCCAGAACCCACAAATCATTTCATGTTGCTTCTGCCCTTAAATATTTAAACTAACTCGAAATTAAGGAATGTGCTAATGACTAAACACTTTCTTTGTCCTCAAAGTCCTCACTACATCTCAATCTTCATACCAACATAATCGCACCTCTGTCAAAGTTTCTCATCTTTTGTCACCACTCACCATCATTTATCCATACTCTTTTTCTATAGAAGTTAACCGCTCTTTGCACTACAGTGTGCATCTCTGGAATAAACTTCCGACTGCCTTTCGCCAACATGCTGATCACCAGTCCCCATCACCTTTATCTCATCTCTCACAAACCATTTCATCATCTCACTGTCATTCATATCTTCCACTCATGACTTAAAACTTATTTTTGATCTTTTCTGTAAATCTATAGTTTTCCACTAAGTGTTTAATACCTTACAAGACACAATATACAATATATTTTATAATGTCATCTCGTAGATCAGAAGCCACGTTTCTAGACAGTGAGTGAGTGCCTTCATCAGACAACGCGTCGCAGGCTCAGTCTGCCTGCAGCGCGACACAAGCCAAATAACACCTTTTGTGTTTTCTTTATCTTTTTAATAGTTTGTATTATGTTCACTAAATAGATTGTTCTGTGCTTAATACTATGTTTTAATGTGCGTGTTTGTCGCACTTGAATAAAGATCACTAACATACATTCTTCCCGCCGTGTACGCTGCTTGTAAACGTGCTTTACGGCGAAAAATAGCAGCGAGAACCAGCATTACTTCCGTGTCACTATAGCGAACACACTGTCATTTCCCAACCTAGAAGCACGGATACAGCACAGCAATAATTACTCGCGGCAAAGTGATACGCTTGTCTGCTAATTAGGGGCGACCAGATAGAAAGTGTCAGGCTAACATTAAACCTGTAACGAGTAGGCCTAGAGAGTTGTGCAATGGCGAACCCAACTTACAACGGGTCATGCAGGAAAACAGTGAAAAGGTTATTTGTCATATCGGTGAGGACTGAGGGGGTATTTATTTATTTATTTGTTATGAAATCGTACTCAAAGTACAGTAAAAATAAAAGCAAGTGTAAACTACAACTAATTTACACACATGCTCAAAATAGAAGTCTATTGTTACATAACGAAGAAAGTTAATTCGAACAACAACTTCAGCAACGTACAACAAATAATAATGTTTAACAATTATTAAAACGTATATGTTCATAAAAATACTACGACTTCTACACACGCGGAGTTGAACATTGATAAAATCTGTAGCAAATATGCAAGAAATTATTACCGTGTGATTAAGTTAAGAAATGATCAGCATGTTAATAAAAAGCAATCGCGCCGTTTGCCTTCCTCTCGCGATTTGTCGTTAAGGTTCGGTCAATAGACAAATTACATGTGCCAACCGGCGTTCGGCATTGTGTCAAGAGTGAAGCTAGACTGTCCACTAATTGCAACTGGCTGTTCGCCGCAGCAGTACCGACTACTGTACTGTACTGTGTAGTGTACTGTACTGTATCCACATCTGCCGCTGCCGTTCATTACGTCGATGACACACAAAGAGAAGCGTTGCGGGTGCATGAAATGTACAGTCTCCACTACCACTCCACCAGCGAACGGAAGCTGTTGTCGCGATCTGCCGACGACGCCGAATTAATTGGGTCCCTCGTGCACTTTTTGACCGTTCGACGACGTTATGGTGCTAGCGTTCGCCGACACAGCTTGGTATCTATTTTACAAACCGGCACTGAAGACGGCGGGTGTCAGTGGTAAGGACACATACACGCTCAGACCGACTTCAAATGGTATCTGAACATTGATTGTTTCCCGAACTCATAACAGATTCGACAATAGAAGCTTTCAGCAGCTGGTCCCAGATTATGGAATGACCATCCACCCAGCAGCCAGGTCTCAGGTCTGTCCTTTCTGGCGTTTCATCAGCACCTTATGGCTACTTTGTTTGACTGAAACGCATAGTGACTCAATTCCCCTGTTTTTTGAACTATATATTTTATAAACTCACTTGATAGATTGATTTAATTGATTAGAGGGCAAATCAGTTTTAACTATTATCCTTAGAAATAATGAAAACTCGACACTGTCCACAAAGTCACCGACTTGTCGCCGACCGTGTGGACGATGTTTTGTCGCGTCGAGTCGTTACGCTGTAGCCTAGTGTGAATTGCAAACTACAAGACAAGGCACGGCCGACATTTGCTAAGCCACGCTTGCGCGCTGACCAGATACTAGTGACATGAGCTACCTTTCTGTACTTCTGTGCGATTTCATTTTTACAGTTTTTGTTAGAATTACAGGTCCGCACAAGTACTAGACTGGTAAACACATCCCCGGTGCTTAAAACCGTTTTCAGAGTCTTCTCCAATAACCCATTAGGAAGTTTAAACTCCGGGCGCAAGCCCGGAGAGCGGAGCTTATTAGAAGCGGCTATACGCTCAAACCACACTTTTATTTCAAATTTATAACACTAAAAAAGAATAAGAATTTGACTAGTAGTATTATAAGAAAAAGATTTACATACGACGTTGGTGGAACTTGAACCCACAGTCTTTGACTACGGAGGCGAACGCATTATGCATTACGCCACAAGGCCGAACGCTATTGTTTGCAAACATTACTTTTTAAATACCACAGCTACTCGCGGACGTTGATATTATTACCATTTACAAATTTCATATTATAGAACAATACATTTAATTTGACTACTATTTACCTGTTGATTCAACTTAACAAACAATTTGCTGTTTTGCCGGTTACCGTTGTTCGTGAGTTTACGATGTCAAAGTCATATATAGAGGCGGCCTCTAGTGATTGGAATTAAAGTGAAACTAATTTATAATTAAAGATACTGGCGCAAAACAAAGATTTGGATTCGATAGAGACGTGTTGTGCATATATTTTAAAGTTACAACACTTCTGAACTAATGTTGGCATTAAACTTCAATCAACAATGTTTGTTTTAATGTTTACGGAAAACACCTGTTAGACATGTAATTTTTTGTAATGACCACCGTACTCAAGAAAATTTTTTTTAAACTTATTACTTACTACTTCCGTCACGTTTCTAAAGTACAGACTAGTCAGCAGCGGCAACCACATATAAAACATTAGGAAACCTAAACTCCGGGCGCAAGCCCGTAGAGCGAAGCTCATTAGAAGAGGCTCTTCGCTCAAACCACTTTTATATCAGATTTCTAACACAAAAAGAAGAATTTGACTAGTATTATTATAAGAAAAAAGAATTACCGCAGTCTTTGCCTCCGTACGCGTTATGCTATACGCCACAAGGCCGAGCGGTATTCCTTTGCAAAGATGACTTTTTAAATACCACAGCTACTTGCGCCCATTATTACAAATTATTACAAATGTCACATTATAGAACAATACATTCAATTTGTCTGCTACTTACCTGTCGATTCTGCAGTGCACTAATTACTGTTGTGATATTATTATTATATTAGTGCGTCGCGAATCGCGATAGTGGCTGTTCTACAGCTGTTTTGCAGAGGCGGCCTCTGGTTATTGGAAATAACGCTATTAGTCAAAGTGAGTTTTACTCTGTCAATCGTGGCTAATTTTAAAAATGGAGACCAGTAAAACATATCAAATATTAAAACTTCAGCTCAGAGCCCTTCGAATAAAAAAATTACATTACGATAGACTTTCGTGACAGTACATTAACCTACGCGCAAGAATCGATTTTTAGCCTGACCAATCACAGCGCTATTGTGTGGCAGTACCGCCGTCACTTGAAGACGGTACTTCCGTCACCCGCAAAAAGTACAGATTAGTCAGCACCGGCAACTGCCAACTCAGTACGCGCACACGGGTGATTTTACTATGGGCGCAACCCGTAGTAGACCTCCGGCCTACTATACCGGGCTTACGCCGGGTACAAATCTTAAATACAAATCTTAACAAAACATATTTATATTGTACGCGCACACACGCGCGATCTTACTCTGGGCTACGTTCGTAGGCCTTCGGCCTACCGGGCTTCGCCCGGTATAGGCTAAGTACTAGTCTGTCGTAGGTCACAGTAAAAAGAAAATATCAAAGCGTCCCAACACACTGCTGTTGCCGGTGATGAATAATGGTAAAAACTAATTATAATTGCTAGCTAATAAATTAGTTGTTTAGGTAATTGTAATTAATTAATCAAACGTTTTTAAACCTAATTGTAATTGTAATTGCGAATGTGCTAATTGAAATTGGATTTTTTAGACTGGGTACAAAGACCATGCAGAGTATATTTCATGCAGTATTATGTTGATGTTTTTTGGCTTTTTGCAGTATTTTGTTTGTATATTATTGAGCGTTAAATTAAATAATAGTCACTACTTTTTAATTTTCCGTCGAATGTTAACTGCGACTGAACAATACATGTATTGTGCCTTTTGATTAGGCTACATTTAGCATTGCCCAAAGAAGTGAATTGTAACTGTAATTAATTAGCATGCAGCTAATTGTAATTGCAATTAATTAAATGTTTGAAAAATTTTAATTGTAATTGTAATTAATTAGTTACAAAAATTAAATTACCTATCACTGCCTGTTACTATGGGTTACTGCAGCTAAATCCATTAAATCTTCAATTATTGTGCTGTACTGACTCATGAAAGTAAAAAGACTACCCGCGGACCATGTTGTAGATATTCGAATAACCCATAATCGACTGACTTAATAATATCTTCCTCTTTGTTTCGGTCGGTCGTATACTGTGCCTATTTTGAAAAGTAATTGCAATGTTTATGGTAAAACTGTTACTGTTGATGATTTCCGTGGCGTATCAATCAGCCCTGTCATATCTAAAGTATTTGAACATTGCGTACTTGATCGCTACGGTGGCTTCTTTGGTAGTAGTGACAATCAATGTGGGTTCAAAAAGAACCTTGGCTGTGCCAGCGCTGCATACTTTTTACAATCTGTAATAGGCTATTATGTGGCATTGGGCAGTACAGTGAACATCTGTGCTGTGGATCTGTCTAAAGCGTTTGACAAAATGAATTACCATAGCATCTTTATTAAACTAATGGAAAGAAATATTCTTATAAATCTTTTGATGTTACTTGAACACTGGTTTGCCATTGGAGTGACCTGTGTAAAATGGGGTTCTATCATGTCTAAATTTATCGGTATATTGTGCGGTATATGGCACGGGGTGTGTTATCGCCTTATTTTTTACCATTTATATTGACAATGTTGTTGAAAAAGTTATTCAGAGTAATCTCGGTTGCTATATGAAGTGGATATGTATGAGTATTTTGCTATATGCTGATGACACCATACTAATAGCACCGTCGGTTACATCTCTGCAGCAGTTACTAAATATTTGTGAACAGGAACTGGAATGGTTGGACATGTCCCTGAATGCCAAAAAGTCGACATGCATTCGCATTAGTCCTCGTTTCAATGCTAACTGTTGTAATATTGTAACTAGAGACGGGCGTGAACTAGTAGTAGTAACTTTCTTTAATAACAACTTTGTCAATTGCAAAGCTATATCAAATTATGGATATCAAAAATCCACGAAGTAAAATACAATATAAGCCTAAAAGATGTACATACATAGCAATAATGAAATTGCTTGGACTAATGTTGTACGTTATCTTGGGATTTTTATAGAGTCAGCATCATGTTTCAAATGTTCTTTAGACAATGCTAAGCGTTCGTTCTATCAGTCATTCAATGGTATTTTTGGAAGAGTTGGTCGAATTGCCTCGAACAAGGTTATTGTACAGCTTGTAAAATCTAAATGCTTCCCAGTCCTGTTTTACCGACTGGAGGTTTGCTCTTTGCGCAAATATCAATATAAGTCCATTAACTATGTCATAAACAGCACATTTAGGAAAATTTTCAATGCCAGATCATAAGAGACTGTTGATGTATGCTTGGAAATGTTTGGTTGTCTCCAGGCTAAGCGGACAATTGCGATACGCAAACGCAAGTTTTTGAACAAATTTAGTGTTATACATAACGCATTGTGCAGGGTATTCGTTGTCACTGCCAAGGCAGAACTTGAATCATGTTGCATGGACGTTTGGTTAAGTGATTAGTTAAGTTTTTTTATTTAATATAATTTAAATTATGTTACCTTTTTGGTAAATAACAAATAAAGAATATCTTCAGTCACATCTATCCGTCTGTGTGTCTATGTGTCTATCTGTTCTGTTTTAATGTTTGAATGCAATTACCTAGAAACTTTATTTATGATATGCGGATAGATCTTCGGAAAATTAATCTAAAAATTCGAGTTTTAAGGTTGTGTAGTCAATGTCAAGGTTGCAGCAACAGAAAGAACGCGGTTGTTTTGCGTTCAATTAATTGTCAATTTTTCCATTTTTCCATTATCCAATGGTTCATTATGGTTCACAAGAACATTTCTAATGGCTGGTATAGCTACCTTTCCAACAGCCCGCTATACGACATCACCTCAGTATCGACGTTTACCGTCTTTCGCAAACGCCTCAAACTCATCTGTTTTTTCTCCATATATACTGCGTCTAACTGATTTGACTGATACACACGCCGAACACATTGTGCTTTAGCAGTTGACATTAGTCTGTTGCAGGTTCTAAAGCTATGTCGAGTTAATTGACTTTTATAGACGAATTTAAACCTATTCATGGTATGGTATACGCTGTATTTTGGGTTGTAATTTTATTACTAATATAGATTAAACCGGTCACAAATGCTTTCAGCATTTTAGTCTAGATCCATGCACTGAGGGTATTGCTGAGTTGCATGTTGAGTTTCAAAAAATATCAAACGATGATGACAGACTATCAATACTGAACTTGGAGGATAGCCGTTTTCTTGTCAGGACCGTGCATAATGTTAAATTGCAGTCTTAAAGTTTATGCTCTTTGATTTATTATTTAGACTTTTTACTCCAATAAACTTTTGTCTATACACTTATATGTTCACAATTGCATGTGTTAACTTACACTAAAGAATAATTATGATGACGACAATGATGATCATTTTGATCTTGCTTCTAATCCAGTATAAGAATGCATTACAAAATTGCGATTCTATTTTCATCAAAAGAGCATCGCGAGACGGAGGTATTGTATTTCAGTGTTTTCTGTAGTCGTGTGAGGTCGCCAGCTGCTATACGGATGCGCACTGTTTCATCAGTTTCGCGCTATTAAAGACACATAATAGCCACGTCGTGCAGTAATTCCCTCGCGTCGCCGACACTGCATTAAATGACACTGATGCTGAGCATCGCCTTGATGATTAGAGGAGAAAATGTCAGCGCGTGTCTTGTCGCCGTGCAATATTACCGTAAGATAACCTAGCCTGAATTATACATTAACAGCTATCCTTGAGTCACAGCAGGTACTTCTTGCATGTATTAGATCTGCCCGCGTATTGTTTCCAGAAATAGAACGCAGACTATACAGGAATTATTAATTCTATAGCACATGATTTTCTACGAACTAGTTTGTAGGCTGTATCGTAGATTGTTGAATTTTCACCGCAACCCAAGACACGGACTGTCAGTGGGCACACAATTAACACTTTCTGCTAAAGTTAATGCAACAAAAAATAAACAGAACTTTATTCACAAAATGCCGGGATGCTTTTTCGAGGTATGCGGATTTCTGTGTACTAATGTGATACGCAGTTGCTGTTTGGATAGAAACCCATAGTGCACGACAGTATTTTCATTATAGCCTATTTATTAAAATTAACTAGCTGTACGAAACTGTTGAGTTTTTCAGTTTTAAGCTGTAATTAGCATCTAGCTCAGTTGGCTCGACATATATTTATCAGTCATTAGTCGCTAGCAGGGCTGCAAAAACTAGAAAAAAAGTTGTTAGATTTTAAAGGTTTTAAGGGTTTTAAAGACCTTTTAAAGGTTTTTTATAGATGTTCTAGGTTTTTATGTCCAAGTAATTACAATAGGCTATTCTTTATAGTTACAAAAATAAAACATGGCTCGCAAATTGTTCAACAAATAGTTATCGCAAATTTAGTCTATTTTACATGACGCGTGAATTACATGTTTTATTTTTGTAACTATAAAAAATAGCCTATTGTACTTACTTGGACATAAAAACCTAGAACAGCTAGAAAACCTTTAAAAAGTCTTTAAAACCTTTAAAAACCTTAAAAAATCTTTTTTTAAATTCTTAAAAAACCTAGTTTTTCCAGCCCTGCTAGCGACTAATGACTGATAAATATATGTCGAGCTAATTGAGCTAGATGCTAATTACAGCTTAAAACTGAATCAATTTAACAGTTTCGTACTGCTCGTTAATTTAGCTAGAACATGCGTTTTTGTGTCGATAAATCCTCTGACCGTATATCGGTGAAGTGTTTCACAATGTGACAACTTTTCGCACCTATATCTGCAGTGCACGTAGGCGAGAGGAACGAAGGTGAAAAACTTGCGTCTATACCGTACTAGTGCTGCAAGCGATACAACTTACTATTCCTTATCTTAGGGCTTCGTAACGCAAGCAGAAGTATCAGGCTTGCCGTGGATACCACTGGATAAATTCACGGATATACATGTGTGGATTTCAGACTTGGGCTATACTATGGGTATATCCATGGATATTAAAGTGACTCTGTGCTGATGTTTGACAGCAAATCTGCACTGGATAAAGTAAAAATTTTATACACACAAAACGAATTGCGTAGAACTAGAAATACATCTTTGAAGAGATTTTTTCACAAGCATCTGTCACAAACTTCGGCGTTTCATACATGAATTTTGTATGGCAGGCCTAGACGCTGACGAGTGTTGATAAACAAAAAACATTGAAAACGTTGTCACATGTCAAAGGTAAACCACATTTATTGTTGAAAAATACAGCACTGCTAGACTGATAGCTGAATTTTCAAGAAAGTCGTTTTCTTTTGCTCCGGACTGGGTCTGCATACCTCGAAGGCAGTCGTACGAGCAGCAGACCATCTTTTTCTCTGATTTCACCATCAGTGTTTTAACACCGTAATTCCGTGATTGGATATTTCAACTAAATGTCCATTTTTTGTTCATAGCACTAGCAGTATTTTTTTCTCAAAACGCAGATTTATGAAAGCAGGTTGTAAACAATAAAATTTCTTTAAAAAGACACGTGATGCCAGCAAAAAATTTACACATACAATGCAAATTATTGTTTTTCTAAAAATTTACGTAATTCGGTGCAAATTTGCGCATATTGACAAAATTAAGGGCTATCACTTTTTGTGTAGGCCCGCACAGTATATGTCTACAAGACTATAAGCATTTGTGGATATGGATATGGATATGGAAGTAAAATTTCATATCCGCGGCAAGCCTGAGAAATACAGATTGGCCTAACGTTAGGTGCGACAGCATCCTCTCTCCGAACAAGTGGCAGTCAACTCGTCCTCTAGTCAACTCGTTTCTACACTGTGTATGTCCTGTAGTTTTTTATGCTTCTGTCCATCTATAGGCGAAAGAGGCATATGAATTGGATCATGCCGTCTATGCGAGTGTCTGTGACGGCAGGCGCGGCAGAGGCATAGCCTGGTTTATTTTTTGCCAACGTTGGTGATAAAGACGATTAATATTGTATATGTACAAACTACAAACAATGAAATACTAAAAGTTATAGTGCCTGTTTTACGAAAAATACGATCAGCTGTGCATGACGTGTCAGGACTTGCTTACTAAAGTATCTAAGAGATTAACTCTTGTCTGCTAAATGATGTTACGAGCAGTCAACTAGTATTAACTGGTGACTTTCAATCGTGAGTGAGTGAGTGAGCAGTTTTTTAACGGCACATCAGCACATAGAAGGCCATTTCAGTGCCATTACATGGTGTTAAGATTAAAAACGAAATACATCTAACAACGATAAGAAGAAGAATGTAAAATCAAGGCTATTAAGCTAG
>Ga0126335_1000972_pt1 | contig 15150 bp, 14 predicted proteins | sample OlaspJWI45metaG_FD_108409 | JGI IMG/M metagenome (GOLD analysis project Ga0126335, IMG submission 108409) | Marine gutless worms symbiont microbial communities from Oahu, Hawaii - Olavius sp. 1 OAHU.JWI-45 metaG | ecosystem: Host-associated > Annelida > Digestive system > Unclassified | place... | reverse complement strand
TCTGAATACATTTATCCACTAACTCAACAGTTATGGAGTTGCTAAAAGTAGTTTCACTGTCATGGTGATCTTTCATTGTAGACATAAGGGGCAGGCAATCAGAGCTATGATCGCCAGTAGCGTTCAAATACACTTTATTGAAGTGTACAGGTAATGCATTGGCCACATACTCGCCGTCATTACTTCCATCAATAAATACATCACTGATGGCATTTTTACCAAATTTCTTGGCCCATGTTTTCCAGAATTCTAGCATTTATTTGTTTAGGAAGTGTGAGGACAACTCATCATCATATCTGTTCTCATACTGAGCGAAGGCCTGCCTCACAGCAAGCTTATACTTCAGTTTCGTACTACGTTTTATTTGAAATAGCATTCCTGACATAGATCTGTCAGCACTTAGCCACATATTATGCCAAAATATTGAGTCACTTTTCAATTCATTTAGATGCTCACTCCAGAATGGCTTGACAGCATTACAAGGCACACGCGGTATTGTAAGATGTTCTGCTTTCAACACAGCATTGACAACACTGCTATACCTGAAGGTGATGAAATCTGTAAGCTTTGTCTTAGAAGATGCACAGGTATTTGACATGGGGATTTTTCTTTAAAATTCACCAGACAAACGATAGTATTCTGCCAGGAGCGCTTTATCTTATCTGACTTTATGGAGTTTTTGCTCTTTGACAACTTTGCAGGGAGATGGGGCTAGACGTAGGTTAGCATGCAATACAATAGGTTTATGGTCACTAAAGTTGGAACCAGAGTCAATAACACTGACAGTGTGAACGCATTGCAGTACACTTTAAAGTGAAACAACAAAATGGTCAATACACGAAGATTGACCAAGAGCTTCTTTAGCATAGATAACAGAACTGTCCTTCATTAAACTGTCACACACATGTAATGAATATTCATCAAAGACGGCCTTAAAGACACTGTAACCAAACCGCATCTCATCACAAACAAAGTTAAAATCACCCATAATAATACAGTCAGTATAGTTGACTGATTCTAGAATATTACTAACATAATCACCATAAAAATGTATTTCAGACTTGTAATCAACACTATCATCAGAACATGGCAGGTAGAGATTTATGAACAGAATAGTTCTATTCCTTAGTTTGAGAACCAGGGCACAACATCTGCCGTCTGGGTCACGGTTTACAATTTCAACGCAGCCATTCAGGGATCGGTGCCATAGGAAACCCACTCCACCAAATGGCCTGCCAGTTACAAGTCCGCGTAAAACTGATTTACTCATACTTGACACCGCAGCTGAATAAAAATCACCATTAATTACAGATAGATTGTCAAGCTCGTCAGGACGTAGCCAGTGTTCTTGTAACATACCAATGACAGAGTAATTATCACAGAGGTCATGCAACATTGCAGTTCCACTGCGCAAGCCACGAAGGTTGAACGAAGCAGTTCTCAGCATTATGGTATGGCAGGTTCAGGCTTATTCCTCCTGTTGTAGAAGATCCAATCACGTACTTCACAACCCACTGGCCATGACGCTTCATTGTAAAAGAGGTCACTGCACGAACTACCGCAGGATACCATAAAAGCTGAAGTCGCCTCTCCTGATACGGTGTCTAGGCATAGACTCATTCGCTTTCGACGTGGCAGCTACTGCAAACAAAGCGATTTTGGCTTCAGCTACCTCATCTTCACTGTAGAATCCACACAGCGTTGAGATGATGATGTCACGTGGCACACAGGCTATGTTGTTCTGGATATAAAACAGTACCTCAGAGCGGAAAAGAACACGGCTCGAAGACATTTTGTTTAACGATACAGTTTTAGTGCACATGTGGATACTGCATTAATGCAAACATGGTCGATTTTATCAAAATATATCATCGAGTTAAGAAAAACAAACGTTCCAACCGACGGTTACAAAGTAGGCATAGAATAGGCCTACAGGCTGCCACTGTGTACTTTCCAAGCTGTGACAAATTCTCCACTTTACCCTGCATAATGTGGATTTAGAGACCCCCCCAGGCTCCAGCGGTTCTCTACTGTAAATAATGCCGTTTGGACCTGCTTTTTCGTATTTGTAAACTGCATTATCTACGTATTTGTGAATTGTGAAGCAAGAAAAAAACAGTTCCTGCAGTAGCCCAGTGAATATACAATGGTTTTATCTGTTTGTATACGGTCACGAGCAAAGACGTGACTCGTCGAACTACATGAGTCACCCAATACAATACATGTGTACAATGCCACAGTCAAGGCATACCGCGTTAGGTATCCGTTCTGTACATTCAGTAGCGCTCTGGCTGTATAAGACGATCACGACTAATATCAGGAAGAAATAGCTTACTCAACGACGGCGTATAACCACAATTTATTTACCACCCGCGGTAATATTTTTGCTGATGTCATACGATAACTTCTGAAATCTCATTTCTACGAGAGAGTCGGCGTCCCAAAATTCGAAAGTACACTGTCTCAAAAAATCCACGTGACTACGTCTTCGACGATAACTTGAAAAGTAAACGTCCGATTATAATAATTTTGGTACAGTTATTACTTAAATTATCGGTTATCGAAAAATAGTTTTATTTTTCCACTTCACCTATTTTGTGCAACTGCCTTACCTTGGGAAGTTGTTGAACGTAAAAACGTAAAACGTTAAACGTAAGAATTACAAATTTAGCCCATCATAGCTGTTAATCCAAACGCTACAACGCCGGGATTTTAAATAAAATGTGACTGTATAACTTTACTGACTTATTAGTTAACTTCCGGTTTAAAAAGAACAATAACAAGATTTATTGCAGACGATAAATTTGTTTACTTTACATTAAGTAAAAATTTATCGTCGAAGACGTAGTCATGTGGATTTTTTTGAGAGACAGTGTATACGTAGCCTATGCCTATTTTTGCTACGCAGGCAGAAGCACATTTTCCAAAACTGCAACATAAGTTTGTATATCAAGATCACCGAATCAAGGTTAAGATCACTGCAGTATACAGAAGCCAAAAAGTACATTTAAAAGTAGCATAACTTCTATTTTTATTTTATAAATAATATGTTTATTTACTCCGTCTGGCGTTGTCGATCGTTGGTACGAGGTCGGAGCGCTTCAAAACATCACGAAGAACGTTCTTCAGCACGCCGATGCTGCTATCGCGCTGCTTGCTCCAGCAGCGAATCACTTCGTACCCTGGATTATCGGTCGGATTTGATGAAATCCTGGCAATGTCGTTTTTGTCGAGTCCCAGCTTGGTAGCTAGCCATCGCCAGTAGCAGTCTTCGCTGTTGTCTTCGCCCTGCAGCTGGAGTCCCAGTTTCCATAGAACGTGATCGCCGAGGTCGTCGACGTGGCTGCGTTCACTGATTAAGTCGACTTCACGCGCTCGCCGAGGTCGCGAAACAGACATTTTACAAGTGTTCGCTTAATATCGGCGACTCACACGGCAATCTCGACCTCCTACTTAGGTGGCAGTTCGAATTAGCGACGAAGTTGGCTTTACGCTGATAGGGTGAGATTAGTGTTAGTGTTTATAATATTAAAATTAACGTTATCGTTAAGCCTTTGCATAAACCGGCCGTACACGAGCGATTTTAAGGTCCAGATCAGTTCATTTTGTCGCTTGACAAAAATTGCCCAATTTTTGCCTCGTACAAGTATCGCATATTAACTAAATATAAAAATAAATATAAAACCGACCGACAACAACGCTCGTTTAAGGCTTTATAGGTTTACAACACCGCCATTTTAGAAAATTTTTGACTTTGCATGTAACCGCACCAACATTCGCTGATGATCACCGTATACTTCGTCGCCGCTTAGAAACTGCATAAGCCTATTTTCGGCACATTGTTACACCTATCTGGCATACAGCCATGCCATTGAGCTTCTGCGCGCCCAGTTCAATGGGCGACTTTTTAAAGGAAACTCCCTAATCGTGCCGGCTATACGCATTTGAACCAGACATGCGACTGACATTTCCTCATCACGAGTCAAAGCTCGTTCTCACACTTGGTCCTCGGCCGGGGTTAGCGTAAGGTCGCTGCCGCACAAAGCAGAGTTATTCCGAATTCAGTTCGACATGTTTGCTTTGCCAGTGTTTCGCTCTTTTTGTTTTTGTTTTTCGAACATTATTTTGTTGTACTATTAACTGCGTGTACATACTGTATTGCAGAACAGTAGCCTAAACAGAAACAAAACGTATAAAAATAAAATTACATGTGCGATGTATATACAGGATGGCCCCAAAATCTGCACATTTCCATGCTTGAGGCTAAATTGATATAGCTTTGTAAAATTTTAACCAAATTTTATAATTTTTGGCAGACTTACACCTGAATAGATTCCCAACAAAACAATGCATGTACTGTTCACATCACGTATTGCGCGTTTCTACACTACCTTGTAAAAATAATATTGTCCGTTTTCTGTGCTGTCTCAAGGTGAAATTTGCTCATTAATTATGTTGGCAAACAACTAAATAATTGCAATCACACAAAATTGTACTGATCAGTTTACAGGCAATGTTCAATATGTCCCCCTTTTAACCAAAAACTATAAAATATGGTTGAAATTTTACAAAGTTATATCAATTTAACATCAAGCAAATGGAAATGTGCAGTTTTTGGGCCACCCAGTACACTGCAGCAATCCGGCGACGTCAATCGCGGCGGAACTCCAGTCGTCAAAGGAAAGAGCCAAGACGATGCAATATTTATTCACACCACACTGACGATATCAACCTTGTCGCTGACAGTGGCCGTCGCCTTCTCGGATCAGCAATCGACAGGACCTGCGTTGTACCACTCAGCCACAATACGCACGGCGACAGGAGTTTCACCGCTGATGGTCCGCGTGTGTGGAACAGTCGGTCATCGCACTTCCGACGAGAAGTTAGACTATTTAAGCGAAAACTGAAAACATTTATGTTTTGGCGTTAACTGACCGCGGCGCATTGTGACAGTTTCTTGTTTTTATGTGCTTTAGAAACATTTTTACTTATTTACTTATTTACAATAGCTGTGTTCACTGTTCACGGCCGATGTTGGTCACACGTGCGTGTGACACACAGACACGTGTGTGATAAACAGACATGGCTGCTGTTTGGATCTACGCACGGCCGTGTTGCAAAAATGCATGCATGGTAATGATTTTTTTCCAACACGGCCGCGAACACAAATGGTACGAACGAAACTAGAGCGGTCAGTTACTTTGGTTTTTTATTCGTTTCACTGCGCTGTATTTTTGACTCCAGTCATTAGTAGGCTTGCCTATTTCTGGATTCAGTATTATTCCCACAAATTCCACAGCCTTAACACTTTCAGGCCTACTAATGACTGGAGTCAACAGTCATACTTATTCTTATTGGTATACCATCACCCACTTGCTCTTTCGTTCTAGGCTTAACCCCTTCCTTTTCTGCAAATACTTTCCACCAGCCTTTCCTTTTCTTTCTTTCATGTTTCACTACATGATTCCTCCAGACTGCTTACTGTTTACTTCTAGCATATCCGTCTTTACTTTTTTTATTTTTTTCTGTTTTACACTTTTAGTTGTCGTTTTCGTGCGTAGATTAAGCTGTCTCGTGTCGGCTTTCGAGCGCACGTTAAAATAGCATCTCGTATCGTATCGTAACAGCCTTGCAGAAATTGCAGTGTTATTCTTCATTGCTCTGGAACGACAACATTGTTTTGAATTTGGCACCGGGAAGCGGTTTATGGCAAGTTCACAATGCCGACGTGGATGGTTGCTAAGTGTGGCCTTCGAGTCTTCGACGGAGATGCCACCCGGTAGATCTGTTGGGTGGTGGTCAGAAGTGATTTCTAGCATTTCATGCTAAACTGGAACACGTGCATTTGCTATTTGTTCAACAGTAGGCTTGAGTTAAAATGCATAATGTTAACAATGACGTATCAGAAATTTTTTTCCTTTCACCCAAATCAGAAGCTGAAATGATGAAATCACGCCTATGATACAAATCATATGAAGTAAGATTAGTAGACCTATAGCAAAAATTTTCATCGCAATGCGCAGACGCAAAGTTATTGAACTGTTATTATTTCAGAGCCGAAATCAAAATCGTCATTGTTAGGCGATGACTTTTGCCGACTCCGCGTTAGCATCTTCTTCCTGAGTCTGTTGTCTTTCACGACTTTCTTCTTGTTCGCCGAAAGGCTCGCTCTGCTCGACGTCGTCGTCCAGTTGCGTCCAGGTGGAGTGTCCGGAATTCAGCGAGTCGGTCTGTCTGACTTCGAACACGACATCACAACTTTCACTGATCACTGTGCGCTCGACGATAGGACGCTTCTCGCCGTGTCTTTTTTTCTCGCTTTTATTCTGCGTTTGTACAGCAAGCTCGTGAATACAACAGTGTGACATATAACTTGCAGTGCACAGCTGACAGACCTATAAATCTACATAGCATCGCTGTATGGTGAAATCGTGCCGTTTGTGTCCTATGTCTAAGGTATAAACTTACATGTGTCGCTGCGAAGATTAACAAAAGGCCAAAGTAATTTGGCAAAGGCTGCACTGAATGACCCCGCACACACTGCACGCGCTGCGCCAAGTTAAGCCGCGTGACAGACAGACTGACGGACAGACTGACGGACAGACTGACAGACCTACGGACAGACACTGCGATCATCGGTAACAATAGGCTGCATCTCATGCATTGCATGCATTCGGTGCAGCTTAATAATGGTCCTTAGCTATAGCCTATAACAATTTTTGCCCAAGAGTATGGCGGAAGATGGTCAGGCTCGAAACTGTACATCGATAGGTATTATGTCGGCCTGGCACGCTGTACTAGTAGACCAGCATGTCTCAAATCGGCTTCGCGTATAGGCTAGTAATGCGAGCTAAAAACTGTCGACTGTGTATACAAATGTATTTAGTTTGTATGTATGTGTGTGTATGTCCATGTATATGCCTACATCTATTTTTGTACCGTATGTTGTCGGTTGCGTTTGACAACCTCAAATAAACGAACATGATGATGATGATGATGATGATGATGATGATGATACCTGTCGTGCTCTGACGATAAACTTCTCGAGCGTGATCTGCCGACCCTACAATCCACCACGTAACCGTGAAACTCGCAGACTGTGTTTTAAGTTTTCTCGCGAAAATATATGTGGTTTCATCGAAGTGAAACATTTACACGAAAAAGGAAAGCTATCTTCATAGATATGTTTTGTAGTGGTGCATGCCAAAGCTGGACTCTAAACAAAAGTTTACAGATAAAGAACATTCAGAATTAGCTAGAGGGATAAAGTCAAGACTAGATTGTGGTCGACGGGAAGCCATCGATGGGTTTGCTTCCGTCTGTGTCCACATTCTATTGCTGCGTACGTTACCCGAGGAGGGAGTTTTCTGGGAAAGGGTTTCCGTTTAAGGAAAGAAGACTGGACACTTTGGAAGCCTCCACCACATGTTTTCAATAAAACATCTGCTGTAGTCCCTCCCTTAAGGGGAGGAATGGCTGTGGGGTAATTTCTTGAATTTCCCAAAAAATTTTGACTTTTGGGATAAATTTGGGGTACATAGCCAAGGGCTCGAATGCAGTTCATAAATTTCTTGGCTCCCCATGCGCTTCAAGAATAACACTTCCGTTGTTTCCACCAGCGGTAGGACCCTAGTTACACGTACAACTAGTCTATTATCACTGACAGGCAGAATGACAGACAGACAGACAGACAGACAAACATCACAACCGAGTTGCATATTGCTTCCTTTACCTATATAGGAGGGCAAAAGCAAAAAAGCGCTTAGAAAAGTAGTAAAAATTATTGGTATCAGAAAATAAAGAAATAGTGCAGGGCATGGAGCGGCAGGCGTAAACGCTGATATAATATCAGAAAAAATAAGATTAACCTGATCCTGAGGGGAACACAAACCTGCGCACTGTCGCTTTTTGCGACTATGACCTTGAGATTAATACAATGACCTTAAAACTTGAAGACTACCTAGATATTCTAAATATATACCAAACTTAGACCCTGAATTGTAAAAAAATACAAAAATATATCTCAGTGTCATGGGTCACAGTCAGATATCAAAAGCTCCAAATATTACTTCGAGCGTTATCGTAACGCATATTCCGATCAAGCTCCAGCAATTTTTTGAGTTGCACGCTACCGCCTTTTCACTGCCATAATCTTGACATTAGATCCATGATTTTGAAGCTCTAATGCGACCTCGATATTCTGAAGATGTATCTCCAAACCGAAAATGAAGTTGCTAGGTCAAGCCATTCGAAAGTTATATGTAGCCTGAATCAAAAACAACGAAAATATCTCTCAAAATCAAAGGTCGAGCTCAAGTGTCACCACTTTTCAATCACTTCTAGCGTTTACCGTTGGACATATTCTTCCCAAGTTACATCAATTTCTGACTAGTAGTTTTTTGAGATCTTGTGCACACAGACAAACAGACGCCACCAAAAACAATAACTGCTTCCAAGCTAGCTGGCGCGCAGGTAAAAATAAACTTTTCATGTAAAAGCTATCGAAAGTTATTGTCTGACAAAAACAGGAGAAAATAAAGTACTCTGCGCTGCCATGGAAAGCGGGACACAGGAAAAAGAATGTCCGAACTCAGTGAAGCAAACTTTAAAACGTGTACGCATAAGTTAAATGCGAAATGTCGGGGTCGGCGAACCTGAAACAGTTTGGCGGGTGTTGACCAATTGCGGTCGTCACTGCTGTACATTATAATGGAAAGACTGCACTGACGACTCAGCACGTCGCTGGAAAACATGCGCAGAATTTTCGGTCGGATGAATTCGATGATCGGTCTGCTGCCAGGGAATCTGCCGGACAAATCGTGAGCCGTAGTACCCTCACACAGCAGAGTTACCGTCAGGTAGACCACGTCTGAAAAAAACAGCGGCAATGCTGTTCCGGCTACTTTTATTATCATTACAGTATATTCTCTGTCTACCACTTTTTCGTGATAGACCTATTCGTGTTGTTCCATTAATTTTACTGATTTAACGTCCGTAATTCTAATGTTCTAGTCACTGAACCCGGGATATTGTTGTTTTTCTCGACGTACTAGGACGCCTTTGGTTAAAAAGCAATCTTGGCGTTCATGTAGTTATTTATTTTCGATGTAAAACTTGTTTCGAAACGAGAGAAATACGAACAGCGCCAACAGTGGTTATACACGTAGGCCTACAGTGGTTTTGTCTATTCTAACAGTCACTAGTCACTAGTCACGCGCAAACATGTGTCACCCGTCTAACGACATCGATCATCTTATAGGCATCCTTGGCCAAGGCATTAATGCTGCCAGGTTCAGTGATACGCCCAGTTCATTCAGTGGCGCTCTGCTACATACCGTATATAAAAGATGACGAAACATCATGAAGTCATAGCGCAATACTACTATTTTTTCATTGGACATTTACATGTGGTTCTTCAATCTTCAATGACATTTTGAGTTTGACACAAAACTATCTCCATATTCCGTTTAGCGGAGTTACTTCGTGTGTGCGACAAAACAAGAAGCCAAAGTAATTCGGCGAAGGCCGCATCGAATCTCGCTGGCCGTAGGGGGATCGGGACCCCCATCAAATACAATGTGCCTTGGGTCCGCAAGAGTTTCCACCACCAACGGCACCTCGATCCATTCAGCCATTTGTGCACAGCGCAGCCGCGGGCAGACAACCACGCTACGGGATCATCTGTCGCAGCAGGTCGCATGATGCATGTTGTACATAGAATGCGGTCTAAAATGTCATCATGTGATCGGGAGTGCCTATAACATGACTGGCCTGCTACGTGCTATTAAACCATCGCTGTTTCCGGGGGTGGCAGTCAACTCGTCCCTAAGTCAAGACGTCCCCAAGTCAACTAGAACTCGTTAGGGTTTAGGTTATGGTTGGGATTAGTGTCATGGTTATGATTAGAGCAAGGGTTAAAGTTAGGATTAGGGTTAGGGCCAGGGTTGGGTTAGCCTTGGTGACTAGTTGACTGTAAACCGTTTCTCAGACATCTGTTACCTTAGGTTTTCACCTCTTGGTTGTGCCGTGTAGGTCGGATGCCATACAGCTGCATCACAAAAAAACTACATAGCCCTACCACAAACTTCGTTCATTTCTGACAAATGTTGCAGACAACTATATTCGAAAATTGGACTATTCCCGAGTAGCCTAATTACATGCGCGTCAGCTATGCTGCGAGCAGGTATTGTTTTTGTCGGCGTCTGTCTGTCTGTGTTTGTGCGTCTGTCGCACAAAACCTTGAAAACTACTGTTCAGAAATAGGTGTCACTTCGTAGGAACATGCGGCATGGTGAACGCTAGAAGTGGTTAAAAGTGAGTGACATTTGACCTTGATCTTTGACCTTGAGAGCCATTTGCGTATTTTTCATTTCACTTGTAATAGGCGTAGCCATACATATCTCATCCAGCGTTAGAAGTTTCGAATGCATTAATCTAGCAACTTCATTTTCGGTGTGAAGGTACATTATCAGAATATCCAAGTCACTTTCGAGTTTCAAGGTCATGGTGTCAATATCAAGGTCACAACTGCGAAAAAGCGGCCGCGCGCAGGTATGTGCTCCCCTCGGACACAGTTTAATTGTACTTGTAGAGGCTTATGACACGCCTATGGCTAATTACTTCTTCACAAAAAATATACGTGACAGTAATAGCCAACTGCATGCAACTTTTCCAAATGTTTGTTTGCCAGCTTTCACCGTTCACTTATACACTTTCCATGTCCAGTGCTTGTCTTGCAATGCTCCGTCAATCAGTCATCAAAAATGTTTTACTGTATGGTAACCCAAACGTTGATTGACAAACGCATAAAAATAAACTAAGTAAACTCGTATATGTAGACATGCAAGTTTTCAGATGGATTGCACTGACAACGCCATTAGTAGGTTATTGTCCCGTTTTTAATTTCGGCTTTTAGCGATGCATTTTAAGAGTAGTATGACTTCTATTTTTATGCAAATAATTTTACCAACTTTGTCTGGCTTTGTCGATCGTTGCCACGAGATCAGAGCATTTCAGCACATCACGAAGCACGTTCTTCAGCACGCGGATGCTGCTATCGCTCTGCTTGCTCCAGCAGCGAATCACTTCGTATCCTGGATTATCCGCCGGATTTGGTCGAATCCTGGCAATGTCGTTGTTGTCGAGCCCCAGTTCGCTGGCCAGCCACCGCCAGTAAGACTTTTCACCGTTGTTGTCGCTCAGCTGGCGCCCCACTTCCCACAGAACGTGATCTTCCAACTCGTCGACGTGGCTTCGCTCGCTGATATCATCGATTTTATACTTTCGTACGACGCAGTCGGACATCGTGTTCGCTTATCGGGGCGTTATACTACCCCGAAGAATATTCTAATGCGGCGGTAAATAACATAACAAACATCAGATAAGATTGTACCACTTGAATTAAGCGATTTGATGAGTGGCGTACAAGAAATTGAAAAAATGAAGAAAACAGTATATGAAACTAGACAGTGTGGCAATTACAGTTGTATTGCCACGTGCAGCCTCCCGCTGCCCTCAAACTCGCTGGAACTCGCTCACACACTCACACTCGCTCGCCCGCCCGTTGGCTCGCACTACATTGCACTCGCTAGAACGCGCTCACACTCGCTTTCACTCGTTCGCCGCTCTTTGGCTAGTTCTCGACCGAACTCACTGACTTTCTATCGAACTCGCTCGCTCGGTGCTGCAAAACCATTCTGTTTTCATTTTAACTTCCGGTTTCAGTTTTTACACGTGCAGTTTTCCAGGACCTTCGTATGTGTCACCGTGCAAAATTTCCACAATATCAAACCGTCCGCGTCTGAGATATTGCGACTTAACTAATTTATGATGTGTGCGCCGCGTGGGCAATATGTTTTACCTAACTAACTCGCCAGAGATCTTGTTTTGTATCAAATATAGTGTACATGTCGTGATGTTTCGCTCAGGTATGCTTCGAAAACGAATTCACGTTAGCGACCGCTGACAGCAAATTTAGCGCCTGAAGGGGCCGTTTGTGCCGAGGGTTTACCACAAAGAGGTATGTCTGGGTGCACCCTCATATCTGCCCTCGTGCAAAATTTTAACGAAATAGGACAATCCGCGGCCGAGTTATAGCGATTTAATTAATTGAAAATGGCCACCGGCCGCCATATTGGATGTTTGAACGAAGCAGTCCATACGTTGGGGACCCAATTTTTACCTCCCCCCGCCAAATATTTGGTGAAGACATTGTGATCAGTGGCGAATTTATGCCACCGAAATAAAAAATTCTAAACAACACCCCCTGGCGGTGGAATTTTACTTCCGGTGTCTGTTGTGATACGTGTCTTCCTAAGTTGCATGCATGGTGCATCAGTCGTTGTCATGTCAAGCGCCGGCATACCGAACTGACGATATCAACCTTGTCGCTGACAGTGGCCGTCGCCTTCTCAGATCAGCAGTCGACAGGACTTGCGTCGTACCACGCACCCACGACACGTACGGCGACAAGAGTTTAACTGCCGCTGGCCCGCGTGTGTGGAACAGTCTGCCATCGTACTTACGACGAGACATTAGCTACCGACTATCTAAGCGAACACTGATGCAGATTCTGAATCGGAAGCCGGCTTCCTATTCGAGTTTCCGACCAACCATGCGTCTATCCAGCTTAGTTTCGGTGATGTTTGCGTGCGACACACAGACAGACGGACAGCCAAAAAACACAGACCATCCACTACTGTAGCTGTGGCGGGTAAGGTGATAATTCGATATGGCCTCCGTCTGCGATCTTGTATTTTTAAAATTAGCCTATTTGGATCACTCCACATTCCGGGGGACCCTATAATGTCTAAAAAGTACACCGAATTAAGTGAAGTGAGCTTCATCGTCAGCCGAAATAAGACTTCGAAACGAAAGTCGAGATGGCGCAGACTGGCGTCTGATTTCCACTTTTTGTTCATGTTGTGACACGTGCCACGCCCACCTTGCAGCCAAATGGATAATTCCGGCCGAGTTACAGCGATTTAACAAATTCACGACGGCCACCGATCACGCTGTTCGATATTATACGTCTTTATAGACGCGTCACTATCCTTAAACTACACGCACGTTCAAGAGCTAGAATTTAAAAAATGTTCGAATACGCGAGTACTCGAGTCTTACAACATTCTCGACCACTTTAGTAAATTTTGGACGTATTTACCGCCGCGTTAGCGTCGTGGATATTCGCTAATAATCGCCGTACTTCGTCGCAACGAAACTGCGTAGATTTTCTAGTTTCATTTACACTATCACAACTACCTAACACCAACGCCACTGCGCACCTAGTATATTGCGACACTCTGCAGTAGTCGTGTTAGCCCACTGTGTCATGAGCTGACAGTCAAAGCCTCAGAGTCTATACACTACACAGGCGCTATACGCGTATTAAAATGCCACAATGTCGCTAACTTCCTTCCGCGTTTCCGTCTACGTTGCTCTATACGTAGGCCCATAGGTGCGTTGCTTTGCCAGTGAGTTGGCGATGGGCTAACGATAAACGACATGAACATCCGAAATATACACGGCACGAGACTGAGGCCAAGAATAAGACAGAGGATGAAGATGATGCCAAAGTTGCTATTTTGCTCCAGCGGTTATTTTCGTGTGGTGCGTGGTCGCTCACTCGGTGAAGCATTAGATCTGCGACCAAGTAGATAACGGGTTCGAGTCTTGGCCGGGTTATTAACACCAATGTGTATTGGTTTAACGACTGGAAATTAAACAGTGATACTAACCCCTTGTCCGTGGTCTCGCAGTGAAAGCCGCCAGTTATGCCTAGTATCGGTCGCAGTCAGCGGCGCCATGCGTTTGATGCGGCCTAATGAATAATACACCAACACCTGTTGCCGGATGTACCAATTTTGTAATAGATAGTGACCGCTGAGACAATCTGTATACACCGCGAGGCATAAAAATTCCACTTTTATTTCGGCTCTAACTTTGTCATTTGTTAACCGATCTTGCAAGTCTTTGAATGTTGGAAAGCGAATAAAATTGTCAACGAAAGCTATGTACTAACTATCACAACATTTTAAGCTTGTCGCTGTGCTACTCTGGAATTTTAGTAAGCTTAATTTGTCTAAAAATGACAAATGTAACAACTTAAAACGCGTCACAGACAACAAAAACGAAAGCGTCACAGCTGCTGATACTGTTCAGTAGTTCAATAGCTGCTAAAAGTGTTGACCTTTTGTCCGCACACATGCGTGAAGATGCACACGCCACGCGTCAATTGCATTATTAATTGCGGCATAGTCCATTTCGTGGCTAAGATTCAGCAAGCACTGCTTTACTTCGTCCTTGTTATGCATCCATGACTGATGAACTCGCTGCTGCATGACACCATAAAATCCTGCAGTAGACAACACTGAGGTCAGGCCTGTTCGATGACCACCGATCTGGGCGAATGAAAAAGGTGTTGTCTGACTGAGATGAAGCTGTACAGTGAAGCATGTGCGGTGTGAGGCGGTACTGTCATCACTGAAGCCTAATTACACCAAGCCGTTTGCTATTTCAAAAGAATATTTAACAGGAACCAAAAACTAAACTAACAAGTTAGCAAATAATAAGACAGTAAGCTAAATGCACTAAAATAGGTGTAGTGTAAAAACGAATGCATTTTGTTCACAATTTTAGCTATATTAGCGGCAATCACCAATGGAGTGCAGCGACAGATTGAAAGTTTGGTGAAAATTAGTACATGAATTTTGTTGGAAATGTTATTCGCTGTCCAATGGTAAAATAATGTTTAAGATCCGTTAACATTCGACAAAGTTGCAGCTAAAATAAAAGTGGCACCTTTTTATGGCTCACGGTGTAGAATGACCACAAAAGACTAATCTAGAGACTCGATGTTTAGATCGGACTAGTATTTTCAAGTCTGGCAGTCAACACTATAAAGCACCGCACGTCTGCATCTTTAATGTGACAAAACAGCTGTCCATCAGCTGCGCATATGATATGAATGGAGTCTGGTGATGGCACTTCAAACACGACGATATAAACAACATGGTTGCAACTCGCAAAAGTCATATGATAAAGTCAGAGACAGAGAGCGGAAGACAACGTTAAGCAATAACATTTCTATGGTTCTTTTCTCCACAGACACGTGAAAAAATTTAAACTGAGTTTGAGAAAAATGTCTATAAT
>Ga0126335_1000971_pt1 | contig 15158 bp, 6 predicted proteins | sample OlaspJWI45metaG_FD_108409 | JGI IMG/M metagenome (GOLD analysis project Ga0126335, IMG submission 108409) | Marine gutless worms symbiont microbial communities from Oahu, Hawaii - Olavius sp. 1 OAHU.JWI-45 metaG | ecosystem: Host-associated > Annelida > Digestive system > Unclassified | place... | reverse complement strand
CATTGTAACAGAGTAATGAACTGAGGGCGCTGCTGTGACTGTGTGAAGTTTACAATATATAGCAATTCAGCATCAGATCATTGTGTGCTGCGTGCACACCAGCCGTCACTTGGTGACTGATAAGGGTCAACAGTACAGCATACCTGTTTATCTGTGTATCGCTAGTTAGCTCATCTGTGCTGTGCTATGAATAGAGGATCGAGTTAACATCCCTAGCAGCATCTAGCATGTGGTCTCTCAGACTAGACTGGTGCATACTCGAGCCTTGGAACTTATTGAACACTTCTTGTGATGACTGGTTCTTTATCAGAATGAACACAAATATTTTTGGTCAAAAATGCTGCCTTTTGCTTTTTGGCCTCTGTTGTCTCTGAAGCTTTTTGCCTGCTGTAATACTCTGAGTTTTGTGGCATTTACTTGGTGAAGTTGATGTTTATTGCATCATATGTGTAAATTTGTTTTTAGATGATTCAGGTTGGTTCTGAATATCAAGCCGTTGTACCTGAAGGTTTGAGCTCTTACAGCAGTTCACCTGGTGTGTCCATGTGCTTTGTCTGTTATAGATATATTGTAATGATAGCAAGTGTCAACTGAAGTTTGCGGCTTTTGTGATAAAACTTTAGATTGTGTCGCCAGACCAAATTTATTAAACATTTAACAAGAACTAATGGCTGAACTTGCATCGCATTGATCATGTGGTATGTGGAAGTGTGGGACGTGTTACATTAGTTGTGCTGAGAGGCTTCATTGAGGGCAAATGATATCAAGGGGAGTCTAAATGTCAGTGGCTTGATGACATCAAGCAGTGTTCAGTGTACCAAAATAGTCAGCAACCAACTGAAATACAGGAGGTGTTGCATAAGATAATCATCATCAAAGATGATGGTCCATCAACAAATGAGTGATAATTATGATGTAATATTCTATAATGTTGTTCTATATTGCTAAATTACCAGTATTAACAAAACAGGCATGAACATCTGTATGTAATAGCTGATAGAAATATTACTAGGAACAACACTTGTTAAAGTATACTCTCTGTTGCTTGCTGCAAAGTGTGGTAGTCTTCATGGTGCAGACATAACAGCACACTGTGTCACTGTTATGCTGTGCACCAGATGGCAGTAATGATCAGTTGCTGTGGAATCCTGAGTTACTCAGCGACGGTCTTGGTATGTTTGAGTAGTTGTCAAGTCTCTTTTAGGCATAGAAGACTCGGATTGCTCTGTTTAGTCTGCAAAAGGCTAGGATAGGATTTGTTACAGTAAGTGGCAGCACATGATGCAGGCAGCAGTGAAGTAGAGTTTTACTGGTGGCAGTGGTGTAATCTTTCGTGACTGAAGTGTATTGACATGTAAGTAACAGCAGATTTGTTATTATGGCATTGGACACTAAGCTCTTTTAATGTGTGTATGAGTCTGCCATTCTTTCTGTGCCATATTTTCTCAGTTTTTCTTGACACTGTGTTGTCTTATTTTTGATACATCATTACTTCGTTGAGTGTGCAAGAAATAGTTCATTTATGACACAAAAAAAAACAGAATTGTCACCAAACATAAAAGACATTTAGCTCAGCTCTAAACGTTTGGTTGTCTACAGTATTTTATTTGTAATAATGTCGATTGCTTTTCCGGTTTTCTAAATATTTACAGTATGTTAATTGCAATCTTGGTCTAGTTCGTTAATTTACAGTCAGGTTTAACTCGACTGTCACTTTGTTATATACAGACTGTGACATTTCTGTGACTAAGTGCACATATTGTATGTCTGTTAGTGGAACAGTATGTAAGTGACCTGCATAAACAAGACCAAGCCGCTGGTGAGGGTGTTTATGCTGTTCCTACTGGTGCTCATGTTAAAGATAATGAACAGGTGATGTCACCATTCTTGGGTTTGTCACTTGTTGTAGTTCATTTAGGGTTTTCCATGTTTAATAGCTCTTACCATTTTGTCAGTTGCTGGTCACTTCTCAGCAGCATTTTACCACCTGTTTTGTATATTCTTCGCGTATCAGTCCTGGGCATACTGTTTACTCACCATTGTGGTGCCTAGGTCAGCTCAGACTTCCATCCCTTTGGGGTTGCTAAATGAGTACCAGTTTCGGCTGTTAAGGAAAAGGCAGACCTGTATGGTACATTGCATTCGTGGATAGATGCGTGGGTGGCATGTAAAAGTGTGTGATCCATTGACAACATGTGCCATACCTTAGTGCTTTTCCAGTGAGGTTCCTGTATCAAATGTCCATTACCCTTTTGCTGTCATATGATTATGATTTCGTGTGAGACTGGATATTTTTTCATCTTTGAGTTAGTATTGTTGACTGAAATGCAGTGTCTGTTAGTGACACTAGTGGCTGTGCTCTGTTACAGGCTCTGTATTTACTGCTGCAGTGCGAGCATAATGTCGACAAAGCAGTGCAGCGACACAGACTGCAGTCTGTAGCACCGACAGGTTTTGGTCTGTTCTCTTTGTTTGCACTTGTAACCATTTTATTAGCGTGCTTCAGTGTAACATGTGGTCTGGAGTTCATACACTGAATCTCTGACAGCCTAATGATTCGGCATTTGATGATTGCATGGATGTTCTTTAAATAGCACACATTGTACATTATATACATAAGTCATTATGTCATTTCTCTGGGAGCAAATGCTTGAGAGTACATCTGGTCTTAAAAGTTGTGCACGATTTTATGCCACAGCTGAGGCCTAACCAAGGGCAGTGTTGTGCCAGTCACAGTCACTTTGCTAAGTACTGTCATCCATTAAAATAATAAATAACTGCAATGTGTTTGTTTCAAAACCTACTCACTGTTAAATTGGTGATAACTTTGTTATTCGTCCTACTATTTTGATAATTTATGGTGTTCAAATGGTAAGACTGTTCGTTACTAATTTCGTGCACGTGCATCTGTCTGACTAAATTTACTTTTCTGCAGAAAAGACTGCAGTGACATATTTATTGACATTTTTCGATGTCACGAAATATTGAGAAATTTCATGATGTAATGATGTAAAAAATATAAATTGAAGATGCAATAGCAAGATTTCAGTGGTGGTTTGGAAGAAAGTTCAAAGCGGGATGTAAGTGATCTATGCTATAGACAAGCACTTTTAATCCTTTGTTATTATAAATGTGTTTAAGTCCACTCTTTCACCTATGGAAAGGTAAAGAGTGTGAAAGTTAAATCTATTAGTCACTGGGCAGGCAGAATGGCTAGTGACTTATAAAGTGTCAAGTGGAACGTTAAGCCTTTACACACTTACACTTATTAGAACACGCATATCATCCATATAACCACATTGACATTGCTGTGTTTTGTTGTTGATGACTGTCAGATCCGATGAGTATGTGGTCTGAAGAAGAGTGTAGAAACTTTGAGAATGGCCTGCGCATTTATGGCAAAGACTTCTTTCAGATTCAGCAAAACAAAGTATGTTGCATTGCTGCTTGATGTTTGCTGCTGATTGTGGGTTTGGGGTTTAAAAACTTACAGTGTTTTTTATTAGCTAGCCCGCCACAATGTGGGGGTCTGCTGTGGTAATGGTTTTATGTTGTCCGTCTGTCTGTCCATCTGTCACACGCGAATATCTCCAAAACTAAGTGAGATAGACATATGGTTACTAGGAATATCATCTGAAACCAGGCTTCCTGGTTCAGAATCTGCCATTTTGCAAATCGGAAGTATGGTTCTGCCATTTTGGGTGTTTCCGGGTTGGCACTTCACCCACTCAGACCGAAATGGGCGGTAGGCCTAGTGAATGTAGTGAATTGATCACTGGGAACAGTCACCAGTCAGCACCACACTGGGCACCGTAGTGGGCCAGCTATCGTCGCATCCCATGTTTTGCTTTTGTTAAAATCTGTCGTATGTTTGATTTGATTTTGTATATTAAATCACTTGCTGTATCTGAATGATTTGAAGGTAAGACTGGTAACTGGAGATAGTATAAGAAATTTGAACATACATTTATGTTATTAGTCTTCAGTCTAATGAAGTTCTAATGATTCTGGTGGTCAGTGATATGATGCTCTGTCTGCTGTCTTTCTTACGCATGCTTGTGTGCCGTAACCATCGAACCTATTTTCATGAGATATTATAAATTGCTGGCATGGCAAAATATGTTTGTAATTTCGATAAATTTTGTTACTTTCAAACATTTATAATGTGGTCCATGCCACTTGTTGCTACAGTCTGTTTATGCATGTTGTCAGTCTGCTGTTTTCACTTGTGAATCTATAATAGACAGTTATGACTTCTTCAGTGGAAACATTTGCTGAATGAGAGCAGAACGTTCAGCACAAATGAGGTCTTAGTCCATTCTTGTTTCGTCTGTTTTGTAAGGTTCAGACAAGGTCAGTGGGTGATCTTGTTCAGTTCTATTATCTATGGAAGAAGACAGAAAGACATGATAGCTTCGCTGCGCGGACGAGGCTAGAAAAGAAAAGATATTTGCTTCACCCTGGAATCACGTGAGTGCTGGTTGTGTGGTCCTTCTGTTTTTAGTTCATTTCTGTTGGATTTGCTTTGCATCAGTCATAGCTTGGTTGCGTTGGGTGGACCATTAAAAACTGTAACTGTTAGTACGTGTTTGTGATTATGTAATGTATAGAAGAATGTCATTTTGTCTTTAATGTGTTATATGTCAAAGCTATATGCACACATTTATTTAACACCTTGAAATAATGTTTCTCAGACATTGTCTGACCCTTTACTATTTATTTGGGCCATTTGCTTTCTACAACTCCATAGAAGCTTTTTATGTGACTCTGTGGTTAGGCAAAAGCCACTTAGCAATAAGCTTGTGAGGTCTGTCTGTGTATTTTGGTGTGAGTGCGTCTTTTCTAGTTAGCCTGCTTAGCACTTGGGTCTAGGAATCGGAATTGGAAAGTATCAGAAACCACACTGGCCACCATGGCGGGCCAGCAATAATGGATGATACCTTGTTATTAATTAGTGACAGTCAGGTTGATAATATTGATATCTGTTGCAGGGATTATATGGATCGGTTTCTCGACGAGCAGGAAAGCCCAGCAACGTTGGACCGTGTCACTTTACCGGCTGTCTCTGTAACTGATTGTGAGCAGCAACAAGTCTTGGGTTTCCCTACAGATGCTTCCAGTTGCCAGATTCACGTTCATGGCGAACCGGTTACAGTTGTCAGAGCTGATGGTGATGATAAGCCGTGCTTGTCTAACGGTGAAAGTTTAACTGTTGCAGCGAGTGACAAAGTCAAAATCTTATCTAAATCAGAGTCATTGGTTGATAACGATGCTGCTAGTGAAATGCCTGACAGCATTTTTATCAAGGTAGAGACAGATACAGACACTGCCAAAGCTACAGTGCATTCTCAAGACAGTCGCATAAATATTGCTGATAACTCATCAGATGCTTTTAAGCCCACTTCAGTGCTGCATTTTTCATGCCACGAGGCCCCCAGTGAATTGCTGGGCAACAGTCAGGTTGAGAAGATGGAGACTGACACAGTTGACAGTGATGCTGCTGCTGCTGCTACGGCTGTGTTGAAGGAGAAACCGATCACCGGCGATGATGTGACTGGTGATGATGTAGTGATTTCAGTACCTCCAGAAGTAGTGGCTTCTTCATCTGTGACCACGGCATCTATTGCAGTATGCAATCAACAGGATTTTGCTGATGGTAAGGCTTCGTCCAGCAAACACGAGGCCAGTAACCATTGTACATCAACTTCAGTCAGCCTAGGTACAGAACTGCCAATCAACACAGTGCCGCAGGGCTCTCAGGCAAACATTTGCTCTGTACAGGCTGCAGATGCAGATGTGGTGAAACCAGCTGATGTAGAACTTCTACTGGCAGCCGTCGACTCAGCCACGTCAATGGTCGGTTCATCGTACAGCAGTGTCGACCCTCTGACAGCTGTGCTCGAGATTTCATCTTCCACTACTGTTTCTGCTGAGTTGTTACCTAACGGGGCAGATACTGTTGATTCTGCATGCCAGCTCGCCAGTAGCAATGCAAACTCTAGTAAGCAGTCGAGTAGTCAAGAGACAAATAGTCTGCCATGTGAGTCAACCTTACTAATGCACTCATCCGACAGTCCATTATTACCACTAAGCAGCAGCAGTAACATGTCATCTCCATTCACCTCGGGTCTTCTACCTAACTCTGCCGATGTGTTGACACAGGATGATGGATCTATTGCACCAAAGTCTACCACACATGATCATGCAGGCAGAGACGTGGAAATGCTGATGGATGAACCTTCAGTTGCAGTTATCACAACTAGTACCAGCGATCTGTTGGCTGCAAATACAGACATGTCACCAGGTGAGAGTAACGCTGGTGACATGCCGCTCATTGCAGTTCTAGCAAGTGAAGGTGATGATACCATTGAGATGGGTAAAGATACCCAGTGTCGAAACAAGAATGAGTTTGCATCACTGAATTCAAATCAATCGGCCGAGTCGTGTTTACAATCAAACAACATCGCTACCTCCATATCTGGTCCTGATCCTGGCAACATGCATACAGATAGCACTGATACAGTCTCTGTGGAAACAAACTCTGACGTTGTTCAATGCAGCTTTGCATCTGGAGATGTAGTGCTGTCAGACAGACTAGTTGACCAACCTCATTCACTTGACGAAGCTGGAGAATCCACCGAGAATGCGGACAGTAGGTCATTATTAGTGGTTGCTTCTGCTTCATCTGCGTCTTGAATAAATGGATGTTATGTAATTTATCACTGCAGTGTAAACTTGAGAGTTTGTCAGTCGTGAATTAGTTATCAGTGTGCTGAACTGTTGTTTGCATTTATGGTCTGTGTCTCAGGAGGAAGCTTTGTTATCAGTTACCACATTTTAATGTGTGTGAGACTCATACTGCTAGGCCTGAATATTATGGGTAGTACGTTGTCATGTCTAGGTCAGTTTGCAGACTTGTTAATATCTAAGGTCAGCAGTTTAAGTTTTATTGATGTAATATATCAAGTCTCTTGGGTATATATATTTTTTTTCATTGACATGGTTTAATGAGAAAAATTATCTATAGTATATTATATCAGTACAAAATACTACTTTTCGTTTATTTTACTATTTTCATTTTACTTTCCGTGAAAGTTATGATTATTTAAGTTTTCAGGGCATAGGGCATAGTAGGTTGCTGGAAAGAAACAACAGCCTTTGAATTTAGTGAAATTTTTCTGAACGTTGAAAATGTGTGCTTCGTGTCACATGTACTTTGTAAAGTTAGTTCTTAGCTTATTTTTCATAGTGTTACAGTTGTGTTATCACAGTGTCTGTGTTAAAGAGTTTTGCACGTGAATGCTTTTGCAATCCCATTTCCATGTCCTATCATCAACTACACAGTGCACAACACAAGTAGTTGAGATGACAGAGGAGATGCTATGGGCGATGCTTGTAAACCCATTAGGCCTACATCCCAGGCACTTTGTCCCACTAAAGACTGGATGCATCGCCTGCTGTCACCCGCGTGGGCAGTTATTACTTGACAGAAATGGCAGACTGCGAAGTGTCGTAATCACTAATGCCTTTGAATTTTCGCTAGACAATTTGTTAGTCATTAGTGTCGACATTCATTTGTAAAAGAATCATGCTTCCCACTCCTGTGGTATTACTGCACGTGCTGTTCCCATTCCCGTTGTTATTGTGGTAATTCGTCTAGCTCTGACTCCCATTGCTGCAGTTTTCCCGGCGGGAATCCCACGGTATTTTACCATTCCCATGCAAAACTCTAGTCTGTGTCGTTTCTTGCAAGTTTCTTTCTTCCTCTGAAGTTACGACCTTACGGCGCTATACAAATCTGTTTATTATTATTATTATTATAAAATTGCTGATGTGCATATTTAAACCATACGTAATATGTGTGCAGACTTTTGATAGTGGTGTGGTGGTCAGTGTAAGTGCTGCTCTTACTAGGGCTGGGATTCGTTGAACAAATTGGATTTGAATATTCAGCCACTGAAGTATTTGTACATTTGAATACTTATGAGTAGACTACATAAACCATCCCTTGTATTATTGACTAAAAATAAATCGTTTTCCGATTAAGGCGATTTTTGGCATCAATATTTCTGAGATTAACATCGTATTGCAGTTTGTTTGGTTAGCGGCCTCAATTAACTGATGTTACTCCATACCAGGTCTATGATGTAATGCACAGGCCTATCACATAATTGAGTAATGTTGAGCTGCCAGCGTTTGAGGCGAGGTGAGGTGAGCAAGGTAGGACAGAACCGCAAAAGGCACTGAGCTACTGAGGTGGTAGGGTTTGGGATGGGCACCATAGACCTTTCCCAGTTTTCAGGATCTGCTGCATTCCCCAGAACTTTTCAAATTTAATTTTCTGCACTTTTCGAACCGATCGGTATTTTCAACTGGTAAGTCATTTTGTAGATGAGCACAGAATAACTGTTGTGTTCCACAATCTTGTCATTGGTCTTGTCATTGGTCCTGAATGCTGTTCACTAGTGTGTTTTTTATTACTGTTCATGGTATTGTTTTTAGTTACTACGTACTGCATTGTGTGAATGCAAGTGACTTATGAACCATAATGTTATATGCTCATCAGTCGTGGCAGCTACATTTCTATATGAATAGTTTTCCTTTTTGCCAGTAATTTTGTTGCCATAGATAATTAAGTACGCTAATTGAAGGTTCTAATGCTGAGATTATCATGTGTCTGAGCCCTTGCAATAATTTGGTGGTGATGGTTTGCACTGTATTGGACCCTCGCAAGTCATAAAGTAAGTATAATATTCAATTTCAAAGTGAACCAAACAAGATGTGTGTTATGCAAAAAGCTATGCAGTAGAATTTCAAGCTATTTTATATTATGCGCTATTTTATATTTTACATCATACTTTGAAGAGTGGTCTACACTAGGAAATGATTGACCATGTGTATCTCATCTCATCAATTGTGAGCTGCTACATTGTTGCTAAATGACTAGACACAAATAATTTATTCAGTATACATTTCAACTGCAAATGCAAAAGTTGACACTGATAACATGTTAAGAACCATGGTGTTTTTTATCCTCAAAATATCAGCACATAGTAACAAAAACACTGCAAGAAGCATTTGCTTTCTGCAGTTAAGCGCCACAACGCAGCATTCGCCAAATGGTTTCGTCGGGGCTAGCACAATGCAACTTGAAATTCACAATTTGTGCCATTGGATCACTTCTATTACGTTATGCACAACTGCAAGTCTTGTACATAGTTCATGATTGTATATATTATAACTATACTGTATACGTGAAAACGTCTGCAGTTCATTGAGATGTTAACAGCTATGCGAGTGACATAAAAGTGGCAAATAAATTAACAAACTTATAGTTCAGTCACCGTACATATCATTAGTATATCTTAGGAGCGACATGAATCAGAATCAGTCTAGTGTAAAGGACATTATGACAGAAAACATAACAATATGTTGTACCTAGTTACTACAAAACACCAAATTTGTCTTCCCAATTTTGTCAACACATTACGCATCGATGATTATTACTGAACTTTGCTATCTGACTTGTAAGAATGTGTGTTATCACTGACAAGAACTTCAGTGACATGGACAAGTGTAGCAGGGCGTGTAAATTTCATAAACACAGAACTAACTGCAACTGAAACTGCTAGAGACTCATGAAGATTGACAAGGTGTTTTCAGAAGCACTTGTTTCCTAACACTCCTTGCAAGAAAGATAAAACTAGGGCTGTATCAGATTTGCTTTTTCCAAATCTGGCCACAGCCAGAATTGTGACTATCAAAATTCAAAGAAACTTTATTTAACAATTAACACATTGCTCACATCAGTTACAAACATAAAACAGCTGCTCAATTCCATTTCCTGGCCAGACTTCAGAATTTGAAAAAAGCCCCCTTCAACCTCTAAAAGAAAATGAAAGCTGATAACGGTCATTAAATTTGTATGCACAGTGAACAGAACACTTGGCAAATGTCACTTACTCCAGAAAGTTTATCCAACATTTTGTATATCGGTGAAACTCATGTATCTACTCTACATATCATCAACTACACAGTGCACAACACAAGCATTCAGTGGCCAAAGAGTCAAAGCCAAGGACTTGGATTTTGGCCTTAAAGCCAAGGACTAACATCACTCATCACTGCATGACAATAATAGTCAGTGCTGAGATGACACAACTGTAAGTAGATAATGGCTTACAGACACCTATTTCACATATGTGCGAATGATGTATTTGATTATACGTGTTGTCAAAACATTCCTATCTGAGCACATGCCATCACATTGCACCCAAGAGAATTACAAAACAAAATGGAATGTATTAACAACTTACTGATCACTTGTGCATAAAACCATATAAAATGTAGCATGATAATTAAGAGAAGTAAAATAAATCAATTTGTAGTCCTCAGACTGGTATCAAAGCTAGAATTACAAACAAGTACTAGATAAGCAGAGTGGATAGCAAAAATGAGAATGACTACACGAATTATAACAGTTCACTAATTTCCATATACACACTTGTCCCAATAAAAATAAGCCAATTTTTTTACATCATTTGTTGAGACATTTTCAAAAATAATGTGTCTAATCCATTTTCGCAGCATTTTATCAAATGTTTATCTTTGAGAGAAAATAAGTTTTCGTTAGATAACAATTATGTTTCAGCAGTGACAGTTTAACGAGGTATAACATGGCTGTTTCAAAATACGATCTAATGGAGAACTATAAGTAGCAATTTTATTTATGTACACTTTAGCCTACTGATACATGCAGAAAGGTTGCACTATAAAACATTTTCAAAACTAAAAAGAACACAGGAGTATAATAAAAAATTTCCACACAAATGTACCAAATACAATATTAAACTGATTCCAAGTGCCTGCCAAAGCATCTGCGTTGACACAACGAACGCATGTCACTTATCTATAACAACAGTAGAACACCACAGGACAGCACATATCTCAACAGTCAAATCTCGCACTTATTATGCCTCCGCCCGGCTATAGAGGTGAAAGAGGGAATATGAAATCCAGTTGTGATGTCCATCCTTCTGTCTGTCAGTCTGTGATAATGCGTGACTTCAGAGTCGGCCAGCTGCAGCGAAACCGAATTTGTAAACAAACTGTGTAACCACCGGCTGTAGCACCAACACTAGTCGTCCGCATCAGACTATAGTTCACTACAGTTATAGGCAGAGGCATACCCATCGACGGCTTCCCATCTACCACTCTCTAGATAATCAAATCTGTTTAAAAACTTCAACAAAGACTAATTATAAATAAATAAAATTATTTACAATAAACTTCACTAAAATAACATTACAATAAATTACTTACACCATAATCACTAGTAATTTGACACATACAATGACTAATAACATGAACCCACATAAGCGTAATTAGTGCAATATTAGGTCACTGACTGGATTTCAGCATTTTGCCAATAAACATTAATGTAATTAATTATAAACATGCACCTGCAATGTCTTGTTCCAAAAAGGGATTGCCTATTAAAGAACACACTCTCGGAACGTTAAACAGTTTGTACGGATTGTATCCAGGCAAACATTATGCAGTGTAGTAAATCTTGCCATCAATTACTGTTATCATTTCAAAACATCAATAAAACTCATTTCAAAACATCAAATAGTAACACGTTTCACATTCCACATAATTTCAAGCACAACTTACAGTAACTAAAATTACCACTTTTTGTCAATCATATCTCAATGCCACTGCCATATGACTACAGAGCTTCAACAGCTGTATAACAAAGTCTTCTGCAGTTAACCAAGCAGGGAATACCCATGCTATATACAAATCAGCTTACCGGTAATACAGCACACTGAACAGTTAATATCATAAAAACGGCCAGCTAAAACAACAGTCATGTAAACTCCTATAACACTGTTCAGTGACTTTTCCAAAGGGTGTCTCTAGGCAAATGCAGTGACTGCTATTCATATGTTGTCAAAATTGCAGCATCTACTGGCTCCATGCAAGACGGGCATGTAAATGAACGCATAAGCCAGTCGTCGATGCATTCCTTGTGGTAGATATGAACACATGGCAGGAAGCGTAGAGCATCGCCGATCTTGAACTCTCCCATGCAGATTACACACCTAATTACAATGTCATATCAAGTCTTAAATAAAGCCATAGTATTGGCAACTGTGTCTCGGTGATATCACAACCATGTTAAAAAAAGTTCACCAAAATCAATTGTAATTTGTCTGTGCCAGATAGGCCCAGACTCAGAGTATATGCCAACAGTGTCTCAAAGTACATCAATCTAGCAACTGGTCATAATGTGCATTTCTCTGTTTGGACCTTCAAGTGTCAATAAAAAAATGAAATATTATATTAGCACATGTCATAATTTTAACAACCACTGCACTGATGTCTGCATCAGCTGAAATTCGTTAAAATAGATATCCATATCCAATGTGTTCTGACAGGCGCAGGTAGTCCTCTTTGCCCACATCTTAACAACATCACTTTCATACAGAAATTGGTAGACTTCCAGTTCCAACTAAGTCAGCATTAAAATGAAAAAAAAACATCTTGACTAGACCAATATTTAACAAGTCGATTCTTAAAAGTCGTCAGCCTCAACCACGTCATTTGGCAAACTATTCCACATATTGACTACTCCAGAACAAAATGAATACTTCCTTATGTAATAGTTACAAGTAGATTTCTGTAATTTATACTTATTTCCTCCAGTTGTACTGCAAGCTTTAAAGTTCAGTTTTACTGCAGCTTACAAGTCATATTAATTGCGAACTATTATGAAGACTTTTATCACATCTCCATGTAAGCGTCCTGTATTTTAACGTAGGAAGCATAAGTTGTTTTAATCTGTCTATTTATGGTAGGTGCTTTAAGGATATTATCAACTTATATTGGCATCATACAGAGTTTGCATATTTAACTGCAGTCTAACCATAGCTGTAGACAATAAAACAAAAGAGTGTTTGTCCACAAATATATTGTTACAAGCTCTGCTGTTGCCAACCAGACACACGAATCAGTCTAGGGGAATACTGAACAATTATTACAATCAAGCACACAATAACTGACAGTGCACAAATATAATACTACAATGGTCCCAACTACTGTCTTTAAGGCCAACTGAAAACAAAGGGGAAACAGCGGCAACTAAAACAGTAAATAATAAAGCAGCAGCATATGCAGTAACATGGAAGTAGCGTCAGTCGGGTGTAGCAGACTCAGCAGCGAGACAGCGGCGGTCGAGACCATCGGCGGCTGAACGGCGAAATGGCGAGGGCTCAGTGCACCCAGTCGAGTCCATTGGCGACTGGATGACAAGTCGGCGGTAGTTCTGCGAACTTGGTCACCACTGACGGCGTTCACTAGTGCACGACTTGCCTCCAGCACTCGTGTCAGCACACAGCTAAAGTTCAGTAACAGGAAGTTTTCCTCATCAACACGGCAAAACTCCCTCGTCTGCCCTGTGCGATGATAACCGTAAAGCGATCTCACAATCCTCAACCGTAACATCTGTTCAAGATGGCGAGAACTCCCATCACTCGCAGACGATAATCTGACGTGACGCAAAAATAAGGAAGTAACTAATTAGCGTAATGAAACGCCTCGCTCGGCGGTCGGTCAAGTAGCCTAACAAGTACTCGGCAGTACACATTTCGCAGTCGGCGACAGCCAGCGCGACAAACAACTCAGAGAAATTAAATGTGGGCCCAAAAACAACAGCCAACATGTCTGCCAGGTGGGTCAAAAAATGGGCCTACAACAATATAAAATTTCTTTCAATAATACCTAACCTACTATAGGCTTTGTTAACTTTTTCATTCATATGATCTAGAAAGACCAGCCTTGAGTAAAAAAAATCTGATCTGCTGCAAAATTTTTGAAAGACAGTGGTGAATAATACAATTTCATAATATTATTAAATTTTTTAAAATAATAAAGCAACATATAAATGCAAGCATACTCTTTGACTTTCTTGGTGCCATCGTAGACGCCGCTCGGCAGATGTTGTATGAGACCAATACGTTTAGCAATCTTCACTTGCTCATCCTCAGTCAACTGCGTCACCGGCCGGCTCACGTTTGGACTCGGGTGATAAAGTGGTACATGCACCTACAAATTACGCCAGCATTTATTCATCAGTTCGTGCAGAACTGAGACAAGAGCAACAACTTTAGTTTTATGCTCCCCCTGAAAATAACTGTTCTGTTCTGACTTTACTTAACATTAACAAATCTATGACAGCCTAAACATGTGCAGCAGCAATGCATCAGGAACTAGTACAAACACTCTCAACTGCCACCAGACTGGACAGTTTAATACGTAATGATAAAAATGCCAAAAATTAAGCAGCCATTAAGTAAGTTTACCCACACTCCCCAGACACCAGACTGCAGCAAACGAGAGAAATGATGAAAGAAAGAAAGATACAGCAGGTAAAAGGGTTAGAAACACAAGCACCAGAAACAAACAGAGCTGCAGAAAAAACCCATCCCTGCATCTAACCCCAACTCCACGAGCTTCAGACGCCACTAAAACCAATGCATACGATAGCCAAACTCATACATCAGTGTTTTTAAATTACTTTAACACACTGGCTATGGAAATGGTCAAGACGGTTCCACAATTCTACAGCTACAGAACCATCAAGACGCCTGTGCAATGTGGGCTATGGAACTATCAACCAGACCTATTTTCGTTACGAAAACGAAAATAAAAACGAAAATGATTCCTTTTATAAAAACTAAAACTAAAATGATTAGTTTCAAAAAACGAAAACAAAATAAAAATAAAAATAACTTCTATCAAATACGAATAAAAACTAATAGGAAAATGAATACAGAAACTAAAAAGGTCACATAAAGAGTGCGGTAATTTAACGGCTGGAAAGAATCCGACTAATCTGAAGTTGCACTTGTCCACCTGCCACCGTGAAGTTGCCAAAGAGATTGCTACGCAGACAGAGCAGGAGAAAGCTGATGAGCGAAAACAACAGGATGAAAGTGAGCTTGAAAGTTTGACAAATAAAAGTTTGAACAACGAATCCTTACCTAATTGTGTAAAATGATCGACAAAAACTATATAATGTAAAATATAAAATGATTAGCAAGAAACTAAATAGAAACTAAAATAAAAATGAATGCAACGATATAATATAATAT
>Ga0126335_1000969_pt1 | contig 15174 bp, 15 predicted proteins | sample OlaspJWI45metaG_FD_108409 | JGI IMG/M metagenome (GOLD analysis project Ga0126335, IMG submission 108409) | Marine gutless worms symbiont microbial communities from Oahu, Hawaii - Olavius sp. 1 OAHU.JWI-45 metaG | ecosystem: Host-associated > Annelida > Digestive system > Unclassified | place... | reverse complement strand
TACGCACATTATACACGTCGGCGCAATAACGCACTGCAACACGACTTTACAGAACACACATACAGACAACTTCACACCGCTGTTGACAGCAGTATAATACACGTATACACGTATACAGTAGGCCTATAGCTGGCACATACCGCATACACACAACAGATAACAGTGTAGACGCGCCTTTAGCAGGCACGTTGCAAGTGCAGGCACAACGAACAGAGACTAACAGGAACTAACAGAACACAAACAACGGACAGTGAACAAGAACTGAAGTAAATCCACTGACCAATACAGTAATATGACAAAGGATACTCGACAGAGGCGTAATGAGATCGGAGTTGCATGGCGAGGACCGTAGGCAGGCAATCCAAAGGCAACGTCAAAAGCAGCAAAGTATAGCCAGTCTTTGGTCGATAACCAATAATACTGAGCCTGGCAATAAGATGCAGATTCATGAAATATTTTTAGTAACGAAGCGGGGACAAGAGCAAGGGAGTGTAAATCAAAGAGTTAAAATATAAGGACACAGCAGTATCATTTGCCTGACATCTGGGGATATCTGGGGACGCAGCCGGAGAACGAGGGGCAGCAGCCGCCCCGCCAAATGCTACGGGGACAGTCAAGCACAGATGTGTGTGGACACCGTGCCCAAGGCTATTAGAACAGAGTGGAAATCTGACCCATAAACCGCCCACCGAGCACGTTACGTCATCATAATGCCAGAGAGATCAGCGGAAACTATTTCAACAGCCATCGCTATCGGCTGACATCATTACAAAGTATCAAGTCCTACTGAATGAACACAGGCTAAAGGCATTGTCACACGTACGATAAAACTACAATGTTTCTAATTTCTACCTATACGAGGCGCTGCGCGTTGCGTTACGCGGGAGCGTGGCTTGCATTGCAGTCTTATCGTATCTGCGTTAAGCTACGGCTTAACGTCAACCGTTGAATATACATGATACATCAACTTAGTGGACTGTGGAGATACGTAATCACAGACCACGACTGAAAAATCACAGATATACGTACTGAAATGTATCACAAAGCGAAATCTGACCTAAAGTTTTGGGGTTTCCATTGCAACCTTCTATTTTTCGTCCACTGTTGCCAGGCGTTTTCGCATGTTAAATAACTAAAATTAGATGCATTTAGAGAGACAGAAAGACCAAGGCAAACTTATTACCTCATTGGCAGAGATGATATTATAATTTATTAATAACACAGTTGCGACACTTCAGCGATGCACCACTGCGTATAAAAACTACGCATCGTCAGTCAGACATGGAAATACTGTACTGCAGCAGCTGCGGGAACACTTAGCGACGCACAATAACAAACACAACTTTGCCAAATGATTCAGTTGCACATATCACCAACATTCTGCAATGCAACATTCTGAACGTTCGTTGACTCACACAGAAGCACTGTACATGTACACGTACCTTAACACTATTAACAACAGACATTGCAAAGCACGCGATTAAAGCCTGTACACACCGTCGTTGTCATGACCGCGCGACTTCGGCGGAGAAATGCCACAAACCCCTAACAATAATGCAGAAGATTCCTCAACCCCACAAAGAGTTTGGCAACATTATCTCCCCTATTCCCACAGCAGGAAGCATCTCCAGTATAAGAATATTTATATCCTATGGCAAAGGTTCAGAAACCAAATACGAGAAATTCTCAAGACTGGACAAAATCTAATGACCTAAGACAGACCACTGGTATAGCACAATGAGTGGCACTGTGGCAGACAGTTTTGCAAACTCGTTTCACAGTTTACTCGTTAAACGTGCCATAATATGGGCGATTTCTGTGCATGCATAATTAGCATTATATGTCCAGATCATGCGCTTCATGGACAGTTTAGCCTATACATCCGCTGGCATGCGATTTTGCCCCCATCACGATGACTAGAATAGATCATTATAACAATAATACAATAATAATAACTTAACTAGCTCTTTCGTTGTTCTGTAAGCGGATGATATACTATTACTGGCACCGTCTGTCACAGCACTGTAGCAGTTAGGCTACTGCGGGCTTGTGAGCACGAATTTGATTCGCTAGACATGACTACTGACTTTAACTATTAAATCATGTTGTGTTCGTATAGGTGCACGTTACAATAAGCCATGCTCGAAAATAACTACATTAGACGGCCAGGAGCTCGCATGGGTTGCCGAAATTCGCTACATTGGAGCTTATATTGTACGCGTGATGCTAAGTTCAGATGTTCTGTAGACACAGACAATGTTAAAAGATCCTTTTATCGTGCATGCAATGGTATTTTCGCTAAAATTGGTAGACTGGCTTCTGAGGATGTCGTTGTGCAGCTCTTGAAGCATAAATGCTTACCTATTCTGTTATACGCTTTGGAAGCCTGTAAGTTAGACAGAAGAACAATGCAGTTGCTGGACTTTACGCTAAACAGATTTTTTCATGAAGTTATTTGAAACATCAAAGCTCGAAATTGTTCGACATTGTCAAACTGTGTTTGGTTGTGAATTGCTAGTGTGCTGTTGTCGAAGCGAATGCTAAATTTATTGAAAGTCTGTCAAATGATAATTGCTATAGTTAAGGTTTTTTTCTTTTGTGTTCTCTATAATTATTGTCTCGTTTATAATGGATTTTGGAATTTGCAGGACAGGAAAATGACGGACTGGAAACTGGCAGACTGGTCCAGCAGCGCCAGCTGCTGCAGTCCCACGACCACGGTGCTGTGACGTCAGTTTGTTGTCACCAATCGAAGGCTTCGCCTTGGTGCCGTGCGGCCACGCAAGATTTTGTGAAAACTGTGCGCGTCGTGTAGCGGACATGGGTGCTAACTGCCCACTGTGCAGAGCTGTCATCCACATGGTGATGCGTGTTTTCTCGTAAAGCATTCGCTGATTAGATTGCATTGAACTGATTAGATTACTGACGGTGACATTTTACCTAAGTGCTGAACATTAAAACGTGCTGTATTTATAATGTTTATAAATCCATTTATCTTAATGCAATGCTTGAATGAGTAAACTTTGCATTTGTGCTGAACATTAGCACACATTTACCGAGTGCGGTGTTTTTTGTTGTTATATTCGTGCTTGAAATAATACAATTATAATAACAACTGTCGTTCGTGTCATCATCTGCATTCCAGTCTGTCATTTTCTAGTCCGTCATTGTCCAGTCAGCAAATTCCAGCCACCTTTTTGTCTGTATTTGTTTGGTGAATAAAGATGAATATATAACATCGTTACCTCAGCGTACAAATAAGCACATCCTGCATCAAGCGAGGCAAACCACGAACGAGATAACAAATAGGCATAGGCCCTATCAGTCCACTGTCTACATGTTGCATGTATACACGTAGTGGGTCACAAAAAGTAAGCACTGACTTTTTATTTAACAAGTTAATAAAAATACTTAGGAAGTGAGTGAGAAAAACAACGGTACTTTAATACTGAATACTAAAACGTCATAGATAAATATTCAACAAAACCTAACCTCCCTAACACTGGATACCAGATGGTTATAAGCAAGCACCTGCTGAGATTGAACTAAAAAAAGTTGTAACAGAAAATGTTGAATGAATTACAATTCCCTGTATACTTCCATGCAACGTCAATAATTCAGGTTCCTTTCCACAAATTTACCCTCGATAATTTCTACAGTGTGGACTGCTGGAGTTCTGGCATGCAGGTTGCTGATGTCTCATTGAAAGGTGCGCATTGGTTTAAACAGGTGAAGCAGCCCAGATAGGCATGAGACATCCTGAAGTGATAGGCTGTGTACTGAGCGAAAGCACGTTAGCAGCTTTTGACGCCGGCCATGATGCTTTCGTTGCTGGTCGTCAGAAAACCGTTACTCCAGTGTCGGCATGCCTGCCTGGTGGCAGTGGGCATAGATCGTGATAAGTAAGTAAATCTTAGCCACCTGAGCATCTGGAGTCAGGCGGCTGTACGTCATCGCCCCGGCACAAAGCGGATGTTGTACGGATCGTCGGCGAGCAATGGATACCGGTCGATGACGTCACGCACATAGACGGGACTATATCCGGTCACATGACCGCGACTTAGCAGCTCGTCCAAGTCGCGTCGCGTCCACGAGTCTCCACTGATACGTCGCTTACCGCTCTGTGCCCGCTCGCGCTCCACCGCCCACGCCGCGTCGGCAGCCCGGCCGGCAGCGCGTCTCAGCACGTGCGCTCTCAGGTCGCGGACCGTGGCGCCGTAGCGGACCGACACCCACGCAGTCTCACCGTGGAGTCGCACCTCAACGTGGTTTGCACTACGATGGATTGTCATATTAAGTCCGGCGACGCGTGCGCTGAGGTCCGGCTCGAGTCCGAGTGCGCGCAGATCGTCGGTGGCACGCTGTAGATCAGAGTGCAGAAAGTGATGGATGTCGCGTCCGAATACCATGAACGCCGGCAACGCGACCGACTGCGACGCGTTGAACAAAGTCGTCGCTAGCACCGCACGCTCCGTATTGGTCCCGTCAACTATCGCCACCACCAGCCGGCCATCGCGTCCCTCCGACACGACCACACCGCGACCGAAGATGCCCGGCTGGGAGGCAAGTGCGCGAGGCAAGTGCCCCCTCCTAGCTTGCGACGAGATCACCTTAGACCGACGTACAACTGACAGACGACGGGTCGTCGTGTCGGCGCGCTGCAAGGCACATTCGACCAGTGGTCGGGTCGAGTACGACACAGTTCCAGTGACATCAGCTGACAGCTCAATAAGATGACGTCGTCTATCTAACTGTGTGACGGATGGTACCAACTGACGGTAGTCGTAGCCCAACTGAGACAACCAGCTTGACAAATCTACAGATCACAGCAAAATACTATACTATCTATGGTGACCTTGTTCATACTTTGCTTACGGCCGCGTCTGCTCTAACAAACAACATATGAGCACTGAACTGCTCAGTAACAGAAAACAGAGAAGACTATCATAACTGTTTCGTGCAGTATTGTATACATACCACAATTGTGCCAATGAGTGAGTGAGTAGAGGCTTAACGTCTCAGTCGACACTTTATAGATCATTTTGGGGACATTTTTACAGGCCAGAGGACCCTAGCAACAGCGTCAAAGCACTGAAGGAAGCCAGCTGACCACTAAGATAAACTTAAATCGCACCAGAACCACTTCACCGTGTTACAATATGAACTGTAGGCAACCGCCTCTAGATAAAGCACAGCGTAAAGGTCCCAGTGTGAAAGAAACCGAGTCTGCAATTGTGCCAAATCATAAGCATTGTAGCACACTCATGAAAGTTGGTTTAGCCATGACTAAACGTCAACAAATAGTAATTTGGCAAAGGCTGCACGAATGCACCACACAAAGTTGAGCTGCGTGACAGACAGACAGACTGACAGACACCGCGAACATCGGTAACAATACTCTGCACCTCATGCATTCGATGCAGCCTAAAAACTACTTTTAGTTACAGACACTGTCAAAAACGGCGTTTAATGTGATGAGGTTCCCTCATGAAGAGGTGCCATATCAAGTGTCCTCTACATCTGCCTGTACTCTACACAAAGTGCATCAGACTTCAAGGCTACTGGCATTTTCTGTGCTACTGTGCAGACAGTGAATTTTAACTCAATTAACCCCCCCCCCAAATTGCCACAATCAAAAACACATTTAAAGACAAACTATATGCAAATTCCAGACGCACCGGTAGCGAGAGTGGCATCTGCCGACGGCTGATCCCATAGCACAGATCCAGCTCGATAAAGATTGGTCAACTGAGGCTCGACGGCCAATGACTCGACGCTGGCGACTAAACGTCGGTAGTCGGGCACCATCCAGCGTCCTACCGACGGGTCGTATGGACGTCCGTCGACGAACACAACCAGTCGCGTGGCACTGTCCACGACACCGCAGCGGAACCCGAACGGCAACAGAAAGTCAGGCGCAGAGTCGCCGATGACGTTGCCCAGTGGGTCGTAGTCCACCTGTAAGAATAGATTGTTATGTATGCTGACTGCCAGCTCTTGAACATTCTTAGAAACAGAATTCTGAATTGACAAGACAAAGAGAAAAGTATCAATGCTGTTACGACATTTCAATGTAGCATGACAGTGCTGGTCTGAAATCCGTATGTAAGTGATGAATAGCACTTGGGCAATGCTCTGACTTCTTTTTATTTTTCAGCATTTTCTGATTGCCCCAGGTGAATCTATCTGGACAGCGCGTGAACAATAACCGATGTGCGGCATTTTTATTAAGTGAACTCCTAGTAACTAACATTCATGTTGTTTTGATGTTAACCATTACATAACTAAATGTATATAAAAATACTCCGACTGCTTGGCTGACTGACTGGTGACTGATAACGGAGCATCAGTTAGCAGCAGACCTGTTTGACGACGCTGCCGACGCCGTTAAGGACGACAATCGGAGACTCGGCAGGATCAAGCGCGACGTAGAACAGTTCCGACTCTCGTCTCATCGCGAACAGCTTCCCTCTCGTGTCGTAAAACAGCTCCGTAATACGCCACCGCGATCCTCCCTCTTCCCCTTCCTGGCCGACCCCGTCCACTACGTGCGTGACGCGTCGAGGGTGATCGAGATCGGCGTAGAAGAACTGGACGAACTCCCGAGCGATGGCGTCGCGTCGGACGACAAGCCGGCCCCAGGCGTCGTAGTGAAACGTCACGTCGTGTCGGCCGAGGTCGAAGGCCCGGGTCAAAGCACCGGCTGCCGTGTATTCGAAGGACTCCGTGCCTCGCTGAACAACTCGCCCATCAGCATCGTGGACGTATGACTGCTCCCCGGCACTGTCCAGTCGCCCGCTGACGGCATCGACGACGAAAGAGCGCATCTTGTCATGGTGGCTGGCGAGGATGATGTTGTTATCAGCGTCATAGTCGTACCGCCAGGTTGGCTGACCACTGATGTGAACCTCAGTCACGTCGCCATCAACGTTGTACACTCGCTCGTAGGCATGTATATTGCTCGATCCAACCTTATAAACGTCCAACCACCGAACGTACACATTGTCAGAGTAGTACTGCGATATCTGCCATGTAATAACAGTCCTGGGCAGACTGTTCACTAACTGTTGTGGTGCCTATTCTAACTCGGCCTTCCATCCTTCCGAGGTCGATAAATGAGGACCAGCTTCTGGTGGGAAGGCAAAAGCAAGTACGGCTCATTCCCATTTGTGGATAAACACGTGGATGGCAGGTAAAACTGTGTGATCCCTCGACAACGTGTGCCATACCTGAGCGCTTCTGCAGTGAGGTTTCCTCATTACGAGACGCTCTATCAAGTGTCCGGACCTTTCCGTGTTTACCTTTAGTAGTAGTAACAAGATGAGCACAGGGAGAGCGCAAACGTCCGCCAAGGACCGTGCTGCATGTTCACTATGGAGTATGAGCAAGTAGGGAGGGGTTTACATCCTACTCAGTACATACTAGGCCATTCTGGAGACGAGTTGTATGTTTCGTATAGGCTATGTCACGTCTAACAAGAAGCCAAAGTAATTTGTCGAAAGCCGCATCGAATGCGACAAATGTTTCTATACAGACACTGCACGCAAGCGATATAACACGTACCAGTGGCGCCATCTGGCGAATGAACCTGAAAAATCCTTTACTATATAATGGGCAAAAATTTCCCCATTCTCCCTCCCCTCGTCGTAAGGGGGTAGGGACCCCCATCCAACACAGTGTCCTTTGGGTCCTTTAGAGTATTTACCCCAAAAGGACCTCTATCCGTTCAGCCGTTTTTGTACAACGCAGCCGCGTGACTGACTGACAGCGCGCAACTGGATCATCGGTAGCAAAAGGGCGGCTGCATCGAATGCATTCGTTTAGGCCTAATGATGTACTCAGGCGTTTATGTCATCACAGGACGCCGGTGTTACCTTGCGCCTCCACTGGTGAATGCGGCCGAGCTGGTCGCGCTTCACCTCCAGCGCAAAGACGACGTAGTTGTTAAAGCGGAACCAGACATCCGTAGCGCGACCTCTCGAGTCGAAGTCGCGAACTATTTCCACATTGGAGTCACGCACCACTTCGCGATGTGCTCGAGGGAATTCGAACGAGAACATCTGTTCAGCAATGTACCGCAAACAGCCGGTAAAACACATACAAACATGTCTGAAAAAACGGAACCACTCGTATTTTAGGTATAACTTTGACAAAGTTCAACAAATTTTTGTAATTTCTGGCACAATTCATCTTGACATTTCAAGTAACTGAAAAATATAAAAAGTACCATCACTACTTGCAAAACGTAAGTTTGACGTCATCAAAATGCCGTTTCACGCGCTACAGTGGAGTTCCTGGAAAGGAAAACGCCAGAGTTCATTTCGCCGCTACTGTGGCCTTAAAATTCGCAAGACTTAGATCCATATGACTACAACGTGTGGAGCATTTTGCAAGAGAAAGTGTACAAAACACTCATCACTTATGTCGACGACCTCAAACATTGCATCAGAACGGAGTGGGCCAAGCTGGATCACGCCGTAGCTGTGCGTCAGTGACGTCGTCGTCTTTCAGCTTGTGTCAGGGTAGTCGGTGGTCGTTTCGAGCACTGTTTTTAATTCTGACACTCTGTTGGCAAGTTGAATCAAACAGTTGATATTCCGGTCTGATTTACTCACAGTTGTCAGTTATGACATTGTGCGTTAAATACATGACGATCGTTTAATTCACAAGGTAAAGTAATGACACTGTTTAGGTGTGGCGGACATCTGTTTGGTTTCGCATGACTGTCACGACATTTTGTGCAAAAATTACAACTATAGGCCTATATTAGTTTTTGTCAAGGTTATGCCGTTTTTTCCAGACACGGTGCATAATATAAGTCGTGTTGCTTTGCAATGTGCGTTTGATGCTTACTTTGCTGTTCAGACTTCGTTTTACTGCTGTGCTCATTATTTACACATTACAACTGCTGTTTTTATTCGTTTTCCATCACTGCAAATCCATCTCACTACAGACTTTAACCTGGCCCCACGTCACGGACTTTTGACTGTCTTGACTGCTTTCTCATTCTACACATGGAAGCTGGAACACGTTCAAATGTCTACCCAAAGGCATTAGTTTCTAAGGACTTTCCAAGATCTTTACGAACCTTGTAAACAGCTCAAGATATCGAAATATGGTTTGCACCATAAAATACTCGTTAGCCCTGGAGACAAGTAAAGGGGTTCAAAACCCTCATAACACCAGCATCCTTGCCACTGATTTATCTGTTCAAATCCTCACTGAAATCTACACCGTGTTCCAAAAAAACGTCCCACTTTATCATTTGCTGTAACTTTAACATGCCTGCATCAAAACGGACAAAATTTGGCACACCAAAAGAAGAAACATCAGAAAAACAAACCAGCAAAAAATAAGAAATAAAATAAGTAAGTAACGTCACGTCAATAAGAGGGGCAGGCACCTGTATGCGGTTGATGCGTCCAGTGTTGCTGCTGTAGTTGTAGTTAAGGCTGCGTAAAGTGCGGTCGCCAATCCTTGCGCCGATAGAGACAACGTTCATAGTAGATGAGTTGTAGTCGTATTGGAAACTGGCATCAACAAGACCCCACGATTCGCCACCTTGACCTGATCACAAAATATAATCAACATGTAAAAACACGAAGATTTCTAACATAGTGTAAGGGCGATAGCTATAATCACATATAAAAAAAACAGCAAAAATCAATTTTATGGGATACTTTATACAGCATATTAGCTGCCCTTACAAGCTTAGGTCATGTAACCAGTGACCCCACTTTAATTTCTGGCCCCAACCTCCTCGATATCTGTACAGTGATGATGATATGATCAGTATAATTGATAACTAAGCATTTCTAGGGTGAGCTTTGATTTGCCAAAATTTTGATTCTTTCAAACTTTACATCTCAAACAGCATAAAGCAGCATTTATACTGGCGAGAGGAATAACTCCCATTTCATATCCTAGTGACTAAATGTTTCGATTTTTATTCAAAAGCCTGTAAATACTGTAGCAGTGTTCAGAGTAATGACCTTGACCCTGTGTGTGACCTCCAGCGTTGAAGGTCACGGTCTGAGCGGCAACAAGGGGCGAGTGGTCGGGGGCATAGGTTACAGTGGCGGTGAAGTTGTCAGCGGCTCGGTCCAGTAGTGACGCCCGCATGATGACGCCCGTCCGTCGACTGCGTTCATACACGATGTCAGCCCAGTCGATAAACACCACATCACGTCGTCCGTCATCCACGTCGAAGTACCGACTGACGCGACGATGTCCGCTTGGGTAAAGTTCCTGCATCAATAACACATGCTAGATGTTTAGCTACTGCAGGTGACAAAAAAATAACAACAACAGATGCGCTACATTCAGGTGGGGACGAAAGACGTATCTTTTCAGGAAGAAACACTCGACTAGATATCCCGACAGACATTTCTCTGACGTCCACCTCGTGCTTCTTAGGCCACATCAAATGCACAAAGTGCACAATGCGACCTATTGCAACCGCTGATCCTGTAGCGTTGTGCGTCTGTGCAAAAATGGCTGAACGGATCGACGTTCTGTTTGGGTGGAAACTCTTGAGGACGAAAGACAGACTATATTAGATGGGAGTTCCGACCAAAGCACGGCCAGGGGAAGAGGGATGGGATGTGATGCAGCTATCGCCAAATAACTTTGACCACTTGTTCGATATCGCACACTCCTAGCAACCACTCGCTAGTAGTAAGTACTAAGCCACTTAATGTTGGATTCCATATGGAGTTATGATGATGACGACGATGTATGTAAAAAGAGCCAATTTTGTGACAATAATATTAACCTGAATGATGCGGCCAGTGGAGTCGCGGTACTGCATGTATCCGGCTGAAGGATGAACTGAACTCGGCGGCAGATAGACGACTCTGTCGACACCCAGAGACGAGATACGAGAAAACTGATGGACTGCCAGGGTGGGAGTAGTTACCCCAGTCAACGCGCCGGTGTTGTCATCATAGTGCAGTTGGTATTGACGACCGCTCGCCAGTATCACATCCGTGGGCTACAACACATCATCTAGAATAAACGGCAGAACGTAGACATAAAAAGGTTCAGTAAGTTTGTAAAAAATGTTTAAAAAGTTAAAACGTGACATAACATGTCTATTTTTATAACAATAAGTGCTGACAGCATTACCAAGCAAATACACAACACTGCACGGCCACAGAGGAAAAGGCGATCGATAATCGTGGTTGACACACTTGCAAAAATCCGGATAGAGAAATGTGGACAGCAGAATTCGAGTAACTTTCTTTTGCATGATAAACCAAGGCAGAGGCTGCTGTTAGTTCTAACCTTGTTTCCAGTTTTGTAGATGAACCTGTGCACAATCTTGTTTGCAACCCGGCGCTCCACCAGTAGCCCAGTTCGGTCGTCATAGACGTTACTAACAGCAATGTCACCATGCCACCAGGCACTAACATGACCGCGTGAATCATAGGTAACGTTGAGTCCATCGAGTGGTCCCGCTGGAATGGTACGGACAGGTCGACCACTGGCGTCGTAGCGGACTGTGAGTAGGCGATCACGTTCTCGACCATAGACTGTCTCACTGCTCTCTGACTCGTCGTATTCCACCGACAACAACTGCTCCCCGTTCACCTGCACACACAGCTAGGACGCTAATAACATCCACTTATCTTATGCTTAATTAAGTTCCTGATAATCTTTCTGTATGGTGCATATTATATGAAATCTGTTTTATTTCGAAAAGCGTTTATTGATGTGGTCTAGATGTAGCCCACTGTTACGTGACTGTTTTGATTTTGGATTGTTATGATTGTAACCTCTTCAGTTTTTAGTGTTTTTAGTTTTTATCGTTGTTAAGCGATGACCACTTTTAATGTAAGCATTCAACTATGAACTATGATTTCTCACTTAAATACAGTAACGCTAAATCCGTAGGCCTATGTTAAATGTAAGAGCAGGCCTATAATTAAAGTGTTGTTTGTGTTCTGTCAGCTGCTGCATTCATTGTAGGCTAACATTCTTTTCACTAACTGACATTGTGCAGATTGCTCTTGTGTTCTTAAAGTTCTTGTTGTTATATTATGAGCTACAATTTAGTTTCGTTTTAGTAATATTAGTAATTTGTATATTTTTGCAGTTTTGTGGCAGATTCTGTAGCAGTCAGCCACCTGGTGAATGCAAAGAAATCAACACACAATTTCCTATAACTGCAGCAGCCACAAGCCTTAGCCTACAACTGCAAAGAAAGTGATAAACTTGTAACCAGTCACAACCACGCCACGGCTAAAGGCTCAAAAATATTCCTGCAAAAAGCACAATAGGCCTATTAATTTTTTCTATCATCATCATCATCTTCACAGTCATATGCAGCTCACCAGCAGACGTCGAACAATAGTGTTTCCTCGATCGCGGATTCCACGGTAATCGTCGTTTCTAAGTTGGTGCCACCACTCAGTTGTGTGCGTCACGTTGCCAGGCAACCGGATGACGCGCTTCACATCCATCTGGGACTCAACACCCGGCAGCTGGTCGCCCAACTCGTAAGAAAGTAACGTGTTAGACGGAAGGCGAGCCGTCACGCTGTTTGGAGTGTGTGTCGTTATCGTTTTAGTTCCATCTAAACAACCATGATTAGGCCTATTATTAACATTAATGTACAACAAGGTGCCATAGAAATATGGCGAAGGCTGCATCGAATGCACCGCACACACTAAACGCGTTGGACTCAACATCAACTATAGCCATTCGATATGTAGGGGATCGCAGAAGTTAAAAGTAGGTTACGTGACCCAGACGCAGATCCGCATATGACCTACTGTTGCATAGTTTTTCGTTAGGGCCCCTACCCCTTTACGTGCACGCAAAATTTCAAGTCGCTAGCTTCAGCCATTCTGAAGATAGGAGGGGGGTCCCAAAATTTAAAACCGGGCCCCTCCCCCTCTGTGGGGGATCAGGACCCACGTCTAACACAATGTTCCATGTTCCATGGGCCCCCAGGAGTGCTCACACCAAACAGCATCTTGATCTCTTCAGCCATTTTTGCACAGTGAAGCCGTGATGAGCCGCGTGACAGACAGACTGACAGACAGACGCCGAGACTATCGGTAAGAATAGACTGCATCTCACGCATTCGATGCAGCCTAAAACTGTTGTACTGCATAATGGCCACTGTTGAATGATACATCTAAACAGCAAAAATTATTTTCATCACCTCACTAGCCACGGACATAATACACAATTCTTATTATGTCCATGGCCCTTGAGGTGATGAAATTAATTTTTGCTCTGCCTTATAAACGTCAAGAAAACATTCGCGGCACCCATCTTTCAGACACCTTTCTCATCAACAAATTTTCAGCAAGTACTAAATGTCGCCTACCCACAGTCTGCAATATTACTAACTTACAATCACTGATCATCCACTACAGGTTTGTGAAATCTGTCTACATATTCTGTATTTACCGAGGTTTCCGGGTGCCCGAGAGAGTGCATATCATCGCGAGGAATTCTCAAACGATGAAATTCAGCATGCCACTTTGCGACTGTAAAATAAGAAGGGGTGGAGTCCCCCAAAGTTTGCATTATATTACATAAAAATTCTTGCAACAATAGACCCTTGAAATGAAAATACTAATTTTTAGCACGTACACCTTTGTCCATTATGACGTCATCTGCTGACCTTGGAAACGGGAAACGTCTGCACATAAGGGTGTGCAAAAGTAGCCCAATTATAATGTATGCATTGTATACTAAATACTGGCAAAGTGCCATGTGCATTCATAATCTCCTTCTGCATCATTCTATGAACTTTTTGAACAACCCTTGTATATTTATATAGCATAAGATCACACAATGAAGCTAATGCGCTAAGTCGACAGTCACCCTGTAAACAAGAATGTCTTCAGTTTATGTCTGAAATCTGAATGTTTGGGGTAAAAAGTGACGGTTTGTTTGATACAAAAGAATCTTAAAGTTTTAGCTTAACCATAAATGTACAGAATAATAACCAAAATACACAATAAAACAAGTTAGCAAGTAACGATAAACGATAATGGGCACAATAATATTATAAAAATACCGCGACTAATCGTTGTTCCAGTGTCCCCAACTTTCATAGCAACTGTGCTGACGTCACCGATGACGTCAAAACATGCCCGGCCAGCCTTGGCTCCGCCCTCGTTCAGCCACACTCGCTTGCCATTGGCCAGCACCAGCGACGTCACGTGACCGACGTCATCGTACTCGACCAATCGGACGCTGCCCTGGTCGTCACGTGACTCGATTAATCCCGTGTTGCCATAGTAACTGAAGCGTGTCGTGACGTTGTTGCCGCTGACGAATTGCTGAAGCTGGTTCATTGTGTCAGTTGCTAGGCGACAGCGCGCACCTGACGCCGCCTAAACAATGACGTCACAACGTTCACAGACCACTGACCTATCAGTGTAATGAATACTGACATCTAAATGGTAAACGACAATAAAAGCTTCAAAAATTCATTATTAATCATGGCACAATTTTGGTTAATGTTTTAAACGTCAGTAACTAAGACATTATTACATTCAGACAATGGTTCATTCCATACGTGGATAAACGCGTGGAAAAGCAAAACGGTAAGATCCCTCGACAACAGATGCCATACCTGAGCTCTTCTTCGGTGAGGTTATTTCACTAAAAGGTGCTACATAAGTGAATTACACTTACCTTTACCTTTTACTTCGAAAAACCATCCAAACAAGCCATAACTTATTGAAACTAAAAAAGACAAATAAACCTTACCCAGATATCGCGTGCGACGAGCTTGTAATCTCTTCTGATGGTCATTTGTTGTCCGCCAGAGTCGGTGACTTTGAGCAGTCGTCCGAAGTATGAGTGTACATTGTATGTAAAGTTGTACAGTTGTACTCCAGTCAGCAGATCATTTGTTGATAAGTGTTGTCCATAGCGATTGAACACATAAACCTACACAAGACAAGCATTAATACAGTATTTGGAAACGGAGGCAAATTTTGATTTGTGTTTTTCTGACAGGCCTACATCTGACGCCAAAATCTATATATAAAAGGCACTTTGTGTGTCTGTCTTTGTGTCTGTCTGTCTGTCCGCTCATAACTGTGGAACGGGTATATAGGGCGATTGTTTCCAAATTTTCAGGGAAGCTCCAGGGCGCCCTGGGGATGGTTTTTGGCGCAAAAAATGGGGTAAAAATCTTGGGGG
>Ga0126335_1000968_pt1 | contig 15181 bp, 9 predicted proteins | sample OlaspJWI45metaG_FD_108409 | JGI IMG/M metagenome (GOLD analysis project Ga0126335, IMG submission 108409) | Marine gutless worms symbiont microbial communities from Oahu, Hawaii - Olavius sp. 1 OAHU.JWI-45 metaG | ecosystem: Host-associated > Annelida > Digestive system > Unclassified | place... | reverse complement strand
CTGAAAGTTAACTGCAAATTTGTTAGCAATGTCAACAGCATCAGAACATCCATCAACAGAACTAACAGTGGTACGCCGTTTATTAATCTTGTTTTTCCATGTTTTCCAGAAAGATACTGTGTCCTTAGTCAGTAACTGTTCATGTAAGTCATTAGATATTTGAGCAGTAGCTACCTCTGCTTTTGCTTTTATAGCATGTTAGCATTTTATGTTTAACTCTGTTAGTGTATATGTATGTATGAACTGTGCTTGCTGGAATAAGGAAAAATAAATAATGGACCATCGCACTGCGACAGTCTAGCAGTACCTGGTCTACTGACATCACCCGATTATCGAGAGTTTACGAGATACTTTCGATAATATATCTCCATACATATACAGGGTGGGCCAATCATTTCAATAGCTTGTAACTCTAGACATACTAATCAGATCTACACCACTCTTGGAAAACTTCAGCATCATTTCATTCTTCATTAGAATCTATCATTTTTAGCTATTAATTTAAGAAAATGCGACACCGCCATCCAGTGAATGAAAATGACAACAAAAAATTCTCTGGCCTTATTAAACCTTACAAAAAAACAAACGTGCTTTCCTACTTAAATTTTTGACATTGACGCAGTCATTACTGTTACTTGTTAAATTCACTGTGATCTTTTTACTTTTTAGAGCTTTGATCAACATAACAACGCTATTTATTACCATGCCTTTCATTCACCAGATGGCGCCACTATATTTTGCATAATTAATGATGCAGATTATGTCGTCATGTTAAGAATTAAGTGGCCTTGTTTGCTGCCAAAAACAGTGAAGATCAGAGCAGCACTTCTGAAGTTATTAGCTGAAATGCATGGGCCCATTTAATTTGGCCTACCCTGTATACACTGTGTCCAGAAAAAATGAGACCAATAGTGTTTCAGGCATAACTCTGACAGACACAAATATATAGTCGTAATTTTTGCACGGAATGTTGTAAGGTAATACAAAACCAAACACAACAAATGTTCGCCACACCTAAACAGTGTTACTACTTTAACTTGCAAATTAAATGATCATCATATATTAGGACTACAGCTGGAGGAAATGCATGCCTGCATGCAAGACAAAGGACAGTGGAGGACCGTTGTAGCTCGAGCTGGAACGAGCTCGACATAGTAGTAGTAGTAGTAGTATATATTAAAATGCACAATGTTGAAGCTGACAACTGCAAGAAAATCAGACCGGAATATCAACCTGCAACTGTTCGATTCAACTAGTCAACTAAGGCCGAATTTATCGCAAAACACGATTTCAGAATTAAAAGCAGTGCTCGAAATAACCACAAGCTGAAAGACAACGACGCCACTGATGAACCACTGCAGCAATGACTTCGTGATCCAGCTCGGCCCACTCAATTCTGATGCGATGTTTGAGGTTGTCGAGATCAGTGATGCGTGTTTTGCATACTTTCTCTTGCAGTACACTCCACATGCTGTAGTCAACCAGATTTAAATCTGGCAAATTCTGAGGCCACAGTAGCGACGAAGATAAACTTTGGCATTTCTCTTTCCAGGAACTCCATGGTAGCACAAGCATATTGATGAAGTCAACTTACGTCAGCGTTACTTTGTGTTGTGCAAGTAGTGATGGTACTTTTTATAGGTTTGGTGGTCTCGGTATCAGAAGACTATCTTCGCTCGCACTACCTGTCTTTTTGGCCTCAGCAACAAGTACAGTTGTGTTACAGGACAAGATACTTGGTGGTTACCAGCCACTGTCAGACAGTTTGGCAAAGTTGTTGAAAAGTTGCTGGGTAGCTTCTTATGGTCCTGCCCCCACAGGGGAGACGGCATCAAAACAGTCAACATGGGACAAACCTGGTATCTTGGCTGAGTCTACTGCAGTAGACAAGACTCGAACATCACCGTTCAAACGAGCATGTCTCCTCGCAGCACGTGTGCCACATAGTGGCGACTGACTTCTGGTGTTGCCAATTACTGTGTGTGATATATAGCTTGATAACGAGGCTGTCCGCATTGCGGTGGCATTAAGACTTGGCTCTGAGCTTGGCAGTCCTCATTCTTGCCGTTGTGGCAGTTTAGTTGACGCTACTGGTACATATGGCCTAGTCTGCAAGCATGTCGGGAACCGAGCTGAGAGACATTGTTTTAAACAAGTGCATCAGCCATGCCTTCAGTGATGTGGACATTCCAGTGAAGAAGGAACCAGCCGGTCTTGTTCAAAGTGACGGAAAATGCCCTGAAGGCTGCACTCTTATTCCATGGCATGGGGGATGACCTTTAGCATGGGATGTCAGAGTCTGCATCATGGTAGCTGCTTCCTGCTTGACCACAGCCAGACTTCACGTTCAGCACGCACAGCAGCAGCTTCCAGGCAGTCAGCTAAGTATGCAGACCTGATCCAGTCTTAACTCTTTCAGCCCATAGCAGTGAAACCTCTGTTTCAGTGGATTCTTCCACCGCTACTTTCTTTATTGACCTGGGCCACAAAATATCTTCAGTTTCTGGCGAGGTTCATTAGGCCTTCTTTTTATTCCAGCGCATTTCTGTTTCTGTTCAACGTTTCAACTCGGTCCTTCTCCATGATAGTTTTACTCCAACCGATGGTTTTCACGATTAGCCATTCCAGTGCTTTGCTTTTAGCTTGTTTTTAACCCCCGGGATCTATACTACTGGGGGTATTAAATTTTTTTTAAATATAAAAAAAATAAAATAATAATAACAACAACAATAGTAACTCACCAAGCCCACAATGTAAGGACTGCCAGCATCTCCAAGTGCATGAGCCATTAATATTTGTATTGCTAGAGCCGAGGACCGCCGTGTTGGAATTACAACATACTGTAATGCACAGATGTACTTCACATGTTCTAGCAAGATTGAAACTCAATATTTCAAACTCAGATTTAAAAAATAATCTACCTTCTAACAACTTTCTGACATAAGATTCTTAGAACACATGAACATAGCTTATGTACACTGTATAAGAATAGTGTAATTAACTGTTAACATGTTTGTGTATGATTCTCCTTAAAACAAGCAACAGCCACAATTACCACAGTACACTGAACTGTTACTAATAATTCACTGGCTACACCGTTAAATGTCAGTTCAAACCAGCAAAAGTAAATTCAACGCTATTTATGGCAGTATTAAATGCAATGTCAAGCCTCTCTTAACTTATCCAATGTCCATTAATTTTCACAAAAATGCACCACATAGATAGTTACCAGCAGTATATCATTAACGAGTGCCCAGTTCAGTGAAACCAGTGTCTCTCCAATGTAGATAAATATCTTCACAAAACACACACCTGACCTTACAACCATGCTTCTTAAATACATTGACTATGCAAAAATACAGAATATGGTTCAAACATTTTACATAAATGACAACAGTCAAAACAACTGCAAATCAAACTGCAAAATACATGTATTTCGTCACAGCACTGTTTGCAATTACATTCTGCAATCATTTTGAATCAATTCCTCTAGATATTTTGACGTGCTTAATATCACAAAACTGTCTACAGCACTGCAAATGACAACAGCAATAATAGATGATGGATAGATATTAAAAAATGCAACTAACCCAGGTAACAACTGAGTTATATCGTGAAAGAATGAGACAGAGTAAGAGAAACGGCGCTCCTGAGATGAGACCAAACGCACAGACAAGTGGATCTGCACGAGGCGTCATCTGCCTCAGTTTCTTTGCAGCAAACATGCCAATCGCCACACCGGAAAAACCAGCAAGGCATGTTATGATGCCGAATATGAAACTAACTCTGAAACACAGAAATGCACATATATATAAATACATTGCTCCACTAACTAATCACAACAATGATAGTGTGGCTCGGATCATTACAGCATGCTGTTGTTTTAAAAAACAATCAGATGATTTCATACCAGCAAGACTGCGCTACAGGTCGATTATCTACACTAACAAACAGAACAGTTTTGCAATTTCCCACAAAGACCCTGTGCCTAAACTGCCTCATCTGGTTCGCTCATTATGCAAGAAGATTCAGTTCAACTAACTGTATTCACTGTATGGGCACTGGCAGCTGTAGAAAAAAGAAAAAAAAACATTGTGTATATATATAAATATACACTTATGTTTTTTTCTCAAACCAGTCTATGGGTCAGACCCCCTCACGGATTTTTTGCGGAATGGCTCAAAAGACGCAGTTCCAGGCAAGGGTGTGCCTTTTTGGGGTTAGAAAAATCAAGAATAATATTTAACCCCTTATTTTTATCCCCAAAGGTCGATTTTGGCCCCAAAAGCAGACTTAGAAATTTTCGAACTAAAATCACTAATAGTAAAAATTCTCCCATGAGCAGCGCCCTTAATTGTCATCGTAGCCCCATAACAGTTGTATATTAAATAGATAAATTGGGGTCAGGGATTCCAAATATGTGGTTGTTAAGGAGCCCCAACCTACAAGAGCCACAACCCACAGCACATGCACACTGGACGTTCCAACATTTTACACTAGGCAATACACAGATTGGCATGACAGCAAGTCTAAAACTTCATTGTAGACCCACACAAGTTGCACACTGAATAGACAAATCAAGGTCAGGGCAGCATCATGTGCACTTTTTGGAATTTTGGGAGCCCCCTCTATATCTCAGAAACTGAAGTTAGAGGCTTGAAATTTTCGGTGCAGATCAAAGGCAAAAGTCTAACTATTTATGGATAGTCAAAACTTTTATTGTGTTTAGATGACAGCAGCCCTAAATGCCGTTTGGTCTGGATAAAACAGCAAATAAAAATGTAAAAAAACTGCAGTTTATACAAATGTTAACGGAGACATTCACGCACCGAAAACAGCAAAAATCATAAAAAGTGATTTTACTCAGCACAGCAGCACATTGATATTATCACCTTTTGTGATCTTTGCTGCTTGCAATGTGTGAATGTTGCCATTAATATTTGTATAAACTGCACTTTTTTTACATTAGGTATTAGCAGTCTTTTGTCTTTGTTGTCTAATTTTCATCACATCCTTGAAGTTACTTCTTTCACAACATCAGTTAATAAATAAAACAGCTGACACTAGTGAACTGTTGTTAGAAACATATGAATGTCAGTCTTACTGTGCATCACTGACATCGACTGGCTGTACAAGCAGTGACTTGTAGATATACAATGGTGCCCACAGAGCTAACGCTCCAGTTACAAATGAGACACAAGTAAATGCAGCAGCTGATAGCATGAAACTTTTGCTGTGAAACAACACAAAATACAACACAAGCATCATGATGTGTAACTGTAAAGCTGTGGAGACAGTACTATACAATACTACACTATACTACAGCATTGTCAATATTCAAGTCGATGACATGTCCTGTCACGGAGTATTCCTGTATGGCATTCAAGTCTGAGAACCATACAGTGTAACTGAATCAAATCAATTCAGCATCATGCTTTGAAAACCATTCTTAATGATTCTGCGTCAGGAGACGGTGATTATGATTTTAACTGTATACATGCTGATTTACCACAACTGTTGATAGATGTAAACAGCTCACTTCTTCTGTCAAAATGATGAAGAGTGACAACTGTCTTAGTTACCTACTCTTCCTGAGTGAGACTTACAAATAATCAGTAGCCTTCAGGGCAGCCAACGAATACCCTTTGTTGCATGCAAACACTAGTCAATTTTAAAATTCCTTCATTCCATATGCACTGGCGAACTATCAGTAACTCATGTATTCTTAATCAATTTGCATAACTTTATATAAACTTTCTGTGATATTACTGCATATATATGTTTGTTAATCCAGGTCTTGGGCTGCCACACAGCATTAAATGACTGATCGATAATATAATACTATACTACAATAAACTGAATAAACTAACTTCTTCACAAGATATTTAAGGTCTTCTTTCCAAGATGTTGTTTTTAGATGTGTTCCACCTTCTGAAGCACCTCTGGGTGGTTCTTTAATGAAAACAACGGTCAGTAAGACACAGACCACACCTAATGCTGGTGTAGCCTACCAAACCAACCAGTCTTGTTTACAATAACTATTAACAAAAGACCAGCTACAGCTAGATCAACAACATTTCTAACAGAACTGCAAAGAAACTCAACAATGAAGTTCAGATAAAGTGAAGTCAAAATGGCGATATTAACCTAACGGTAATATAATTCATTACTCTGCAGTCTGCACTAAATTAACATTTTTGCAGCAGATATAATTTTTGTTTTTTTTCCCGGTACAGCAGAGTTTTATGTGCCGTTTTGCCCAAACAACCTTTAATAATACTGGTCTTCAGCTGTACGTTTGGTTGTTGGCATGGCATGATGGTTAATAATACTGGTCTGGACAACAAAGTTAATCAACATTGGGCCCAGTTAGTACTCGGATGGGTGACCAGCTTCAGACAGTTTACCAACAGTAGCCAGTATACTAAGAGAAAGTACAAAATAAGCATAATTCAAAGCATTGCATGCAGCGTAATTGAAGACGTCATGTAAAAGGCGACCTTTTCAGCTCACCTTCTTGTTATAATAACATATATGCCCTATATCCTGTGAGCATCATCACGGTAGTCAAGCACAATGTGATATAACCAGAAACATGGCATGACACATAGCGTAACGGTGTCACATTCTGTAGAGCTGAACGCCATTTGCTTTCTGGTAGGCCTATTCAGTCCACATAATGCGTATCAATAAAGTTGTAATTGCGCCAGTAATAATAATATGTCCGAGTCGAGGGTGCATAGACAGCTGCCTGAGGTCCCCGGCTGGTCAACGTCAGACTCTAAGCTCAGGTAACTGTTGCCCCCTCTAACAACTAGTTCAGCTACCTCACCGACGTTCCTAACGTTTTTAAGTCCTACTAGCCATTAGATATCGCTTACACCATGCCTGTAAAACACAATGGTACAACAGCTTATAAACAACAGCAGCAACTAATTAGGACAAGGCCCATATGCAGACACCACCGCACAAGCCACAGTTGGTAGGCGCAAGCAGGCAAGCGATGGAACAGGCATAGTTCCATCATGCCTACGCAACGTTCTTTGCCCCAGCATTCGTAATATGGTCAATTTCAGTCAACTGCTGTGCTCAGGGTGTCTTGTCGACTTTAGTTGCCTGCTGCCGTGAAGCTGGTGTCGACTAATGTCACCGACTGCCACAAAAGGGTTAAGTACTAAAGGCAATAGAGAAATTACCAGCAACAAATATTATAGAAACTGTATGTGTCCACTGACACAATGCCTCAAAGTAATTACACAATGTGTGTTATTAAAATAAAAAAATTAGATATTACTAAAACATGTAACTTACCCTCAATGCCCATTGCCAACTGCCCATGACATAACCAGCATATGCACCAGTCATGTATCCCAAACCACTAACATGCAACCACAGCAAAAGCACACAAAGGTAAAGTACATGTAGTTGCATATGTAACACGCATGAAGACTATGATAACTAGAATATTTGTTACATCGACAGACTTCAGTCAGCTTCCAGGGGCGATCTGGTTGTCCCGCAAACTAAGACTGAAATTTGGCGAATGTGTGTTCAGTGTCACCGTTCTGCGGCTCTAGAACGAACTTCCCTCCGACACCAAACATCCACATTGGCAACGTTCAAGAGACACCTCAAAACCTTCTTGTTTTCCAAACATTATGGCACAGTGTTAGAACAGTAAAACCTATTTTTATAATCTCCAGTTTTATCTACAAAGTTTCATCTTTTTTACCCACAGTATTATTTTTATTTCACTCAATATTTTACTTATATTACCCACAGGCTATTTTATTTCTCTTTTCTCATCATTATCATCACCATCATCATCACCACACCATCATCATCATCACCATTTATTCGTTCATTAAAAACAGTACATTAAGCATAGATAAAATGCACACGATAACAGGACAGAAAGGCACAAACTGCTCTAATAACTGCCCTAATGGATAAAGAAAGGAATGATGTGCACTAACATCCGCCCCTCAGAAAATGACAAAAATAAAACACAATAAAAACACAGTAAAACTAGTAATTGCTAACAATACCTGAGATGTTGAGACAAATCTACAGTTTTGATGGTGCGAATGAAGCTAGTAAGCATACTAAAATCAACAATGTCCGGTAAGTTATGCCACACCCTAACTCATGTCACACATTATTATCTTGTAAAGGACTGGTCGGCGTTTGGCCGTAAGTCTTTATGTTTAGTTTCACTTTTACTTTACGGCAGCTGCTGACTGCATCCAATAACAGCCAAAAAATCAGAAGCAGGATCATATAAGCACGGTGATACATCATCACCGGGGGATCCACAGAGTAGCATTGGCTGCTGTTGCATTAGCCTCCCACACTGTGACGGAAGGCTAATTTAACAGCATGCGAGTCGCTTTCTTGTGTACATTCAGTTCTTTTTTATATGTGAACGCATCAACACTAAAAATACATGGCATCGCTGAGGCCAAGATTTGGAACAGTTTGCTGGCTGATCGGCGACTCAACGTGCAGTCAATTGGGACATTCGTGCAGAAACTGAAACAGTATCTGTTTAAGTGTCATGAGCGCATATGAGGACTTTTATTTAATGCTATACAAATTTACTCAATTTCAATTTATAGCATTCAACGCTAATGCGCTGACAAAAATCACCCACTCAGGCACCCACCCAATATCATTCTGCACAAATCAATCGTTGTCACTGCTATCTACTGTTACATAATCATTAATTTTCCTGTAAAAAACCTACTGCAGTATACAGTATGAAGATGTACCTGCCAACTGGAATGGCAATGTAGAAGATGGATATTGCAGCTGTGCGTGTGTTGTCAGCAAACAAATCTGCTATGATTGTAGGCGCAATTGTAGAGTAGCAACCCTCTCCAATACCGACGACTGCTCGCAGTAGTATGAAAATTACAAAATGCTGCAAATTACAACCATCTTCTTTACAAATACAAATAAGGTGACTATCGTCACAGGATCCTCAGTGCTCTGCACTGTCTATGCATCACCGGCATCATCTTCATTTTACTTCACCAGAGGGCAGCACATTTTCAACATTTTTTGTGTAATAATGCAGTGCATAATTTAAAAACGAAAAGTTTGGGCATCATCCTCACACCGTGGGCTATGTTTGTGCCAATTTCCGTATTTCTATTATTTTTGGTTTCTCATGTAGTGTGTGGAGAATAATATGCTCATTTTTGGCCTATTTTGTCATTTTTTCGCAAATTTTGCCACAATTAAAAATACTTTTGCCAAAAATCTAAGTGCGCACATCATCCTCATACTATATGCCACCTTTGTGCCAAATTTGACGTTCTTAGCCATTCTCAGCCCTGAGATATCGTTTGGAGAAGAAACAGTCATCCACCCACCGAGACTATGTCGTCATCTGTGAACCTGAGGAACATCAGTTCAAAGATTAGTTAATAAAGTATAGCATAAAAGCACAATAATTACTACCAATGAATGCAAATGGAGGCAAAATTACTGAATATAAGTATATGACTTAAATGTTCGGATCAAGTATATTACGTGAACAATAAAATGCCAAAATAGACACCAGAAGGCTATTTGTCATTTGCATCTGCTGAACTAAAGCAGTCAATTTCATCTAAACTGTATCTGACTTACAATCACAACTATGAAAATTAACACCACGTTAAAAGGAGATGGTACTAGAGTTTCTGTAGCATGGCTGTGACATTTACTGTACGTTTGTAGTCATGACAGGTGAATAACTAAACTAGACGCCGGTCACCGGGAAGCTTTGTGCCTGCTTGGCCCGAGCTAATAACAGCTTACGATGTCAGGAGGCATGGCGAGGCGTGGCCGAGCTAATAACAGCTTGTGACGTCAGATAGACAGAAGGACAGACATCACAACTGCGTTACATATTGTGTCTTTCGCCCTTACAGGCGCAGATGCAAAAAAGCATGAATTTACTGACATGCAGTAGAATAATGAGATCAAACTTACACTGGGACCAACGAAAGATGATGCCATCATGACCGCCGACCAGCTCAAGATTCCAATACTGATTACTATGGTACGGTTAAATCTATCACCAACGTAACCAAACAGCAGTGAGAACAGCATGTAAGCAACAATGAATGCAGTCTGCATCAAGCCGACTTCTGCATTAGTAATCTTGTAGTATTCCTGAAACTCTTTCAATACACCTGTAAAATAAAATCAGCAACAGTTCTGTGCTGCACAAAGCAAAAAGATTCAAAATGCATATGCAAAGAATGATCAAAACAAAATTCACAAAATTAATAAAAATTCCTTCACTTGACGTTATTTTACTCATGTGTGAAACGTGACATTACCAATACAAGAAAGAAAAAATGGCAAAAAAAATTAATGACCAGAAAGTTTCCCAATTTGAGTGCTATGACAAACCAACCAACCAAACACTACACAAATGCTATCATCGCATCATCACAGGCAGTGCAGGAGCACAACCCCTCAAAATTTCATTCTGAAATCTGAAATTTGGCACATGATTACATCGTGGTCTTCACCCCACACAAAAATCTTGGCGCAGATCAGTTTGGCAGGAGCTTCTCTCTAAATATGTGAAACGTAATACTTTTTTGTGACTTTTTTGACTGTCCTTACCTTTTTTATTCTCGATCACATGCTCAGGTCAAACTGTGACACTGATTCACATAGTTAATGGCTCAAACGACGAGTATCCCTGCAAGGAGGTGCCTCTTGGGGATTAGAATGATGGGTGATGCCATTAGGGGAAATAACATCCCTCCCAAAAAATGGGTGTGAATAGGCAATGTCAAGCTTAAACACAAAAATCTAAAATCAAAATAGACAACAAAATCTGATCAACTTGAAATGTGAAAGGAAAGTTAAGATTAACAACTACAACTACACTTTGTGGGTGGTCTATCATTTCCTTACAATAAATCCAACCTGGCAGACAGCCGCCATCTTGAAAATCGCGATGACGTCATATCTCAGAGCAAATAGTTCACTTTGGATGAAATTTGGTAGACTGATGCAGAATCACATGCTGACGATGGTGAAATGGTCATAATGGGAACCGGAAGTAGAAATCCATTTTGTCTATGGCTAGTGAACTGATGAAATTATTTTTGATGTGTCATTTAACAGTGGGCATTACACAGTTATTATAAAAACGACAGCTTTGTACATTAATAGTAGTAAATAGTAATCGACTTCATGGTCCCAGTCATTTAGGTATCACTTGTCAAACCGCATTCCTTTGTGTTATGAGGATCGATGACATATTTGCACAATGAAAACTTTGGGTTAAATAACTGCTGAGCCATAACAGATCTTATTACCCTCAGTAATGAAAACAGTAACTATAATATAAATAATGCAAACGTCAACATACCAACAATTGTGAATCTATCCATATAGTTCAACATGTTGGACAGCAGCATTATTACCATGACTATATTTCCTTTCAACGTTGATCTATCTCGACAATCACATCCGAGACTCAACACTTCATCAAAATCTCTGGCATGATGTACTGGTGGAATGCCGTCTTTAACAATCATCATTTCCAGCTGCTCTGGGAATTTACCATTTGTCTCTGCTTCACTAGTAGCCGCTATGCTGCGTGCAGCAGACTTGTGTGTCACAGTGTCATCAACTGAAGCTCCATTGAACTTTACAGGCTTCCCAGCAACACCAGAAAGTTCATGTGCTAGACCGGCAGGGTGGTGACCTGGCTCCATATTTATATCAGCATTATCGTTCCTGTCAACAACTACAATAAATTTCCCAACAAAAAATAATAACAAAATATCAAAAATTACATAAAACATTTTACTGTTTCAGTCCTGTTTGTCTTTAATAAATGCAATTTCTTACATTAATTTTAAAACTAAAAATTTGTGTGCACACAATAACATGATCTTACACAAATATTTACATTTACACTTCTACACCATTTGTATGATAAGCTCGAAACTCGCCATGCAGGTAGCCTTTCGGTCTGGCCATATCATGGGCATATTTGATTTTTAATAGCCCATGTGGGTCAAATGCTATTGCTCATCACAGTAGCACAGTCATGCTACAGTGTTATCGGCGACAATCCATTCCTATAGAGCAATGGAAAATTCGACCCTCCAATTATTACCAAACTTGGCATGATTGATTACGCCGATAGACCTAGACAATCAATCAATCAAAAAGAGCGGAATCAGCCGAGGACGTGACTTTTGGCGGTCTCGACAAAAATGGGTTACCCCTCCCTATAGCCTAGGAAATCGGGCACAGAAAGCTCTAATCTGTGTCAAATCTTCAACCAGAAGTAGACATGTGGCCGATTCTGCACACGTCACATACAGTAGAAAATTCACCAAAGATGGCTGAAAACACTGACTGCCAAAATGTCAGGTCCTATAGGAAATCTGATAAGGGGAACTCAAATTTTAAACCGGAAGTAGTAAAGTGGCTGTTTTCTGCACTTGTGCAGTAAATAAATGGCCAAAAATGGCCTTAAATGTCCGTCAAATTGAAAAAATTTCACGTCCTTAAGGACATCAAGCACGATGAACTCAAATTTGGGGTCAAAAATTTAACTGTAGATTGACAGATGGCTGTTTCTGCACATAAAAAATGTCCAATATTAGCTGGCTATGCAATTCATTTTTTTCATTCATTCAATTTTGTTAAAATTTCACGATCAATAGGATTTCACATCAGGCACAGCGAACTTGATTCTTGGGTAAAATTTAAAGGCAAAAGTAGCAAATGGCTGTTTCTGCAAGTTATTTTCGCATCTTGTACTTGGTTTGCGTTCTACAGACACCGGTCCATATGTCACTAAAGTCTGACAATGTGAACTGACCATGGTCCTGACAAGCCAACGAGCCATGAAACAGGCCTAGGCATTAGACAGTCTTTCCCTTATAAACGTAGACAGATAGACACCCGCACAGCATATTATTGTCTAGATTACTATTTTATACATTTGATCTTGTGTTGTTCAATTTGTAAACTATCATTTTAAAGACTCATGTGTAGGCCTATGCACAACTGATCGTTCGCTGCTAGGTGACAAAATCGCAGTAGCTATTTAATCGAATTAAATAAACTAATATAGGATCACATGTACGCATAGCCTGAGTGCATTAAGACAGCTACATGTTATGGGGCCAACTGCAGGAAATAAATTCTATTTACACAGCTAAGTAATCGATTTGTGCTGTTGGAGATTTATTGACAGTGAATTTGGAATTTTTCGTTAGGGATTTTCAAATTGCAGAAATTGTTTTGGCGTTACGTTGCTATAGTTGCAGACCTTGACATTGGTCACATGGAGCAATTCAGTAAGTAAAGTATTACAGGCACAGTGTATTTACTGACACAGCACAACTTTGTAATTTTTCAAAGTCACTGTCTGAGTTTTAAAAAGTCCGTATATATGAACTATGGACTGTTGTGACTGAAACGAATAACAAACAGTAAATATAAATGTAGAATCCTGCTGCACCGTAGTGGTGAAACAGTGCATAAAAATCTAGCGAAAGTTTTGACATGCAACTGTCCTTTTTAAACATTGTTTTTTTACATTTTAACTAATCATTTTAGGGCCCATATTGGCTAAATCAGCAGTGCGTGCAGCCTAGCCATGTTGGGCAACATGGTTATTGGAGTGTGACAACGGTGTATAGCACAAGTGTGTGGCTGCTGAGCTAGCCGGAATGCGATAAGTCGACCAGCAATGAAGCATGGGAGTGGGCTAGTGGGCAGAGGCGGAGCTATAGGATCACGTGTACGCATAGCCTGAGTGCATTATTGCCACGACAAGAACTTGACATTTCAGTGCTGCGTTAATCTATTTGGGTTAGGTGCAAAATCTCCATAGATGTATTTTCCAATCATCCGCACTATTTGCCTATTCTGTTTGTGTGTCTGTCTGTAAGGCAATGTGTGTTTGTTTGCTTATAACTTGGGAACGGGAGGATTGTCTCCAAATTTTCCAGGTAGTTACAGGGTGTCACAGAAACTGTTTTTGGCACAAAAAATTTTCTTTTGGGGGAATTGGGGTAAGGTCCAGAAAAATGGCTAATTTTTGTTTCTCGCAGCAACAGTCGGCCATACAGCACTGCAGGCAGACTGGGCACTGGACAAGCAATAGGTGAAGGCAGACAATACGAAGATGCAAGAGAGGCAGGTGTTGGTTCTGATGGGCCATCACGCATACAGAGGTCCGGGAAGCAAGGGCTTTGGGCAGCCTACATAATGCCCAGCTGGGTGGGCAGAAGCACTAGTACTGTTTATACTAAATGCAGCTGCTGGAGACTGGTGTGGTTATCTACCATGTGACATGACTGAAAACTTTGACTGGTACACGAGATCATGAGACTGACAACTCATATTGCACAGTGTTAGGCGTGGACTGAGAGAGGTCGAATAAACGGTTACACTGAAGGTTTCGCTGACCGATAAGTACGGTTATAGTCGGTATTTATATTAGGGATAGAGTAAGGGTAATGTTGGTATTAAAATTAAGGTTAGGGTTACGGTCAGGAATAGCGTCACTGCTAGTATTATTCGGCGGTGGTTCGGCCGGTGAAAACGTCAAGTGGTCACGCCCACTGCCTGTATCTCAAGTATTTCGCCGCACACTGGGTATCATAATTTGGCGTAAAAGTACACTATAACTATAAGTTTCTAAACTACAACCGCATATTTGCCTACTGTCATTTATTATAGCTTTTATTAATTTAAAAGTTGTCTCGATGTTCAATAACTAAACAACAAAAGCTATCATGTGCCTATTGTTAGATCATACCCAAGATGCAAGGCCAGAGAGGTGTGGATCCGTAATTTTCTAGTCCGCGTACTGCGCGTATTTTCATCGAAAATACCGTAAACGTTAGAGTCATTCATCGTCCGCAATATACCAGTGTGTATTCCCGTATAGGCCTTCTGACATCACTCTCTGCTGTTAAGTTTTTAATTTTAATTGATTTAATTTTAATATCCTGGTATAATAATTGACTGTGATCTTACATGGCAGAATCATATAGACTACTTATACAACAAACTAAAGTAAGTAAGTAAAACTATATTATAGTGCGCCATAAAGCTGACCTAGCCAGCTTAATCTGCCGCACTCGTAGTGATCAAACCGTTGTCCTAAAACAAAAATCCAGGGTAGAGCTAGGGT
>Ga0126335_1000967_pt1 | contig 15190 bp, 5 predicted proteins | sample OlaspJWI45metaG_FD_108409 | JGI IMG/M metagenome (GOLD analysis project Ga0126335, IMG submission 108409) | Marine gutless worms symbiont microbial communities from Oahu, Hawaii - Olavius sp. 1 OAHU.JWI-45 metaG | ecosystem: Host-associated > Annelida > Digestive system > Unclassified | place... | reverse complement strand
TTCCGGTGTAGCCTACCCTGGAGTGACCACGTCAGTGGACCACGTGAACCGTGGGAACGAGTGGGCTCCATGCTCTATACCCTGGATGACCATTGTAAAGGCCGTGAAATTTGTTCACAGGCATTCGTGGTGTTCATAGCATATTTGAGTTAACCGGGAGATTGTTATGCCTCCTCCCGCCTGTATAGGCGAAGAAGGCAATATGCAATCCGGTTGTTCTGTCTGTGGTTCTGTGATTCTGTCCGTGACAGCAGTTTAGGGTCTGCGGCTAGGGCCACTTTTGTTCTTTTGATGCCTCTGCTAGACCAACCACAAACATCTCACCCCTCCTCCCGGGGAACTCTCACCCCCACCCCCGCCGGAAACCCCCTGGATTGCCCTCTAAGTAAACCTACAACTGCTGGGCCTTTTTTCTTTTTCATGCTTCTGTCAGACCCAACTGTGCCCAATACAGACACTCTATCTTCCTGAATGGACCCCCCGGTTAACCCTCCTCGATGGGCGGACCGTGCATGGACATGGGCGGAGGCATACCCATCGACGGCTTTCCATCGACTTCAATCTAGTTCTCTTAACTTTCTTGTTTTTCCATTCTCCACTTTCCATTTATATCTTTTCCCTTCTTTTCTTCAGCCAATGATTGTGTTCAGACTCAGCTTTCTTTAGCTTTCTGAACTGTGGAAAATAAATCTGAGGACGAATAACACTGAGGCGTGGGGTACTGTCGTAGCGGTGGCGTAGTGGTAATTAATTACTAATAACTTGTTCTGACATGAGTCGACTTTATAGTGAATCATCAGTCGAGAGATTTGTCAAATTTCTGTCATTTTCCGCTATAATTTGGTTGCTATTCGATATGCTGTGGCGGACGGTAGTTATTGTAATCACGAGGTTGTTTTCGTGCGTTGTCTCACGTCACCATTTTTTTGCGTTTAAACCGCACGAAAGCGCCATGGCACCATGCAGGGTCGAGGAAGTAGATACTGAATGTTGATACAGTGGACACTAGAAGACAAATGGACGTTGTTGTGGCCTCCGGACAATTATCTCCCGTTTGTCGTATCAGTCGTTATGTATATTATAATCCCTCTAGGCGACTGGGCTAAGTGCACTTAATGGCTTTCACATGACACTCCGTAATATGGTGCGCGTAATAGTCGTCGCATCCGATTCACCGCGCGCATGCGACCGATTTTTGCTTGTAACTTTCGTTACTTTCCACATTTTACCGTTTTACGCAGGGTCACAGATGCTGCAGTCTGCATGCTGTGACTGTTGTCATACTGTACGTTAAAATGTATCTGATCATCACATCACATTTACCTCAGCGATCCTCATATACTGTAGAGACTGCTAATTATTGCCTAACTTCTCGATAGACTCCATGGCTTCTCACACAATTATTAACTTTCCACAAAGTGCTTAGTTTTTATAGCACGTAAAAGTCAGCGTGTATCGTGTAATCCGCTGAGATCATAGCAATACCTGTAGGCCGTAGACGTGTTTATAATACTTAACTTACTTACGTTAGTAGTGCGAAGCCTGCTGACACCGGAGAGTGGGCTATGCAGGTGATTAGGCCTACAACGGGTAATCAAAAATGCGGTTTGGTCGGTTTTCACGTAGTTAGGGCCGGCTGCTTGCGTCATCACTGCGCCGAGACCTACAGTTATGCGTGTCGTCGTCAATTCATATTCGTCGTCGTTGACTGTGACCAGTATGTTGAATGCATCACCTGTATGCTACGTCATCTCCCGCTGTGACCATCAGACCACCAAGCATGCCACGTGACGCCCTCGCCGTACATTGTGGCAGATGACGTCAGCTTGCCGCACATGTACCCGCTCTAATTGCGACGACCACACCATTAGAATTCCGTTTACATTGAATGCCAAAATTTAGTTGCTGTAAGCGTAGTCGGGTGCTTTGATGTTTCAATCGAATTAGCGACGGAACGCCGGAACACATTGCAGGCCTAGGCCTACTTTTTGGTTTTTCAAGAGTCAGGAAAAAGCTAAACTGATCAGACCAAATTGGCCGACAATGTTACAAAAACGTAAAACGGTATCGAGACCGACAGTTGCATATATTAGTCGAGCTTGACTGAAACATCACTAACAGAAATACGAAGACACTAGACAGGATCTCATTTATGACGCGCCACCTGCTAGACAGCTGTTTATCTTTCCACGATGCAAATGATAAAAAGAAAATGACTTTTCAAACTGCGCTCGATGTTACGCCTCCACCGCGAAATGTGACAAACAATAATTATGTTCATATTATTCAAAAGTTTTTAACTACTCAGACCTCCTAGAGGCTCCGTCCCTGCATGGACTCCCGCATGACCCCGATACATGGGATCTAATGTTCCAGCAGACCTTCTATCTGTGGCATCTCACTCATTTCGACGCCGATGATTTGTTCCATCTCTGCTGTTCTTCGGTATGTCTTCGTCTCGCAATAATTGCGTGAAAGGTAGCCTGCGTGTTAGTTGTGACACCTGGCGAGTCGGCAGATACCCGCAGATACCGTAGACCACCCATACAGTGTGCGACACTCGTCGCGTCACGGGCCATCGATCATTCGTATTTCCGCCCTCACACGTCGTTACTCGACATCACTGCTATATCGCACCGTGTTGTATAATAGCTGCAGGCATAAATCATCACTCCTCAGCAACTACCAGCAGAAGTGATGGACGGACGCAGCGTTGCATAATACGTGCAATCCCCAACGCAGGTGCGCGTCATGGCGTTATGGGACGTGTCACCTCTAAGTACGTATATATCTGAAGGATGGATTACATTTTTCTTCCTATCACAGGCAGCAGACAGCGACTTGCTTGCGTCTTGCCACCATCATTCACAAATCACAATCCATGCTTTGCAACTCGGTAGACAGGCTGAAGACAAGGGCTAAGTATATTTCGGAGCATAGCTTCGCTTATACATAAATTTGTATAAACGAGTTCAAACGTTTGCTTTCATTTTTTCAATGTGTATACACTGTACACCTATCTGCTCCTCTTTTTCTCCAATTACTGCAAGCTGTCATCATCATCTTTATTTGAGCCAGACATCAGTCGTCCATATATGTAACAAGAGGCCAAAGTAATTTGGCAAAGGCTGCATCGAATGCACCGCACACACTGCACGCGCAGGACTCTGTGGCTGTAGCCGTTCCAGAGATATGTAGGCAGTCGCAGAATTTAAAAGTAGGTCAGGTGACCCCGCCCAGTAGATGATGAATAAGCTACTTTGCGTAGTTTTGGATAGGATCCGCAGCCATGTATATGCACGCAAAATTTCAAGTCTCTAGCTTCAGCCGTTCCGGAGATAGGAGGGAGTCCCTACATTTAAAAGTGGGCCCCATTTCCCTCTCTGTGGGGGCATCAGGACCCGCGTATAACACAATGTTCCATGGGCCCTAGGAGTGTTCACCCCAAACAGCATCTTGATCTGTTCAGCCGTTTTTGCACAGTGAAGCCGAGATGAGCCGCGTGACAGACAGACTGACACCGTGAGCATTGGTAAGAGTAGTCTGCATCTTATGCATTCGATGCAGCGTTAAAACACGGCATCAAACATGACAGAGAGATAGCGTCAGCCCATTATATGAACAGCTGTGGTAAAATAGTGTTTATACATTGTAACATCGTACATACAATCATGCATGAAAGTTCCACCGGTGCTAACTGCATACCAACCACCACTGCCATACAGACACCTGTCATGCATCGCATTACACCAGCCTACCGCCGCATCTTACCACCTGCGTCGATGGATGCCATGCCAGAAACCCACTGGGAGTGAGTCAGTCCGGGAACGAAACGGGAGTCCCGACTGGGCGGAGATGGTTGCATAATCTACAGAATGCCGCGACCCACCACCACCAGACAGACTCGTGCCAGGTGAGGTCAGTTCACACGGACATGATTACGTTCACAGCACGACGCCTGCGTCTACCTGTCAGACCACCCGCCACGTTGACGAACCGCTTAATTCAATTAGGCCGGACCAGCGTCGTTATCAACATTACAACCTGCAGGCCGAAATAGCCTATGCGGCCACGATCGCTTGAACTTGCCTGTGTCTATTACTGGCCAAAATAGTTAATCTAATGTTATCAGTATCAATAACAGACTATCTGGTTGTATAGTACGACTGAGTTAAATATAGATTACGCGTCAGCCGTAGTATAACAGACTGATTTGTGTCTATCATGCACTCGCATAATTATGCTGTGTGTTTCGTTATCGAGGACAAGAATTCAGCCGTTGCTAACATGGCCGCGCAACATTGCACAACTAGATAGATATAGATAGATAGATCTTTATTAAGACAATTGACAGAACGCAATTGCAACAAATGGAATGTGTACACTACAGTAAAATGCAGGTCGGCATGAAAATAAAATGTTAAATCAGTACGTATGTGTAGTAATGAATGAATGAATACTCGTGTATTATGGAAGAAAAACCTAATATGTGTTCTTATACAGCATGCGTGTAAGAAAGTTACAGTCGGATAAATGTGTTGAGTGTTCGGGCAACAGTCTGTTTAGCAGATACGACACAGTCTTGGTTACATTTTGGCTTTTGACCATGGGGTCTTTAACCCCCTCCCCCGAAACCAAAAGCTACCGTTTTCAGCAAAAAACACCACTGAACGGCCATAATACCGTTCAAGATCATTCAAGGTCACCGATTTCGGTACCAGTCGAAAGCATTATGCGACTTTCTATTAGTGAATACACGTAATAGAAACTAATATCGTTTGCCAGCCTTCTCCTACGAGTTATTGTACAATAAAACTATGTTCGTACCTTTTGAAACCATCACAGTTTAAATGTCACTCGAATGGTTATAGTAATGAAACAAATTTCATTTCTAAGGGGGTCACAAGACTATAATGTTACTATCTAACTGCAATATGCGTCCGTCTAATGCCTGGTATCCTCTAATAGTGTGCAAATTTATACGCAATGTGTTGGCTGTGTGCAAGTAATGTAACGGAGATAGCGACGACACCGAGATACAACGCACTCACAGATAGACAGTTGTCTGACTTAATTAGTTCGCGGTTCGGCTTCAAAAGAACGATTTTCCTTTGGGTACTGCACACTGCACAGTGATAATCTAGATCACTACGCGGATGTCGCCGGCGGGCGCCCTCCCCGGCCTGGCGGCGTCGCACAAACGAAAACCCGAAACCGGATGGCTTCGGTAGATGAAAGAGCGGAGTTGACCGGGTCAGGAGGAAGTTAGCTGCGATGCTGCTGTGGAAAGAGATAGCAGGGACGAGATGTCATCGCAGGTCGGCGACGATACGTCGACATGTTCCAAGTCAAGGTCGCACGGCGCCGCCGACGACACACGACCTCAGATTCACTCAGTGGCGTCCGAGTCATTCACAACAGCTGTTCTTTGACGTCCACTGCAATTTGGCGCTCGCTGTCTCTGGGTAGATGCATGTGATTGACAGGTACAGGTGCGAGACGTCGATCTGTTCAGGTTAAAGTTGTCTTTCTCTGTGATTTTGTTATTCACACTGGCAACTGGCATTGCAATATCTAATTAAACTGTGTCCAAGGGAGCACACACCTGCGCGTCGACGCTTATTTGCTGCTGTGACCTTGACTTTTATCCCATTCTTGAAAATCGAAAGTGACCTGCGTATTTCGAAAAAAAGATGTACAAAACTGTACGTCCACACCAAAGATGAAATTGCTAGGTCAAGGCATTCAATAGTTAAGCCCGACTTGAATAGAAGTCAACGTCAAACGTCAGTAACGTCCAATCACCACTCTGTCACACCGTCCAAGTTATGTATGTTCACTGACAAGTACAGCTGAGCAGTAACTAAGCAGACATTCACCGCTATGTCTTACTTCTGGGCTGGCTACAGGTTTACATAAATAAATTTTTAGAGAGCAGGACGTCGTAATGGTAAAAACTGCCTGAATAGAGTCTGAAAACTAAAGATCACGTGGAATTTCTCATAATATACTGTAATATTTTGCTCCAGCGATTGAGGAAGATTAGCTAAAACTTGAAGGCGCAGTGTGTACGGTTATAAATAAACTCCACTGTTGTTGTATAATGCACTGTTCAAGTTTGCTGTTCGGATCAAGTTTGTCGAACAAGTGTCGATTTTCTCACCGCAAATACTGCTGGGGGCGACCGCGTCACACACCTGTTACGTCACCACCCATCTGTATGTTACCTACTGTAAGAGCGCCCAGCCGGCACTGATTCACCCCGTAACGAGCTTTTAGACTCGGCTAGGCGTCATCAAACCACATGCTGGCGGGCTAGTCTCGTTGACCACCCACGGTTTCAACCCACCAGCACCACTACGACGAGTTTGCGTAATCCGGTTCGATCGCACTTTGGCGTGATGTAACCGTGACATATCGCTATAGCAACCGACCGCCGCAACCACACAACTTGTCGCTCAGAGAGCACCGACCTGCCGGGCGGCAAGTTCAAAGCATCGTAGGTCCCACGGCTCGGATGTATGGGTCCGCTCGGTGAGTGGTCTTGGTCAGAGCGGAGTGCAAGAACAATCGACGAAAGAAGCAAGAAAAGAAACACATTATACGCTCGACCTTGTCTGGCTGAGGTTCTTTGAACTGAGCATGCAACGAATAAACTACTTGATATAGGCTAGTGGTTCCGCATCTTGTGGATAAGCAACTGAGTGGATGTGCTTAGTCGCCGATATCATGACAATGCCGAGTGTTCGAGTGTCTTCGTGAACTAATTTAGCCTTTCAGTGCACCATACCGGTGAAAACTTGAAAAGAACAACGAATTGCATCGATTTTTGATTATTGATAGGCCTATATTGTAATTTATAATTACTGTATTATTTTACTTCAACGTACGTGACAGTAAATTAGAATATCCCAAGCAATTTCTGAAATAGATAGAAAATACTGTTGTTATCATAGGTCCCTCTGTTTCGATGTGGTGTGCTTTCGCCTCTTCACGTCAGTGGGTGGGATATGCATGCATATTTAGGACCAGTTACAAAACACTTCTGATGCAATAGGCCTATTATTACGATCGATTCATAAACCTCAACTCTTCATCAATATTGCCTTCACTTAGGCCTAACGCTTAATGACCATCAGCTGCTGAGTGTCCATTCTGTAGGTTTTACTTGCATAAAGCTGAATTGCAATGTAAATACGGTTTTATTACTGCGACGAAAATAAAATACTACATATTGTATGAACCGACTGTTAGGAATAGTCTATGCCTCGGATGCGTAAAACGCACCGGGGTCATAAAAGTCACAACGTAAACCATGATTAACGGAAATGTTCAACAGGTGCGCGAACACGTAGCCTACATCACAGCATCGATATACATGTATGCGTTCGTTCGTTTAGTGTCGTTTACTTTAACTGACCGTAGGCTATATTATGAACTTGGGCACTTAGCATGCTAAACTCATTAAGGCGTCCTTGGTCGACCCGATCAGCCTGTTGGACTATATAAGCTCGTCGAATGTTACTGTTGAGCCAACCCCGAGGTTTCTTATATTGCCCGCCCAGCCACAGTCAGCGCTGCTCTGGCAGCCTAGATCCAATGCTTAAATTGTGTACATCATGCATTTGTCAAAGAAAGCAAACATTTTCTGTGCCTGTAAGTTATAATTTCTATATAAGAACAAGCGAGTTTAAAAATATGACTTCGTACATTCAACCAAAGACAACAGCTGCTAATAACGTATAGCTGCAGCGCAACAACATTATCATCGTTGACTGAAACCACGCAATCGGCAAATAAACAGTTTTCGGCACATCCATGCCGGGTTCCATAGTTTATCCACTGGAATGTTCATAGACTGCATGAGTGCATATATCGGAGCGCCAAGCGCCGCATTAGTTCACTTAATGATGCTGACCCCACTGACGGTCTGGGAGGGAGCACCTGCATGACCTGTCCGTCAACGACGTCGAGATCAGCCATGACAGCTGCTGACACACTCCACGCCCCTCCACTCCATTCCACATCGCATCATATACTGACCACCAGCCCTCACTGATACGCAGATATGGTCCAGATAACGGCATCTGACGGCTATGGACAGACACGCACGGTACTCTGCTGTTGCTATTTCCATTCTACTATTATAAACAGACTGACGGGGGCGCACCTACTTACTCTCGGAGGTGGGTGTGATCTTATTTCACGGCATCAGTCATCGTTAGCTGCATGGCAAGGCGCCTTAGTTTCACTTCCACACCAACTTTTCACTAAAGTCTATGCTGTTGGTTGGGTCATCTGGCCTGTAAAAATCCTCCCCGAAATGACCTATAATGTCTCGAGTGAGACGCGCCTCTACTCAGTACTCACCCACTCACTAAAATCACTTTTGTTTTATCCAGTTTCTGAAAATACTCGTATATTTACTATTTAACAGTGTTTGCGTTTCATCAGCAACACGATAGGATAAATTGCAAATAATCAGTCGGTTTATTGTTTCGTTTCATCATAAAAAAATTACTTTCGCAAACACTGCCAAAACCTTACCACCGTTTTACTACAAATTTAAACCATTTTGTTAAAATTGGGGCACTCGTCCGCCTGTCCGTCTGTGTGTCACACACGAATATATCAGAAACTGAGCAAGAAGAAATCGGGGGTTTCATATTCGCGACCGGAAGTGTCATTTCCACCATTTTGGGCGTTTCCCGGTCGAAACTTCGGGCACCAATATCTCACAACCGTCGCGGGCCATGGGACGATACCTTGATCTGTTTTACTTTAAAGCTTTCCTATCTCGTAGTCATATTATGCCCCAATACAGTCAAATCAGACTGTGTTAGTCAACAATTATGTGATACCGATTCAAAGACTGCTAGTGTCCATTATCTGCTATCTGCATGTCTGCCGCGTTTGAACTCCTGAATTCCGCGCTCACCAGCAGCGCCTATACAGTACACGCCGCCAAGTAGGACGCAACCCCGCTAGAGGACGGGGCTGTATGGCGAGTTCGCTCTACGACATCGGACACCGCTTCAATTAGCAGCGACGCGAGCGACCCCGGACAACCGATAATGGAGAAAAGGCCGGATGTGAGGCCGCTAGGTAGCTGCTGGGCTCCGTTGAAGTTTATATATGCCATGCACCATCCGCGAAACCCTTATCTCGGGTCGGTTGGCCGGCGAGGGGGACCATACACAGACTTGGTGGCTGCAGGAAGGACAGACCGGCAGCTGCTAAGACCGAAGGACTGGTGCATGCCTGGTTGGTCGTCGTACGAACGTCTGGCAACGAGGAGGCTGGCCAGAAGACGCTGTCGACAGATGTGTGTGGCCGGTCTGTCTGCAATGATGCCTTCGCCCGCTTCAGTACCAGATCGCGCTCTAAAATCGGCGCATAAACAAACACGAGATCGACTTCAATGATGGGACCTTGAGACGATATGTCCCGGCTCTTGTACAGGAAACCAGATGCAGCTTAGAGTAAAACAGTTTTGTAACTTTCTGTTGGGATATTATATCATAGTTTGTTGCTCACTAGATGAACACGGGCAGAGTAGACCGTAGACGTTAAACAAGAACTCAGCTGTTGCAGAAATGGCATCACAAAGGTGCACAAATCGAATTGTGAAAAAATGGGATAAGGCCTATGTCAATTTGGGAGAAAAAATATGAGAAACATGCGTCCGTGGTCATTAATCATATACATGCAATGTCAAACAATCTTTCGGCTACATCACTTAAGAGATAAAAAAGATAGCATAGAAAGACCTACAAATGCAGTTGTAAACAAATTTGTGCACAAATTTCCTGACAGTCAAAAACCTGGATATAAGTCACTGCTATTTGAGTGAAGCCACTATTCTCACTGTGGCTGTGTGTAGTGCGAGTAAAGTGTCGGTTCAGCAGTGGTCCATCCGTGAGAGGATGTGGATTGATCGTCTCCGGCGGATTACCTCTAATTCTCCTCGTCACGGACACGCACTCGACACGTCACGGCGTCCCCAGACATGAAACGCGCAAAGATTAAGCGTTTCGCGGACCCGCATTCGTTTAAATATTCTCGGTCTCGGCGCCAGCGGCCCGAACAATGCAGTCACCGAGTGGCACCGACATTTTTCACCGGTGTCGAGGTGGCGGCCCGCTTTGAAGTGTTAACCATTTCGTCGGCGCCGACTAAACAACGGAAAGGCTTCGGCGTTCCGTTCACTCGCGCCTTCGTACTCCCGCGTGTTCGTACGTAGAGCGAAAGCTGCACATTTGCATTTTTCTCTGGGCGCTGACAACGGCTCTCCAGGAAAGTCGAAAACGTTGTTCCGGGTCGTCTTTGGAGCGGCTGTCGACGGCGCGTAGATATATGCGTCATCAGGGATATTAAGAGAGTGAGTCTGGCCGGCCGGCAGCCGCTTTTGTTGGTCGAGAGAGTGGTGCGGTTGCGCGGAGAGAAAAGTTACGACTTTGGTCGTCGCGATTTCAACTTCGAACGAGAGACAAGTTGACAATGAGTAGTGGCGCTTTCCCATTCAATCTATACACCCGACGACATCACTGCTTCGTAGTAGGCGTTATTATACAGTTAAATAGAATCTGCGTCTTCGTTGGATGAGCCTAAAGGAGAGCAATCACCGACTAAGCGCATTTGTACTGTTCCACTGTATAAAACATTACATATTCATGATGTTGGCCTCTAGGTATTGTCCACTATTATTATGCCGCATCGATGCGGCTATTGCGACCGATGATGATCTCGTAGCGTGGTGTCAGTCAGTCTGTCTCTCACGTGGCTACGCTGTACAAAAACGGCTGAACGGATCTATATCCTGTTTAGGGTGGAGAGACTTGGGGACCCAAGGCACATTGTATTAGATGGGGCCGCTGATTCCCCTATATGGCGAGGCGAGGGGAAGGAGAATGGGTGACGCTTTTGCCAGGAAAAATTATGTAGAAACATAGCTCGCACTCGATGCGGCCTTCGTCGAATTACTTTCGCCTATTGTTTCAGTTTAGTGGTAAAACATTAAACGTTTATGTGTGCGCTCTTCAAATCAACTGTGGAGTATAAATGTGAAACTGAAGATCGTATGCCACTTTCAAACATTTTAAATAGTTGAATTTGAATTCAGAAACTAGAAAATGCGGCAATTAAGATGTAGTGTCGGAGATATGACCGCTAAAGGAAATTCAAAAGAATGCCCCACTAGTGGCTGAATTCAACTTCCGGTTTTAATTTTTACACGTGCCAGCCTTCGGGGACCTTCACATGTGTCATCGTGCAAACTTTCAGCGAAATCGGACTAGTCCGCGCTATAGGCCTATAGCAAGTTAACTAATTTAAGTTAGCCGCCGTCCGCCGTCCTGTATTTTCGAATAAAGCCTATTTGTACCTCTTCGGTGACAGATTTATTTTTTTCCGAAAATCAGATAGCATGTAGAGCCTACAACACGTGGTGCAAATGAGCGTCGTCACTGCACGGCAATAATGTACGCTCTCGACATATGGATGCTTCTGTTAAATGCATTCATTCCCGGCGAGTTCTGCGAATATCGCAGTAAATTATACACCACCAGAAACTCGAATCATTGACGTACACTTCTGCGTATAAAATAATCCCCTATATTAAGCGTCGCTATATTTAAATATTTTTAAATACACGCACGTTCAAAAGCTAAAATGAAAAAGAATGTTCGAATAAAAAGCGAGTACTCGAACACTCGTGACAGCCGTAATAGCATCATGTTACGGAAATAGGCGGTGAAACGAATCGAATAGAGGGTGCCTCTACTTCAAACGCTATTTCTGAAAAAAAAACCAAATGCACGATTACTAAATTTGCCAGAAAGAAACTAGACACTATGGGCTACATTTCACTTGCAGACATATTCAGCGAGTTTAGAGTAAGAAAGCTATTAGGACTTGAAGAGCTTAGCTATATCTGGTACCGTTTACAAGATATTTCTGATTGTTTTGTCCATTTTCGCTCCTGGAAAGTTGGGTGCCGCTGCTGAAATCGCTTTTTCGGAGAAATCCCTAAACAAACATCTATCAACTTTTGTAGGAAGAAAGTGGGCCCATTGAGCTACTTCCCGTATGCAGTCACCTTAGCTCTATCTTCAACCGTTGTAGAGTTATTAACTTCCAAATCGCCTATTTTCCTTTTTTGCGAATTTTGGGGCCTCAGATCCCCGGACGGATTTCGGAGATGGTGAGAGCAATCTTTACCAAACTTGAGGACATGATAGCCCAGTCATCTGCGCAGAAAATGTTGTTTTGGAGTTCCGAAATATTGCACCGTTTGGAATGGTCGCCGTCCAATTGAGACTGGGGTCGATAAAGACAGGCCAAAATGGCTCAAAATTTTGCGGTTTTAACCCCTTGTAGAGTTTAGGAGGCATATCTGTCAGATATCTGAATGGAACCATAAAATTTGCAGCGAGTACCGAATGACGAAAATTCGTCCAGCGACAGCGGAGATATGGGCCTCTATAATAAAATAAATAAATAACGTTACATCAGCATAACAAACAGCCTCTACTTCCCAGCTACGCTGCGGCGCAAAGCTGAATAAGACGCCTGTAGCTTTAGCCGTTTCAGAATTATTCACAACGATCCGCAAATTTAAAATGTAGCCACGTGGCCTAGTTTTTGACCCCTGTGACCTAGTTTTGCGCTAGTTGATAGTACTTTATATAAGCAATGTGCACACCGAAGCTGTAGCCATTCCGGAAAGATGGACAAAATTCCATAATTCAAAAGTAGGTCAATGTGACCTAGATCATGTCATCTTTTGACCTACTTTTGTACTGCTTATTTTCCACTCCTTATAGTCTATCTGCACGATAAATTTGAACCCTGTAGCCTTATATTTAGACATATTCATAGTAGTCCGTAAATTTAAATCTAGGTCACCTAAACTTGGTCACGTTCCCTTTGACCTAGTTTTTTTGCATGCCATCAAAATTACTCCTCGTGGTAGATGCACACACATGCACACACCAAATTAGAAGTTTCTAGCTGTAGCCGTTCCAGCGATATCGGGGTCCGTATATTAAAAATTTGGGCATCGTCCGCCGTCTTGGATTCGACCCTTAGTGGATTTTGACAATTCCACAGCTTTCTTGGAGCCACAGAGTACCATCTTGTGAAATTTGAACGCAATATGTCCATGTGCGGCTGAGTTAGAGCGATGTAATCGTTTTTCCAATTGTCGCACTTTAGGGGCCAAAATTGGGCAACTGGATCTCAGAATTGGGGGCCCTGGCTGCAAGGAGTCTGCGGCAGCTGAGAGCCGAGACATCGATGCTATGCAAGATACACTGCTGTTTTTGATTTTTGCCCATTTTTAAATTAGAGAGCTCGGAATGCGAGTGGGATCGAAAAACGGGGCAAAATTTCGCACTTTTTGCCCCCTGTGAAAAACAGGGGAGGGCTAGTGGAGATGTCTGTACGAATTATTCGTGCCACACCACGGTTCTCAGCACCCGTATACTTTTTACTCAGCGGCGATCAGCGGTTGACACGTTGAACGGTTGGCTAAAAAAGAAGAACAGGCGGTAAAACATATAGCTCCCGGCAAAGTTTTGCCGGCGGCTAAATAATCGACAGCGTCTAAATTGCTAAATCGTTCGCCAATCGCCAAACACAGCGTAAGGCGTAACACTGCGATGTTATTTGCAGGTGGCGTGTATACTTAACCGAGTAACAAGTTTTTACCGGTCGATTCGGAGAGATCACGATGTTTCTTGTCTATATTCTTAGAAGCCATTATCGTATATAGCGTCTCAGCGTTGATAGTGCTGTCGTCATCTGAGTATAGGGATTGGGGCAACAGCAGCAGCATGCAGCAACATCCTGAGCCCTGCAGCAGTCGTCGGCCATCTTCGTGCAACTGTGTACTTTAATGGCTTCCGCTCGCATCATTTTCTTCGTCAACGCCAGACTTTTATCTATACTTAGCAATAAATAATGTGATTCAGTTCGCCTGTCTGCAATAGATTGCAGTAAATCGGTCACCCGGTCATTACGGAATGCGGCATTTTGATTTTATATAACGTAGATTGACGTTATGTGACCGATGATAGGCCAAATAGCTAACAAAAACACCACGAAATTGAAAAGCGGCAGATATTATATAAGTAGAACGTATTCACTTGTGCGACGTTCTTCGTTTACCTCTAAATAAAAGGAAATCACGATTATTAATTGACAACTTTAAGTTTTAGACTTTGAAGACTTTAGAGTGTTTTGACTGTCTATCGCCACAAAAATTGTACACCGTCGGGAAATTAGGCGAACAGTTATATCGTTTTGGGTCATTTTGTAGTCTGCATACGAATTCGGTTAAAAGAAAACAGCCACTATTCACGTCCCAACAGACATACGCGCGCGTGAGTGCATGAGAATGTTGAATATCGCCAGCAGCGACTGCAGCCTATAGGGACTTGAATGTGTCTGTCGATATGGCGCTGCCTAGCCCGTTAGCTTCCCCGTTCTCTCCAAGAACTCAGTGGGAGATCGACCCAACAGACGGACAGACTGGCAACCAAGTATGTCGGTCGAGGTCCACCATTTACCGGGCCAAGTACAGCACTCCCGGCCCGGCCGGACCGCTGCTTGCTCGGCTCGTTAATCCTCTTGCAAATATGCTTGCGACGCCGATCGATCTCCCTCGCTCACACTAACTGGGTCGGCACTACTGAATTACTGATGAGCTGTTGCTGACCATTGAGCCTTCGTGGACCTATAGATGCGTACTATACAGCTAGTGCCCGCCGGCAACTGACTGACCTCACAGTGACATGGCGTCGAACATTCACGTCGTCACAAAACTCTCAGCACTCCTCGACGCTTACGAAAATTCGGTGGCATGTAACTCTGTAGCACCTCTTCCCTGATCACGTATGCAGTCAGCAGTGTCACCTCTTAGTTACAACATGTTTTCAGCTGTTGGTTTTCGCAAATAAATTATTTACGTCTTCTTCTCTTTAACTTATATTAATTTGGCTTAGCATTTGAACAAAGTCAAAAATTTTAGATCAAGTACAATTTTTCTCAAATATTAAATTCCAAACCTCTCTGAATGTCATAGCTATAACATTGTCCAAAATGTGCAAGTCATGATTGGTGTATATTGTGTGACTTAACTGATGTTCTCGGGGGAACGCTGAATTTGCGGGAGTGGACAATGCCGGAG